>Ga0256831_1001850_pt1 | contig 11121 bp, 6 predicted proteins | sample 132544metaG_FD_189087 | JGI IMG/M metagenome (GOLD analysis project Ga0256831, IMG submission 189087) | Hydrothermal vent microbial communities from Lau Basin, Pacific Ocean - 132-544 | ecosystem: Environmental > Aquatic > Marine > Hydrothermal vents | place: Pacific Ocean: Lau Basin | collected... | reverse complement strand
GGAGATGGCCGCCTGCTGGAGGATGGAGTTCCTCGTGAGCTGGGCCGTCTCGTAGGCCACGTCCACGTCCCGGATCCGGCTCTCGGCGGCGCTCAGGTTCTCCCGGGCGCTTCCCAGGTTGGCGATAGTGGAGTTCAGCCGGTTCTGGACCGCGCCGAAGTCGCCGCGCAACTGGGAGACCGAATTGATCGCGCTGTCGATCTGGGTGATGGCGAAGCTCGTGTCGCCCGTGGATCCGATGTTCACCGTGCTCAGCCCAAGGCTGGTGGAAAGGGCCGGCGAGAGAGACAGGCTGATCTGGTTGATCCCCGAGTCCACGCCGATTCCCACCTGGAAGGAAGTTGTGGTGGCAGTGCCGTCCAGCAGGTGGATGCCGTTGAACTCCGTGGACTTGGCGATCCGGTTGATCTCGCTGCGAAGGGCGGAGAATTCCTCCTGAAGAGTGTCCTTGTCGTCGTCGGACACCGTTCCGTTGGAGGCCTGGACCGCAAGTTCCCTCAGGCGAACAAGAATGTTGCTCACCTCGTTCAGGGCGCCTTCCCCGGTCTGGACGAAGGAGACGCCGTCGTTGGCGTTCCGCTCGGCCTGGGCGAGAGAGCGGATCTGGGCCCGCAACCTTTCGCTGATGGCCAGGCCCGCCGAATCGTCGGCCGCCGTGGCGATCCGAAGACCCGTGGAAAGATGCTGGAAGTTTCTGCCCAGCCTCTGGTTGACGGCAGCGAGGTTTCTCTGCGCGTTGATAGAGGCGATGTTCGTGTTGACCCTAAGTCCCATGGTTTCGCTCCCTGTTTCTTGTTGGTGGAATACTAGGGCCGATCCGGCCCCGGGAACCCCAATTCCCGCTTCTGCGCTATTTTCGGGATTCAGGGGGTTTGCTTGAGAAGTGGAGGCGGGAGTCCAGCCTTGGTGGAAGGCCTGGGATTCTCGTTCCGGTACGGGGGGGGTGGGAAGACTCCTTGCCATGGAGACTAGGAATGAGGGGGCGCCATAAGGGAAAAAGGAAAATTTTTTGCCCTTCGCCGGGTGTTTCCGCACCATCCCTGCCTTCACAGGCATTCCGGAAAGGTGAAACATGGCGCTCCACCTTCCATGGGCGGGAGATTTCGCGGCCAGGGTCCTGGGCTCCCCCGGGGGGGTGCTCTTCGTCCTTTCTTTCCTGGTATGGGCGGTTTTCCAGGTGGAGAAGAGCCGATTCGGTCCCAGGCTGTTCAAGTTTCTCCCCGCCCTGGTCTGGGTCTACTTTCTTCCCATGCTGGCCACCACGTTGGGGGTCCTTCCCAAGGCCAGTCCGGTCTACAAGGATTTCCAGCTCTACCTCCTTCCAGGGGCCCTTCTCCTGCTCCTTGCCACGGCGGACCTTCGATCGGTGAAAGACCTGGGGCTTCCGGCGGTGCTCATGTTCTTCGCCGGGAGTCTGGGAATCTTCATAGGAGCCCTGGTGAGCCTTTCCGTGCTGGGGCCCATCCTTCCCGAGGGCGCGTGGAGAGGGTTCGGCGCCCTGTCCGGTTCCTGGATCGGGGGAAGCGCCAACATGGTGGGGCTCCAGGCCGTCTTCGAAACCCCGCCGGGGCTGTTCGGCCAGATGGTGGTGGTGGATACGGTAGTGGGTTATACCTGGATCGGTCTTCTCATTTCCCTTGCCTCCCGGCAGAAGAAGATCGACCGCTTCCTGGGCGCGGACCGGTCTCTTCTGGAAGACGCCCGGGAGAGGGTGGAAGGAATGGACCTGGGGGGGAAGGAAGGCATGGATCTGCCCGCCGCCGCGGGGATCGCCTTCCTGGGGCTCGGGGTGGCTCCCCTGTGCATGGGCGTGGGAAAGCTCATGCCCGAGATCCAGGGGCGGGTGAACCACTTCGCCTGGGGAATCCTCTTGATCTCCATCCTGGGGGTGCTCCTCTCCTTCACCCCCGTTCGGAAGCTGAAGTCCAAGGGTGGCGACCAGGTGGGATACGCCGGGATCTACTTGATGCTCGCCGGCGTGGGAGCCCAGGCGGACCTCTCCTCCATCCTGGGCTCGCCCGCCCTCGTGCTGGCCGGGGCCATCTGGATCTCCATCCACGCCCTGGTCCTTCTGGCGGCGGCCAGGTTGCTCAAGGCGCCTCTCTTCTTTCTGGCCGTTGGCTCCACGGCGAACATCGGGGGCCCCGCCTCGGCCCCCCTGGTGGCCACGGTCTACAGGGCCGATCTCGCCCCGGTGGGGCTCATTCTCGCCGTCCTGGGAAATACGGTGGGGTATTACATGGGGTATCTCACGGGAGAGGCCTGCCGCCTCGTCGCCGGAGGATGAGGCTCACTTGCCGTCGCTCCCTTCTTCTTCTTCTTCTTCCTCCTCCTCCTCGGGTGCGATCTCCTTTTCCAGCTCCGCCGCGACCTTGCGGATCTTCACCTCCTGGGCGTGAAGCTTCTCCCGGCAGATCCGGATGAGTTCGGCGGCCCTTTCCACCTGGCCCGCCAGGCGGTCCACTTCGACCTCCCCCTCCTCCAGGGCGCGAAGGATCTCCTCCAGCTCCCGGCGGGCTTCTCCATACTCCATCTTTCCCGCTTCAGCCTCTTTCTTTTTCGCCGCCATTCCCGCCTCCGACCTTGACAGGGAAACGTCCGTCCGAAACTTCCACTTCCAGGGCGTCGCCCGGGGCGACCCGGGCCACAGTGTTCACGATCCTTCCCCCGGCGTCCCGCACCAGGGCGAACCCCCTCTGGAGAACCTTCTTGGGATCCAAGGCCTGGATCCTCAGCGCCCGGCCTTCCAGAACCTCTCCCTCCCGGGCCAGGAGTTTCTCCCCTTCCTTGAGGATCCGTCTCCCCAGGGCCCGGATCTCCCCTTCCAAGGGAGCCAGGCGGGCCAGGGCCAGGCGAAGGATCCTGGGGACCCCCTCCAGGAGGCGTTCTTTTTCCAGGGAGATCTGGAAAAGGGTTCCCCTGCCGGCCCTCAGGGCCGCTTCCCGGAGAAGCCGCCTCTCCCCTTCGATCCTCCCCTTCAGGGCCCGGGCCGTTCTCTGGGCGAGAGAAGCCAGGTCCGCCTTTTCTCTCCCCAGGATTTCCTCCGCGCCGAGAAGGATGTCCTCCGCCGTTTTCTCCAGGGATTCCGACTCTTCCCCGGCCAGGCGGACCAGGAACTCCCCCGCCTCCGTGGGGGTCCTGGCTGAGAAGGCGATCTCGTCCAGGACCGTCCGGTCCAGGGTGTGGCCGATTCCCACCAGGATCTTCAAGGGGTGGCGGGCCGCGGCGAGAGCCACCCTTAGGTTGTCGAACCAGGCCAGGTCCGAGGCGGAACCCCCGCCCCTCACGATGGCCAGGAGATCGTAATCGGATGAGTGTTTTTCGAACCAGGACAGGGCCCGGAGGACGTCCTCTTCGAGTTCCCGCCCCTGGACGCGGGCATGGAACACGTCCACCTGGAAGGCGAAGCCCGAGGCGCGGAGCACGCCGGTGAAGTCGTGGAAGGCGTTGGAGTCCCAGCTCGTCACCAGGGCGACCCGCAAGGGAAGCCTGGGCCAGGGAAGGTTCCGGTTTCTCTCCAGGAGCCCCAACTCCTTCAGCCGGGCGAGGATCTCTTCCCTGCGGGCCGCCAGTTTCCCCAGGGTGAAGTAAGGGTCGATTTCCAGGACGCGGACCTGGTAGGTCCCCCGGGGGGGATAGAGGTCCACCTGGACCAGGACCCGCACTTCCAACCCGTCGGAGAGTTCCAGTCCCCCGGCCCGAAGGAGGGTGTCCCGGACCTGGAGGTGATCTTCGGGGTAGACGATTCCCGCCACCCGGGCGGCGACGCCTTCTCCTTCCGCGCGTTTCTCCACGAAATCCAGGTAGAGGTAACCCGTAGGGGTGGGGCGCGGGCGGTTTACCTCTCCCACGAGCCAGAGGGGCTCGGGAAAGGCCCGGTTGAGGGCGCTTCTGGCCATGTAATTCAGCTGGGAGACCGTAAGTGCCCCTTCTGCGGTCTCCCCCCGCGGCGGAGGATCCTGGTCCTGGACGAGTTCCAGGACCTCCGGGGCGAAGGAGAAGTTCCTGGGCTTGAAGAGTTCCACGGCCTTTGGAGCGGCCTCAAGGGGGGCCCGCCAGGTCTTCTTTTGGGGATCCCATTTCCTGCCGGGAAGGGTCCGGACCAGCTCCACCAAGGTGGGGTCGTAGGGGAAGGTGATCAGGATCCACCCCTTGTCGGGATCGAGGGAGACGAAACCGGTCATGGAGGCAGTCTACCTTCCGGGCTTTCTCCCGGCACGGTCTTGCCCTGAAAGAGGGGTGGGACCATTCTCCCTGGATCCCGAGGAAAAAAAAGGATCCGAGAGGAGCCCATGGATATCCGCGCCGAACCTTTGGACCTGGAACTTAAGAGGACCTTCACCATCGCTCACGGGGCGTCCGGGAGGCGGGAGAACCTGCTGGTGAAGCTCACCTACGGGGGGGAAACGGGACTGGGGGAGGCGGCGATCGTGCCCTACTACGGCCATACCCGCTCCGAGGCGGAAGCGGTCCTGGAGAACCTGGCCATGGTCCTTCAGGACCAGGACCCCTTCGACCTCCAGGGGCTGGAGGAGAATCTTTCCATCCTGGATCCCGCGGGACGGGCGCCCCATGTCAGGGCCGCCCTGGAATGCGCATGCCTGGACCTGGTGGGGCGCTTTCTCGGGGTGCCTCTCTGGAAACTCCTGGGGCTCCAGCCATCCAAGGCCCCATTGACATCCTTCACGCTCCCGATCCTTCCTCCCCGTGAGATCCTCGAGGCCGCCGGGGAGGTGGGGGACTTCCCCATCCTCAAGGTGAAGGTCGGCTCCTTGAAGGACCTGGAGAGCTTGAAGGTCCTCAGGGAAGCCCGGCCCGATGTGATTTTGCGGGTTGACGCCAACGAGGGCCTCACCCTGGAAGAGGCCCTGCTGATGGTCCGGGAACTGGAGGCCCTGGGGGGGGTGGATCTTTTCGAACAGCCCCTTGCGCGGGAAGACCTGGAGGGATTGGCCCGGGTGAAGGATGCCTCCATCATACCGGTCGTTGCGGACGAATCGGTCCGGACCGCCCGGGACGTATTCCGCCTGGCGGGGAAGGTGGACGGCGTCAATTTGAAACTGGCCAAGAGCGGGGGGATCCGGGAGACCTTGAAATCCGTGGCCGTGGCCCGGGCGGCGGGGATGAAAGTCATGCTCGGGTGCATGGTGGAATCCAGCCTGGGAGTGACGGCCATGGCCCACCTGGCGCCTCTTGCGGATTTCCTGGACCTGGACGGGCCCCTTCTTCTGGCGAACGATCCTTTCCGGGGTGTGGGAATCCGGGAAGGCCTTTTGGATCTTCCCGAAGAGCCCGGCCTGGGGTGCCGTCCGGCACGGCCGGCCTGAAGGGCCCTCCGGAAGGGTCTTCCCTCAATAGAGAGGAGGAAGGCCCTCGAGGGGCCCTCCTCCCCAATGGGAAACCAGGGAGCAGCCCGGTTTCGGGAAATACTCAGTCAATGGATTGAATATCCGGGTTGGAACTTTCCCTTGGGGAGAGTCACCAATCCGGCCTCGCGGGGGAAAAGGAAAAACACCGAATGGACCCGAACGGGCCCGGTGGGGCTGAAAGGAAGACTTTCCTTGGACGGAGGAGGAGAGGCAAACGTTCCCCTCGGCTCCCGGGTTTTCCCCTTTCCCGGGGTTGACTTGCCCGGGTAGGGCCGGGACATTGGGCCCCTTTCCGGACCCGCCCACCTTTCCGGAGGGGACCTCCAGAGATGTCCAAGGAACTTCCCAAACAGTATGAGCCGGCGGCTTTCCAGGGGGCCGTCACGGAGAAATGGCTCCGGAACAAGGCCTTCGCCGCCTTTCCCGACGAGCGGGAGAACCGGTTCGTCATCATGATGCCCCTCCCCAACGTAACGGGGGCCCTGCACATGGGGCACGCCATGGACAACGTGATGCAGGACCTCCTGATCCGCTGGCACCGCATGATGGGGGACAACACCCTCTGGCTTCCCGGAACGGACCATGCCGGGATCGCCACCCAGGCGGTGGTGGAGAAGAGGCTCTTCGAGCTGGAAGGGAAGACGCGGCACGACCTGGGGAGGGAGGGGCTGGTGGCCCGCATCTGGGAGTGGAAGGAGATCAACCAGAAGCGGATCGTCGCCCAGCAACAGAGCATGGGGTGTTCCTGCGATTGGGACCGGCAGAGGTTCACCATGGACGCCGTCTGCACCCGGGCCGTCCGGTGGACCTTCTTCCGGATGTTCCGGGACGGCCTGATCTACCGGGGGGCCCGGCTCGTGAACTGGGATTGCCGGCTCCAGACGGCCGTTTCGGATGACGAGATCGTATACGAAACGGTGCAGAGCCATTTCTGGCATCTCAGGTATCCCGTGATCGATCCCCGTCCCGGGGAGCCCGAATTCGTGGAGGTCGCCACGACCCGGCCCGAGACCATGCTGGGAGATACGGCCGTGGCCTGTCATCCCGACCCGGCGGGCGTCCTGGACCGGCTCATCGGGGAGGCCCGGGAAAAGGCCGCCAAAGCGCCCGCGAAGGAGAGGGCCGGGCTGGAAGAGGAAATCCGGCGCCTGGAGGAGAGGAAGGAGACCCATCTTCCCACCCTCCTGAAACTGGCCGAGATGGCCCGGGAGGGAAGGAAGGTCCGCCTCCCCCTCCTGGACCGCCCGATTCCGCTCATCCTGGACGAATGGGCCAAGCCGGAAAAGGGTTCGGGGTGCGTGAAGATCACCCCGGCCCACGATCCCAACGACTACCAGGTCTGGGAGCGGCACAAGGAGGAGATCGGGGTGATCAACATCCTGGAGCCCGACGGCAGGCTCAACGCCCAGGCCGGCCCTTACAAGGGCCTGGACCGGTTCGAGGCGAGGAAGAAGGTCGTGGAGGACCTGGACCGGCTCGGCCTCCTGGCCCGGGTGGAGGACCACGAGGTGGAGATCGGCCACTCGGACCGTTCCAAGTCTCCTATCGAACCGTATATTTCCCTCCAGTGGTTCGTCCGCATGGGCGACGTGGAGGGGGGGATCCTCTGCGGGAGGGGCACGGAGAAGGAATTCCGGGCGTCCGGCCTGGCCCAGGCGGCCATGGACGCCGTGGCCGGCGACTGGCGCTCCCCCACGGGGCTCAAGCTCGCCTTTCACCCGGACCACGAGAGATATGCCAATACCTATCTCCAGTGGCTCGCGGAGAAGAGGGACTGGTGCATCTCCCGCCAGCTCTGGTGGGGGCACCGGATCCCCATCTGGACGGGCCGTTTTTCCGGGGAGAGGCTGAAGGAGGTTCTGGGGAGGTTCGAACCTTTCCTCGGGAGGGAGGATTTCCTCCTTCGTATTTCCGGAGGAGACGGGGCTTCCTTCCTGGTGGAGCCCGGGAAGGAGAGGCCGGAATGGTCCCGGGGCGGGGAGGAAGTGGAGGTCCAGGCCTGTCCCAGGGACGAGCAGGCCGAAAAGGATCTGGCCGGGGAACTGGAGTCGGCGGGCCTGGTCCGGGACCCGGACGTGCTGGATACCTGGTTCTCTTCGGCCCTCTGGCCCCACAGCACCCTGGGGTGGCCGGACCCGGAAACCGCCCCGGTGGACCCGGGCCAGCCGCCCTTGGGGAGCGTGGACGGAAAGCCGGATTGCCTTTCTACGTATTACCCGGGTTCCTGCCTGGTGACGGGACGGGACATCATCACCTTGTGGGTGGCCCGAATGGTGGCCACGGGGCTCTACAACCTGGGGGATCTCCCCTTCGAGGACGTCTTCATCCACGCCAACATCCTGGACGGGAAGGGGGAGCGGATGAGCAAGTCCAAGGGCAACGGAATCGACCCGGTGGACATCATCGAACGGTACGGCGCCGACGCCATGCGCTACGTGATCTGCGAACTCCAGACGGGGACCCAGGACGTGCGCCTTCCGGTCCAGGCCATCTCACCCTACACGGGAAAACCGGTGGACCTTGCCAAGGCCAGGCACGGAAAGAGCGTCTTCACCTACCTGGACCCGGAAACGGGAAAAGAATTCGACGTCCTCGGGACCATGTCCGATCTCCCCCAGGCGAAGCTCGTGAGCGACCGTTTCGAGGTGGGCCGGGCCTTCTGCAACAAGCTCTGGAACGCCGCCCGCTTCGCCTTGATGAACCTGGAGGAGGCCGCCTTCGAGCCCCGGGAAAAGGAGGACCTTCCCCCCGAGGACCGGTGGATCCTCTCCCGCCTCTCCCGGGCGGTCCGGCGCCTGCACGGGAACCTGGAGGAATACAACCCCTCGGCCGCCCTCCAGGCGGGGAGGGAATTCTTCTGGAACGAATTCTGTGACTGGTACCTGGAGCTGATCAAGCCCAGGCTCAAGGACCCGGCCCGGGCTCCCCTGGCCCGCCAGGTCCTGGCCTTTGTGCTGGACCAGGTCTTCAGGCTCTTCCATCCCTTCCTCCCTTTCCTCACCGAGGCCCTCTGGGAGAAGCTCGGGGAGGCCGCGCCGGTGCGGGGCGTGCGGAAGCCCCTGGAGACTCCGCCCTTGTTGATCCACGCTCCCTGGCCCGGGGAGGAGCGGGAGTGGCTGGATCCTTCCCTGGAGGAGAGGTTCCGGAGGTTCAGGGATGTGGTTCGGGCCGTCCGGGACATCCGGGCCAAGTATCAGATTCCTCCCACCAAGCCCCTGGACGTGGCCCTCAAGGGGGAGCGGGGGGCCTTGGACTCCCTTTCCGACCTGAAAGAGCTTTTGAAGAACCTTGCCTTCCTGGCAAGCCTGGAACTCTCTCCCGGGGCCGTCCGGTCCCCCGACGCGGCCTCCGCCGTGGTGGAAGGCCTGGAGGTCTTCGTGGCCGGCGTCATCGACGTGGAAAAGGAGAAGGCCCGGCTCCGCAAGGAGAGGGAAAAGCTCCTGGGAAGGATCGAAGGGGCCCGGAAGAAACTCTCCAACCGGGCCTTCCTGGAGAAGGCCCGGCCCGAGGTGGTGCAAAGGGAGAGAGAGACTCTTTCCCGCCTGGAGGCCCAGCTCAAGGCCCTGGAGGCGAACCTGGAATCCCTTTGATGGAGAAGGGCCTTCTTTCTCAGGCCCCGTATTTCTGGAGCGTTCGTTCCAGCCAGGGGAGAAGGACCAGCAGGAATCCCGCCACGCCCAGGGCCGCGATCATGAGCCAGAAGAAGACTCCCGTCGTGGGGGCCATACCGCTGATGAACCCCGAGAGCTTGGAGCCCACCGACGTGGCCAGGAACCAGCCCCCCATCATGAGGCCGGCGTAGCGGGCCGGCGAGAGCTTGGTCACGAGAGAGAGCCCCATGGGGGAGAGGCAGAGTTCCCCGATGGTGATGACGAGAAAGTAGAAGGCCAGCCACCAGACGGAGATCTTCACGGCCCCGTTCCTGGAGACCATGGTGGCGATCACCATGAGCCCGATGGCCAGGGCCGAGAGCACCATCCCGATGAAGATCTTCCGGGCCGTGCTCACGAACTTGCCCTTCTTTAGGAGCCAACCGAAGAATCCCACCACGAGCGGGGTCAAGAGAACCACGAAGACCGGGTTGAAAAGCCCCGTGATCAGCTCGGGGTTTGCGAGTTTCAGGAATTTCCCCGGGGGAAGGCGGGGGCCGCCGGCGGCGTTGGCGTAGACCTTCTTGAATGTTTCCTTCGTGACCAGGAAGACCGGGGACTTCCTGCCCTTCACCTCCTTGAGGAAGATCACTTTCCTCAGGGGCGCCGCCGTCTCGGGCTCCGTGCGGACCGAGAGGACCGGGTGACCGTGGGCGTCGGTCTCCTTCTCGATCTTCACCTGGCCCTTCCTGAAAACCTTGCACCGCAAAGGCCGCCAGTAGGTCGGCAGATCCATGCTCTTGGTGTCGGGCGCTTTCAGGCCGGGGTTTTCCCGGAGCACTTTCTGGACCGACGGTTCGTCCAGGATCTTGGCTCCGAAGAGGGCCTCCGTCCCGGAATCCACGGTTACCATGGTTTCCTCCAGGGGGCGGGGAAGGCCCGGGTCGGCATTGAAATAATAGGATGGCATGGCGATCTGGGCGTAGACCGAGGGCAGCCATTCCGCCTCCCGCTTGGTGTCCTCCTTGGCCAGGATCGTGAGGAGGCCGCCGCCCAGGTGGAGGACCATGAAGAACATTGCGCCCGCCAGGAAGACCGGGAGCAAGGCGGTCAGGCCCGGCTTCTCGTCGGGCTCGGCCGTCCTGGCCAGGAAGACGAAATAAGCGATGATCGGAACCACCCCCAGGAGGAATCCCGAGGTCAGGCCCTTGAGGGTGTGCTTGAGGAAGTCCACGTTGTTCCCCAGGTAGTATCCGATGATCCCGAAGACCAGGGCGGGAACCAGGATGACCAGGGCCACTTTCTTCAGGCCTACTTCCCCCGGCTTCGGCTCGGAGGGAACGTCGGCCCCTGCCAAGGCGCGCCAATGGAAGAGGAGGACTCCCACTCCCACGAGCAGGCCCACGCCGGCGGCGATGAAGGCGTAGTTGAAGTTCCAGAAGTTCCGGATCGGCGTGGCCAGGAGGGCCGAGATGGAGGCGCCGATGTTGATTCCCATGTAGAAGATGTTGAACCCCGCGTCCCTTCTCGGGTCCCCGGCCTCGTAGAGGTTTCCCACCATGGTGGAGATGTTGGGCTTGAAGAAGCCGTTGCCGGCGCAGATGAGGACCAGGCCGATATAGAGGGTGTGGAGGCTTCGGACCCCGAGGCAGAAGTAGCCCAGGGCCATGAGGATTCCGCCGATGAGAATGGACCGCCTGAATCCAAGAAGCCTGTCGGCGATCATGCCCCCCAGGAAGGGCGTGAAGTAGACGAAAGCCAGGTAGGTTCCGTAGATGTCTCCCGCCTGCCCGGCCGTGAGGCCCAGTCCTCCTCTCTCCTGGTCGGTCAGGTAGAGGATCAGGATCCCCAGCAACAAGTAGAAACCGAGACGCTCCCACATCTCGGTGAAGAAGAGAGGGTAGAGACCCTTGGGATGCTTGTTCGCCACTGTTCCGCCCTCGCGTTTGGGTCCAGGGGAAGGGAACATCCTGGAGGGAAGAGGGGGGCGGCGCAAGCGATTCGAGGACCCGGGCCGGGAAGGAGGGTTCCTCGAAGGGGAGGATCAACTTCCGGCCAATACCTGGCGGGCCGGTTCCTTCAAGGCCTTTTCGATGAAGAGATCGGTCCTTCTGCCCAGGTCCACCACACGTTTCTCGGGAGGAGGTTCCTCTCCCGGTCCG
>Ga0256831_1001849_pt1 | contig 11128 bp, 11 predicted proteins | sample 132544metaG_FD_189087 | JGI IMG/M metagenome (GOLD analysis project Ga0256831, IMG submission 189087) | Hydrothermal vent microbial communities from Lau Basin, Pacific Ocean - 132-544 | ecosystem: Environmental > Aquatic > Marine > Hydrothermal vents | place: Pacific Ocean: Lau Basin | collected... | reverse complement strand
AAACCCAAAGAGGACTCACTAAAAAGGGCTCTCGAGAAGGGCTATATAACAGCAACCGATGTGGCAGACTACCTTACAAAAAAAGGGTTGCCGTTCAGAGAGGCACATAAAATTGTCGGAGAGATAGTAGCCTATGCCGAGAAACACAACAAGAAGCTTAATGAACTAACAATAGAGGAGTTGAAGAGCTTTTCTGAGCTGATAGAGAGTGATATTCTCAATGTACTCCATTACGAAAAGGCTGTTAATTCAAGAACAAGCTACGGTGGAACTGCAAAGAGCAATGTTTTAAATGTTATAGAAGAAATAGAAAGAGAGCTGTCGGTAAGAAAAGACGGGAACAGCATTGAGTGTCCAAGGTGCTCATATCCCGTTAAGGTTTATAAAAATCCAATACCTACAGTGGATATAATCATTAAGATTGAGGATAAAATAGTTTTGATAAGGAGAAAAAACAGGCCGTATGGGTGGGCTCTACCCGGGGGCTATATCGATTATGGGGAGTCTGCAGAGAGTGCTGCCATTAGGGAAGCCAGAGAGGAAACATCCCTGGATATTGAGCTTGAAGGGTTGCTGGGTGTATACTCAGACCCAGATAGAGACCCCCGCTCTCACACCATAACTACAGTATTTATTGCCAGGGGTAAGGGTAAGCTTAAAGCGGCTGATGATGCAGAGGATATTGGTCTGTTTGATGAAAATAACCTTCCAGACCCTATAGTTTTTGACCACAGAAAGATCCTCCAAGATTTCTTTGAAAGACAGAGAAATGGCAACAGAGCTTGAACTTGAAAGCTTAGATGGTTTGAAAAAACTGCTACTCATTAAAGAGGTATGCTTTGATAATCATATAGTAAGGCTTGGCGGGCTTAGACTTTTTGATGCAACGAGGAAGATACTTAACAACAGAGGCATAAAAACCCAGCAAGAGATAAAGGAGTTTCTATACCCATCGCTCTCGCAACTATACAATCCATTTCTACTAAAAGACATGGATATTGCCGTTTCAAGGATAATAAGGGCTATAGAAAGAAAAGAGAAGATATTCATAGTGGGTGATTACGACACCGACGGAGTCACAGCAACGAGTCTCCTTCTTAGATTTTTCAGAGAAATAGGCGTTAAGGCTTCCTTTTATATACCAACAAGGGATGATGGGTATGGTTTGAGCAGTGAGGCTATTAAAAGGGCGCATGAGAAAGGTGCCTCTCTCATAATTACTGTTGATAACGGAATTACAAGTATTGATGAGGTGGAGTTTGCAAAGAGCGTTGGTATTGATGTTATTATAACAGACCACCATGAGCCTCAGGAAGAACTACCTTCAGCATTTGCCGTGATTAACCCGAAACGAGAAGACTCAAAATTCCCATTTAAAGAACTTTCAGGGGTTGGTGTTGCATTTAACCTCGTTATGGCTTTAAGGAATCATCTGAGAAGGAGAGGGTTCTTTGATAACAGAAGGGAGCCCAATTTAAAGAAATACCTTGACCTGGTTGCTTTGGGGACGCTTGCTGATATTGTACCCCTTTTGGATGAAAACAGGGTGTGTGTAAAAATCGGTCTGTTCAGCAATCAGCACTCCACAGTGGGGCTTGAAACCTTAAAGAAGGTCTCTGGGATTGAGGGAAATCTGACATCAAAGCACATAGGTTTCGTTCTGGCTCCACGAATAAATGCAGCAGGCAGACTCTCTGATGCTTCTATAGTTGTGGATATGTTTATGAAAGAGACAGCTGAAGAGGCTGAAATCATAGCAAGAAAGCTTGAAGAGATAAATCACGAGAGAAGAAAACTGCAGATGCAGATTATAAATGAGGTTGAACAGATTGCCAAAAATACAGAAGAACCAATCATTGTAGCTGCCAAAGAGGGATGGCACAAAGGTGTAATAGGAATTGTGGCAAATGCAATAGCATATAGATATAAAAAACCGACGATTATTATAACCAAAGGTGAGAGTTTGAGCATAGGTAGCGGGAGGAGTGTTGGTGATATTGACCTCTTTTCTATAATAAAGAGAACCTCACACCTGCTTGAGAAGTTCGGTGGGCATAGGATGGCCGTTGGGATTACAATAAAAAACAAGCACATGGATGATTTTAAAGAGCTTGTGAGTAGCATAATCAAAGAGGAGTATAAAGATTACAAACCAACCCTTAAATACGAAGTTGACTGCGAGGCTTCCTTTTCTATATTTACAAGACAGTTTCTTGAGGAGTTGACACTGCTTGAACCACATGGACCACTGAACGAAGAACCTCTTTTCTTTTCAAAAAACGCAATAGTTAAAGAGAAAACTTACATTTTAGATAAGTACCCCAAATATCTGCTTGACGATGGCACCTCGAGTCTTTGGATGGTGAGTTTTGATAAGTTGGAGCTTAACATTGGATATATGTACGATGTGCTTTTTACGGCTACAATGAAAAATGGTTATCCAACATTTACCCTAAAAGATGTCTTTTTTATTAAAGAGGGAGGTTAGTTGTGGTTCTGTCCGATAATGCTCTGGTTGTTTTAAAGAGTAGGTATTTAAAAAAAGACCAGGATGGCAATGTTGTTGAGACGCCCGAGGAGCTATTTGAAAGGGTTGCAGGGGCTATAGCACTGGCAGATAAAAACTATGGTGCGAGCGAAGGGGAGATAGAAGAAACCAAGGAAAGGTTCTATGAGTTAATGACCCAGCTCAAATTCCTGCCCAACACACCGACCCTTGTGAATGCAGGAAGACCTCTGGGTCAGCTTTCAGCTTGCTTTGTTTTGCCCGTTGAGGACTCGATGGAGAGTATCTTCGATGCCGTAAAGGCAACGGCTCTTATCCATAAGTCTGGTGGCGGAACAGGTTTTTCATTCTCAAGGCTCAGACCAAAAAACGACATAGTATCGTCAACAATGGGTGTTTCCAGTGGTCCCGTATCCTTTATGAAGGTTTTTGACTGCGCAACCGAGGCGATAAAGCAGGGTGGTGTCAGACGGGGAGCCAACATGGGAATCTTGAGGGTTGACCACCCCGATATTCTGGAGTTTATACATTGCAAAGAAAAAGAGGGAGAGTTCAAAAACTTCAACATTTCCGTTGCAATTACAAACAAATTTTTAGAGGCTTTAGAAAACGATGATGAGTACGAGCTTGTTAATCCACGGACAAAAGAGCCCACAACTAAGCTCAAAGCTTCGTTTGTATGGGATGAGATAGCAAAGGGAGCACATAAAAACGGAGAACCTGGTATAATATTTATCGACAGAATCAACGAGAAACACCCGTTATCAAAAGAGGTAGGGGAGATAGAATCAACAAATCCCTGCGGTGAACAACCCCTTTTGCCCTATGAAAGCTGTAATCTTGGCTCCATAAATCTTGGAAAGTTTGTCAGGGAAGACAAGAAGAACCTGTGGCTAAAGGAAGGAGAGGAGTTTAATCCAGAGGACGCTATAGATTGGGATGATTTAAAAGATGCAGTATTTACCGCCGTCCATTTCCTTGATAATGTTATAGATGTAAATAAATACCCATTAAAAGAGATAGAAGAAAACACAAAGAAAAATAGAAAAATCGGTCTGGGTGTCATGGGATTTGCAGACCTTTTAATAGATCTTGGAATCCCTTACGATTCAGAGAAAGCTGTGGAGATGGCTGAAAAACTAATGAAATTTGTGGAGGATTCATCAAAAGAGGCCTCCAGTGAGCTTGCTAAAAATAGGGGCAATTTCCCTAATTACAAATACAGTATCTACGCAGAAAATAAGCTACCCATGAGAAACGCAACAACAACCACAATTGCTCCAACAGGCTCCATATCTATGATTGCAGATGCCTCAAGTGGTATAGAGCCAATTTTCGCCCTTGCTTACTATAAACAGGTGCTTGACGGGAAAAGACTGCCCTATGTGTATGAACGCTTATTCAATGTACTGAGAGACAGGGGTATCTACACAGAACAGCTTGCCCAGAAGATAATAGACAACAGGGGAAGTTTAAAGGGCATAGATGAGATACCCGAAGAGATAAAGAGGGTTTTTGTTACGGCAATGGATATATCATACAAAGCACATATAGACATCCAAGCGGCGTTTCAGAAATACACCGATAACGCTGTCTCAAAAACCATTAACATGGCAAACTCAGTGACCGTTGAGGATGTAAAAGAAGCCTACAATTATGCATACAAGAAGGGTCTAAAGGGCATAACGGTTTATAGGGACGGTTCAAGGCAAGAGCAGGTTCTTGTAGTCCCCAAAAAGGATGATAAACAGCCCTCAGAGGAGTTCCAAAGACCCGTCGTATTACACGGATTCACAGAGAAGGTAAAAACCTCAAGGGGAACCCTATATGTAACGGTAAATACTATCAATGGTAAGCCAATAGAGGTCTTTGCGAATATAGGAAAATCGGGAGGAGACATATCTGCTCTGTCTGAGGCTATAGGCAGACTCATATCCATCGCTCTACAAAATGGTGTCCATGTGAAAAGCATCATAAACACACTCATAAGCATAACTGGTGCACAGCCCATATGGAACAATGGAAGGTTGATTAAGTCTGTTCCAGATGCAATTGCACAGATTTTGAGAGATCACTTTTTGAACAACAGGCAGAACAAACAGGAGGAGCCAAAGAAAGTTGTGGGAGAGGAGTGTCCAGAGTGTGGTTCTCCTCTTGAAATAGTCGAGGGATGTGCAGTTTGTAGAAACTGCGGATACTCAAGGTGCGGTTAGGAGGAACAATGGATTTAGAAAAAGAGGTCAAAAGACAGTTTGATTTAATAAAAAGGGGAACTGTTGAGATAATTGATGAAGATGAGCTAAAGGATAAACTGAGAGAGAGCATAAAAAGTGAAAAACCTTTAAAGGTTAAAGCGGGCTTTGACCCAACAGCACCAGACCTACACCTTGGACACACAGTTTTAATCCAGAAACTCAAACACTTTCAAGACCTTGGTCATGAGGTTTATTTTTTAATAGGCGACTTTACAGGAATGATTGGAGACCCTACGGGAAAGAGCGAAACGAGAAAACCTTTAAGCAGGGAGGAACTTGAAAGAAACGCAAAGACATATAAAGAGCAGATCTTTAAGATACTCGATGAGGAAAAGACAAAGGTTGTATATAACTCTGAGTGGTGTTCAAAACTAACCGCCGTTGATATGATAAAACTGGCATCAACCATGACGGTGGCAAGGATGCTTGAAAGGGATGACTTTTCAAAACGGTTCAACTCCAATAAACCGATATCAATACATGAGTTTCTATATCCACTCCTTCAAGGATACGACTCCGTTGCATTAAAAGCAGATGTTGAACTTGGTGGCACAGACCAGAAGTTTAATCTGCTGGTTGGAAGGCATCTTCAGAAACTCTGGGGGCAAAGACCCCAGACGGTAATAATGATGCCAATACTTGAGGGACTGGATGGCGTTCAAAAGATGAGTAAATCTCTGGGCAACTATGTGGGCATAACAGATGAGCCAAACGACATGTACGGTAAAATCATGTCCATTTCTGATGAGCTTATGTGGAGGTACTACGAGCTTTTGAGCGATATCTCTGAAGATGAGATAAACAGAATGAAGGAAGAGGTTAAAGAAGGGAAACTTCACCCAAAGAAGGTTAAAGAGATGCTGGCTTTTGAAATAACCAAGAGATTCCACGACGAACTCTCTGCGCAGCAGGCAGCCAGATACTTTGAAGAGATGTTTAAAAAGAAGGATATACCGGAGAACCTGAAGACCATTGAGTATAAACTGGACAGTGAAGACATCTGGATAGCCCATCTGTTGAAGAATATTAACTTCGTTAAAAGTAGCTCAGAGGCAAGAAGGATGATTAAGTCAAATGCTGTATCGATAGACTCTCAAAAAGTCAAAGACGAAAATATGAAACTCAAAAAAGGCGAATACATCATCAGGGTGGGTAAGAGAAAGATAGCAAAGGTGGTGTTAAAGTAAGTGCTAATTGCAATAGATATAGGGAACACAAACATCGTCATAGGCGTCTTTTTAAAGGATAGATTTGTGAATTTCAGGCTGAGCACAAACCAGAAGCTAACTCAGGATGAGTACTGCATAAACTTTTACAACCTATTTAACCTATACTCCTTAAACAACGACAGAGTAGAGGGTGCAATCGTATCGTCCGTGGTTCCACAGATAACACCAAAGGTTATAAACGCAATAGACACGGTGTTTGGCATTAAACCCTTAGAGGTCGGACCTGGAATAAAAACTGGTATGCCAATACGGTACAAAAACCCACAGGAGGTTGGGGCGGATAGAATCGTTAACGCTGTAGGGGCTTATGAGGAGTTCAAAGATGCCCTGATAGTAATAGATTCGGGCACAGCCATAACCTTTGATGTTATCAGTAAAAAGGGAGAATATATTGGTGGCGCCATAGCTCCAGGAATAAACATATCAGCAGATGCACTGGCAGAAAGGACGGCAAAGCTTCCCCGCGTTCCCCTGAAAGTCCCTGAGGGTGTCATTGGTAAAACGACAACGCACAGCATCCAGTCTGGGCTGTTTTTTGGCTATCTATCCCTGATGGAAGGAATGATTAAAAGAATAAAAGAGGAGATGGACTACAACTGCACCGTTGTGATTACGGGTGGGGATAGCGCTCTGTTCTACAGATACCTGCCAGAGATTCAACACTTCAGACCACATCTTACCCTGTTTGGACTTAAGGTGCTCTATGAGAAAAACATATAGGATAACGGTAGTTGGAGGAGGCAGCTGGGGAACAGCTATAGCCAATCTACTTGGCAACAATGGGCACGACACAATTCTATGGGTTAGAAACAGAGAACTTTTAACTGTTTTGAAGGAGAAAAGGGAGAACCCGATATACTTGAAGGGCGTAAAACTGAGTAGGAACATCCTCTTTTCAAATAATTTAGAAGAGTCCTTGAAAAACAGGGACATAGTAGCCTTTGCAATACCTGTAAGCTTCTTGAGGGGGGTTTTAAAAGAGATAAAGCAAAAACCAAACGGCATGGCTGTTTCCCTCTCCAAGGGCATTGAAATAGATTCATTTATGACACCCACTGAAGTCATTAAAGAGTCTTTAGGAATACATGAAGACGGCTTGGCAGCGTTGAGTGGACCCAATTTCGCAAGAGAGGTGGCTCAATCCCTCCCCACAGCTACAGTCGTTGCATCAAAAAACAAAGAGACCGCAATGGCTGTTCAGGATGCTTTCTCATCACCAACCTTCAGGGTTTATACAACATCTGATGTTAAGGGTGTGGAGCTCTGTGGTGCTATGAAGAACATTATAGCGATAGCTTCAGGTATAAGTGATGGGTTAAGTTTAGGATTAAATGCAAGGGCGAGCTTGATAACAAGAGGACTTGCAGAAATAGTCAGGTTCGGTAGCAGGTTTGGCGCTAAAAGAGAGACATTTATGGGGCTTGCTGGAGTTGGAGACCTCATCCTCACATGCACGGGTAATCTAAGCAGGAACAGAAGTGTTGGTTTGAGGCTTGCCAACGGTGAGACAATTGAAGCTATATTAAGCTCTTCTAAGATGGTTCCCGAGGGTGTCTCAACTGTCAAAGCGGTTTATATGTATTCTAAAGAAATCTCTGTCGAACTTCCCATTACCCAGGAGGTTTATAGGATAATCTATGAAGGGAAAAACCCAAAAGAGGCGGTCAAAAGCTTAATGAACAGACCGCTAAAAGAAGAATATTATTTACTTTAGCTTATTTTTTTGATAGTTAAATAGAAAACTGATAGGAGAGCAAAATGGCTAAAGAGAAGAAAGATGCGGGTGAGGCTCAAGAGGGCGGTAAGAAAAAGGGTAAGGGTAAATTAATACTAATAGTAGTTATTGTTTTAGTTTTGGTAGTTGCAGGTGTCGCCGTTAAAATGTTTGTTTTAGGTGGAAAAAAGAAAGAGGCACCCAAAAAGGCAACCAAGACAGAGCAAGCCCAGACAGAACAGCAGGCTCCACCACCAGAGCCAGTTTACACACCTGTAAGCGAATCAAATCTTACTCCAGTTGTTATTGGCCCTCTCATTGTTAACCTGGCTGATGTTGGAGGGGACAGGTACCTAAAAATTAAGCTCGTTCTCCTTGAGGTTCCATCTGCAGCAAAAAAAGAGAAAAAGGAAGGAGAAAAGGAGGGTATATCCCTTCAGGATGCTATAATAAGGGACACCATTATAACGGTGTTGTCATCTAAAACTTCGGATGATCTCCTCTCAGTTTCTGGAAAAGAGGAGCTTAAAAATGAACTTATCACTGCAATAAACCAGGCTCTGCACAGAAATCTTGTTAGAAAAATATACTTTTTAGAGTTCATAATCCAGTGAAAGAGAGTGAAAGAATAAAGGAAGAGTTCAGTAAATACTTTGACATACCCCTTAAAATGGTGTTTGACCTCGCATCAACCAAGGTCACAGTTAGAGATTTGCTTAACTGGAAAGAGGGCGATGTGGTTGAGACAAATAAGATGGCGGGAGAGTACATTAATATAGATTTAGAAGATAAGCCTCTGGGAACGGGCGAGGTAATTGTCATTGATAATAAGTTCGCAATAAGGATTACAACGATCTTCACTAAAGATGACCTGATGGAACTCAATGTAAAATGATTTTTCTTCTGTCTCTTTTTTTGTTTATTCCCTTAAATGCCTACGGAGCGGGTCTGAACTACTGGAGTTATACTCTGAAAGCCTTTGGAAGCCTTCTTTTAGTATTAGGATTGATAGTTACTTTTTTCTTTGTCCTGAAAAAAATAAATACAATGGGAAGACATACCAGTTCAAGGATAAAGATGAAAAGCAGGCTCTATCTGGACAACAGGCGCTTCCTGACAATTGTAGAGGTTGATGGAGATGAGTTTCTCTTGGGTGTGAGTGAGAGTATAACGCTGCTTAAGGAGCTTAACAAAGACTATGAAGAGGATTAGTTTCATTGTTCTCTTTACACTCCTGCCAGCTGTAGCTCTTGGTGCAAGTGTTGTTGCCCCATCCATGAACATAACTTTACCTCCAGTAAGCAACCCAAAAACGGTGGCGGAATCTATAAAGCTTTTGGTTATACTGACAGTCCTTGCCCTTGCTCCCTCAATATTGATTATGATGACCTCTTTCACAAGGATAATAATAGTGCTTGCAATTTTAAGGCAGGCTTTAGGGACACAACAGATGCCGCCAAACCAGATTCTGATTGGAATAGCACTCTTTCTCACAATATTCATAATGACACCACAGATAAAAGCAATATACAACCAGGCATACCTGCCACTTGAGAGAAACCAGATTGGTCTTGAGGAGGCATACTACAGGGCGGCTAAACCTCTAAAAACCTTTATGTTAAAACAGACAAGGCAGAAAGACCTGGCTCTGTTTTTGAGAATTGCACATAAGAAAAATCCAAAAAATCCCCAAGAGCTCTCCATGGGCATCGTTATTCCAGCCTTTCTTATCAGTGAACTCAAAACGGCGTTCGAGATAGGTTTTATAATATATATTCCGTTTTTGATAATCGACATGATAGTCTCAAGCATATTGATGAGCATGGGAATGATGATGCTACCGCCAATCATGATATCTCTCCCATTTAAACTTCTAATCTTTGTTCTGGCTGATGGTTGGAACCTTGTTGTCATGTCGCTGTTTAAGAGCTTTGTGAGGTGAACTTATGGATATAACAACGGTTGTTGCAATAGGCAAAGAAGCGATGAAAATAACCATGCTACTCGCCATGCCACTTCTACTTGTTAGCCTTATTGCGGGTCTAATTGTAAGCATCTTTCAGGCAGTTACACAGATTCAGGAGATGACCTTGACCTTTATTCCAAAAATTATAGCAACCGCTTTAGCCCTGGTTTTTTTAGCTCCATGGATGACAAAGTTGATGGTTAACTATGTAATCCAACTCTATTCCAGTATACCTCTTATTATCAAATGAATGAGCAATGAACGAGCTTTTGCTTTTTTCGTCCCATCTGTGGGCAAACTCCATTATATTTCTGATAATTCTACTCAGAGTCTCCTCAATAGTAGTTTTTGCCCCTGTTTTCTCATCTGCCTCCATCCCTCCGCAATTAAAGATAGCAATAAGCCTTATCTTTTCATTGGTTCTTTTTAACCCCGTAAAGGGATACATACACATAAACTCCCTGAACGCCCTTTTTATCACAGAGGTTGTATTAAGGGAACTTGCACTTGCCGTCCTTCTGGCTCTTACCGTTCATTTCATCTGGAGCGGTGTTGAGCTTGGGGCACAGCTTGTGGGGTTTAACATGGGTTTTGCCATTGCAAATGTGCTAAGTCCACAGGAGAATGTACAGATATCTGTATTGAGTGAGTTTGAGAGCATATTCGCTATCCTTGTTTTTCTTGCAATAGATGGACACTACGCCTTTATTAAAGCAATGGCTTTTAGCTTTAAAGTGCTTCCCGTGGGCAGCTTTGCCACGAACAGCAGTATCTTTCAGATTTTTAACAGGCTTGTGTCAATGCTATTTACTGTAGCGTTCAGCGTTTTGGCTCCTGCTATAATGGCACTTTTTATCACTCAGGTCGTATTTGGGCTCATTGCAAGGACAATGCCCCAGATAAATATAATGATTGTCGCATTTCCTTTGAGCATAGCCATAGGGTTTATGGTGCTTGGTGCATCCTTTATATTCATGGCTGATGCCCTTGTTAAATATTACAACGATGCGTTCCACTACCTGTTTGCTATTTTAAAGGTAGGATAGTATGCCAGACGAAGATAGAACCGAGCCGGCGACCCCTAAAAGGCGACAGGAAGCAAGGGAAGAGGGAAAGGTTGCAAAATCTGTAGAGCTGAATACAGCCTTTCTGCTCCTTGTGAGTGTTATATTTTTCTTCTTTACTGCGAGTAGCGCAGGTGAGAGGTACAAAGAGGTTTTCGTTTATTTTATAAAACTTGCAGGTAGCTTCCATCTGAACATGAACTCGGTTGGCGCTCTTTTTAACAGTGTAAACTCTATCATGTTTAAACTGCTTCTGCCCTTTTTTATTGTTATAGCAGCAGCTGCTTTTCTCATAAACGCTGTACAGGTTGGGTTTATGATTACACCAAAAGTCCTTGAAATAAAGTTCGACAAGATAAATCCAGTGAACGGCTTAAAAAACATGTTCTCGCTT
>Ga0256831_1001848_pt1 | contig 11134 bp, 13 predicted proteins | sample 132544metaG_FD_189087 | JGI IMG/M metagenome (GOLD analysis project Ga0256831, IMG submission 189087) | Hydrothermal vent microbial communities from Lau Basin, Pacific Ocean - 132-544 | ecosystem: Environmental > Aquatic > Marine > Hydrothermal vents | place: Pacific Ocean: Lau Basin | collected... | reverse complement strand
CTATATGCATAATATAACTTTTTAATAATCTTTTCGTATATAAAAGTTGACAGTTTATGAATGCTAATATAGCATTTGTAAAAATAACTATAATAAAAATGAAAAGTTTAATCAAGTCAACTGTTGCTATTTTTTTATTGATATCTATGGTTGGAGTGTGTGGTAATCTTTTTGCTCAGGATAAAGAGATAGCTGTGATTGAAAAGTTAACTTCAAAAGATAAGCGTAGGGTTGCCAAGGCTGATAAGTGGCTCACCAAAGGTTATGACATATTGAAAGAGGCAAAGGTTTATGATGATAAGGCTGCTTCGTTGAAAGAGGCTAAGGGGAAGATAAAGATGGGGAAGATTAATAAGCTGGATAAGAAATCTGATGGGATAAAAATTAAGGCTGCAAGCTATTTGCAGGATGGGTATAAAAAAAAGGCAAAGGTTTTTGGATCTATAATAAAGGACTCACGAAAAACAAACCCGCAGCTAGCTTCCCGATTGAAAGAGGTTGAGTTTAACTCAGATAAGAAAATTAAGAAATCAAAAAAACTATACCGTAAAGCTGATGATATGGCTTCAAAAAGCAAAGCCGTTGAATATTTTGAGCTTGGTCATAAAAACTATGTAGAGGCAATTGATATTCTATACGACGGCTTGAGTGTAATTTATAATATTGAGTCTGTATTTGAAACAGACAATTCTATTACTGAAGAAAACACAACCTCTGAAAATGAGACAATGACTACGGATAATGAAGCTGATTTGTCAGGAAGTGTTACAGGAAATGCCAATGTGAGCAGTGTAGCTGCCGGAGGTGTTGCCGCAGTTGCAACAACCGCAGCTGTAGTTGCAGCAGGTAATAATACTCAGGAAGATGAGAAGGAGTTGATTGCTGTGCAATCAGATAGAGTGGCAGTAGCTGTGTCTGAACAAGCCTTGCCGGCCATCACCATAGCGTCTGAAGAGACCACTGAGCAGAAGAGTGATATTAATGTCTTCTTTACTATCCAGTTTATAGCTGATAAAAGCCCTGTTACGCCCGAGGTGTTGAAAACAAAATATTCAGGCGACAAGGAGATTGTTGAGATGAGTGCCGGTGGTTGGTATCGATATTCGGCCGGTAAATTTACCAACTTAAATGAAGCAAAAGCAGTTATGAAAGCTGAAGGTATTAAGGGGTTTATTGTTGCCTACAGTAGTGGAGAGAGGATAACTGTTACCGAAGCTGTTGAATTATTGAAATAACCATAGGTCTAATACTATATTTTAAAGATTAACAAGATGAGAAAAATTAGTTTTATTTTACTACTGTTTGTGTCCACCACCTTATCAAACTCTTTTGCACAAAAAGAGATTATTGGTTTTCTGCAAGCAGGAGTTGACGATGCAAATGCATTAGGACAAGCATATCTTCAACCCTATGGTGAGATGCTGGGTGTGAACCTTAACGGTGGATGGTACAACTCAGCAAATGTTCATAAGGTTTTAGGTTTTGATGTGATGTTCTCTGCAACATACACTACGGTACCCACAGGGGGAAAAAGTTTTGATGCAAATGGTATTGATCTAAAGAATATATCTCCCTCCGGCGATGGAATTACTCCAACCATGGCAGGGAAACCATCGCAAGAGCAGTCGTTTTACCTTAATGACGACTCTAATAAAAACGATATCTTAACTATCAAAGGAAGTGACCTTAACTTCTTTGTCAGCCCCATGTTACAAGCTGCAGTTGGACTGCCGTTTCATACGGAAATAATTGGACGATTCATGCCTAAAGTGGATATGATGGATTATGGTAAGGTCTCTCTTTGGGGATTGGGTGTTAAGCACTCAATAAAAGACTATATTCCTTTTGTTAAACGTGTGCCAATGCTACAGCTCTCGGTTTTGGGTGCATACACCAATTTCGGATCAAGTCTGAATGTTGAATATGGAGATGATTCAGGTGATTTGGAAATTGGAGCCAATGCATATTCTGCCCGACTTCTGGCAGGCTTGAATTTCCCCGTTATCTGTTTATATACCGGTATGGGATATGGCAGTACAAGCAGTAATGTAGATGTGAAAGGAACATTCTCGGGCATCCCCGGTGAGGATTCTCCATTTACCAACCCGATATCGTTGGCATACAATACAGATGGTTTCGACTTTAATGTTGGTATGAGGTTGAGGTTGGCAATATTTGCAATTTATGTTGATTATACTGTTGGTAATTACTCAGTTATCACAGCCGGTGTTGGGTTAAATTTTAGATAGTTATAAATATTTAAAATAAATAATATGCATACTCCTCACTTCTGCACTAAGCTGTTTTTTGTTGGCTTCATCCTAACCCTATCGTTTGGATTGAACGGCCAGAGTAACCCTGATTTAAAATCCTTGCTGTCACAATCAGAGTATCACAAGTATCAGAAAGCCGATAAGCTTATCTCAAAAGCTTCACGGATTATTGACCCGGCAGATGTTTCAGGAGAGAAGGTGTCCTTGTCAGGTCAAGCTCTGTGTGAGACGAATATGAAAAAAGAGCAGGCATATCTTCTGTTTAAAGATGGGTATAATCTGAAATTGCGTGTTCTGAATGGGTATTTCGAGAATTATCTAAACGAGAAAAGTGACCTTACAGGTAGTGACAAACAGAAGGTTGACGCTATTCAGTCAATTATTAATGAAGGAACAGACAAGTCGAAAAAATTATATGCCAAATCGCGCAATACCTCACGGCTTAGTAAATCAGTCAAACTACAAGAAGATGCTCAGCAGATTCAGACAGATGCGATAAAATCAGCAGAGAAAGGACTACTTATAGTTCAATCTTTTATAGCGACTCCTACTGAAGAGCCGGTAGTTGCAAGTAAAGACACCTTGGTTGAAGAGAGTATTACAGCAATTGAGCCGGCACCTGTTGAACCGGTAAAAGTTGCTGAGGTTGTTGCTCCTGTTGCAGTAGTGGTTGCAATAGAAAAGAAAGAGCCAGTAAAAGAGACAGTAATTGTAGAGGAGAAACCTGTTGAATCCGATGTCTATTTTTCTATTCAGGTATTGGCTGATAAAAAAGCGGCATCTGTAACTCAGCAAAAAATGGTATACAAAGGAGACCGCAAAATGATAGAGAATGTTGGTAGCGGTTGGTATCGATACTCAGTAGGTAAATTCAAGTCATACTCTGAAGCTGCCTCTACAATGAAGTCGGAAGGAATTAAGGGGTTTGTTGTCGCGTACAATGGAGATGAAAGAATTACTACATTAGAGGCTAAAAAGATTTTGGGAGGAGTGAAATGATGAAGATGAAAATTAAATATATTCAATTTCTTTTTATAGTTGTTTCTTATCAGGCAGCAACTGCACAGAAAGATGTTACCGGGTTCCTTAATTACGGACTAAACAATGCCAAACTGTTATCGGAGCAGTACCTGACACCTCAAAGCAAGATGGTTGAAAATAGTTTTAGCAACGGGTGGTTTTCAACTGCTAAGGTGCATAAGTTTGGAGGATTAGATATTCAGGCAGGTGTGAATTATGTTTTTGTTTCAGCTGATGATTTTCTTTTTAATGTTAAGGATATGGTTGATGCCGGTGTATTACCGGGAGCTTTTTTGGCCAATGGCTCGGTGGCTCAGACTCCAACTGTTGCAAATAAGTTCCTACAGGGGCAGGAGCGACCTCAGTTAGTTTACAACGGAGTAACCTCTGAGATGCCCAATGGGTCAGGCTACAGTTCGATGCTATCGCCACTGGTGGGTATAACTTTAGGCATATCGATCAATACTGAAATCGCCTTCAGATACATGCTCCCCAATGGAGATTCAAACAGCGGGGATGTTACTATGTACGGTGTGGCCATTAAACATTCGTTAAAAAACTATCTTCCCTTCGTGAGAAGAACTCCATATCTGCAACTTGCATTAACAGGTAACTACTCATCGTACAAAAGCAGTGTTGACGTTAGTTACAATTCACAATCGGGGCAGGAGCTCAATGCTGAAGCAACCGGTTACGGCGGTGGAATGGTTATTGGGATGGATTTTCCGGTATTCGGTTTTATGGGTAATGTTGGATATGCGATGTCGGAAAGTACTTTTAGTCTTAACGGTACATTCAGCGATGTGCCGGGTGAAGCAGATGTGATATCTTCCGAATTGGCATCCTACAGTAATGGATATGTCAACTACGGTTTAGGGATGTTTTTGCGGTTGTACCGGTTTCGTATTAGTGCTAACTACTCCTATGGTTTATACTCAATACTAAGTGCCCAAATAGCTTTTGAGATTGGGAATTAATACGGATTCCCAAACTTTCCTTTAAAAAACACCTCCGTAGGTGACTTCCGACTTTTTATGGGGGCTTCGCTGTTTGTGGGATACCCTATGGGTAGGATGGCTATTGGCTCAACACCGTCAGGCAGTTCAACGATATCGCTAACTAATTCTTTATCGAAATGGCATACCCAGCATGTGCCAAGCCCCAATTCTGTAGCTCTTAAAGTCATGTGGTCTACAGCTATTGAGACATCAATATCGCAGTGGTCTTTTGCATCGTACGACCTTTTCCACGATGAATTGTGATCTCCACAAATAACAATAAACTGGGGTGCTTTAGCAAACCAATCTCTGGGGTAAGCACTTTTAATCCTGCTCAGTTGGTCCTCCTCACAAATGGATATAAAATACCACGGCTGCTTGTTGCTCGCAGATGGAGCCATACGTCCAGCTTCCATAACTTGTGTTATAAGTGCTTTCGAAATTTTTACCGGTTTGTACGACCTAACCGAATATCTCTCCTTTAATAATAGATTGAAATGCATGATGAAATCAATTTATAGTTATTTTTACTGCCTGTAATACAAATTTAATAGTATTATTTGAAAATAGTTATAAAATTAATTTAAACTGCTAACATGTTTTTTGTTATTTCAAAATTGATAGGTTTCCTTGTCTCTCCCTTTTGGTGGATAATATTGTCCTTAGGGTTAGCATATTTTATAAAAAACAGAGTCTATAAGTCCAGACTATTTCTGTTGGCATTTGTACTGTTTATTGTTTTTACAAATCCACTGCTGTTCAGAGTAGTTGTCGGAACGTGGGAGGGTGACTTGCAGCCTGCCGAATCGATGCGTAACAAATCGGATGTTTGTGTTGTTCTGGGTGGGATGTCAGCTTATCACGAACCCACAGGCAGGATACGTTTCACACAAAGTGCCGACCGAATATTGCAAGCTGTCGACCTGTACAAAAAGGGTATTGTTAGTAAGATTGTTATTAGTGGGGGTACATCGAGATTAATACAGAAAACCCGACCCGAATCAATTCATCTCAAGGAGTTTCTTCTTACTTTGGGAATTCCTTCCGGTGCAGTGTTAATTGATTCCATGTCCCGAAACACTTACCAGAATGGGATTAACTCAATGGAGTTGATTAAGGCGAATGGCTGAAGCAGAAAGGTGGTGCTTGTGACATCAGCATTTCACATGCGAAGAGCAGCAGGATGTTTTACTAAAGCAGGATTTACTGTTTATCCATACACTACCGACCCACTCAAGGGAGTAAACAAAATTACTTTTTCTGATGTTGTTGTTCCGTCAGTAGGTGTACTAAATAACTGGAACTTTCTTATTCGCGAATGGGTTGGCATCGTAATGTATTGGCTGAATGAATATCTGTAAGTAGGTTAGTAATGTTTGGGAGTATTGTGACAATAACGGTATCGCCCTCGGCTAAATATTATTTTCATACTCCCAATGCAATATCATCGGGTATTTTTCAGAACCAGTCATAATCTTTATTCAATGGTTAATATGATGTACACATAAAAATCAAGAATACAATCTTTAATGAAACAGCGAAGGCTCACCTTTAGTGAAACCTTCGCTATAACATATAAAACTTTGCAATTCCTTAAACCAGCCCCTTAGCTTCCAACAATTCACTCATCTCTTTCTGTACAGCCATAGCTGCATTGCGGGCTTTATCCGCAAATGTTTCGTCGTTAGCAGCATAAATTATTCCACGGCTTGAGTTCACTAAAAGGCCACATTGGCTATTCATACCATTCTCGGCAACTTCCTTCAGACTCCCCCCCTGTGCACCAACTCCCGGCACCAATAGGAAGTGTTCAGGAATAATATTACGAATATCACCCAACATCTCAGCTTTAGTTGCTCCAACAACATACATCAGACTATCAGTTGTCCCCCACTCTTTTGATATTTTTATCACTTTCTCAAATAGCCTCTCACCATTCTCTGTTATATATTGAAAGTCAGCAGCACCTTTATTCGAAGTTAAGGCAAGAAGAATCACCCATTTATCAACATAGGTCATAAATGGCTTAACTGAATCCTCGCCCATATATGGTGCAACGGTAACAGCATCAAACTCCATGTGGTCGAAGAATGCCTTTGCATACATTGATGATGTGTTACCAATATCGCCTCGTTTTGCATCAGCAATTATAAAAATATCAGGAAATTTGTATCGCAAGTAATTAACCGTCTTCTCAAGTGAATTCCATCCGTTTACACCAAGTGTTTCATAAAAAGCGAGGTTGGGTTTGTATGCAACCGCCAAATCATGTGTAGCATCAATAATCTGCTTGTTGAAAGCAAATATAGGATCAGTAGTATCAAGCAGGAAACGTGGAATCTTGGCAATATCGGTATCTAAACCAATACACAAGAAGCTTCTCTTCTTTATAATATTTTCAAACAGCTCTTTTGAAGTCATGATAAATTATTTTAAAAGCCCCTCCCTAAAACCCTCCACCTTTAAGGGAGGGAAATAAAAGGCATTTTTTTTACAAAACAATCCCCAAACAGCTCCCTCCCTTTGGGAGAGTTGAGGAGGGTTTCCCTTACATCTCACTCTCCTTCAATCTCTCTGCATTCTCCTCAACTATCAGCTTATCGATAATTTGTTGCAGGTCGCCGTCAATTATGACAGGTAAATTATAGAGTGTAAGGTTAATTCGGTGATCGGTTACCCTACCTTGTGGGTAGTTGTAGGTACGAATCTTAGCTGAGCGGTCGCCTGTGGAAACCATCGTTTTTCTTTTCGACGATATCTCATCCATGTACTTCTGATACTCCAAATTGTATATTCGTGTTCTCAGCTCAGCCATTGCCTTGTCGAGATTTTTAAGCTGAGATTTCTGATCCTGACAGGTAACCACTATTCCCGTAGGTGTATGTGTCAGCCTGATAGCTGAGTATGTTGTATTAACCGACTGCCCCCCCGGACCTGACGAACAGTAGGTGTCTTTACGGATATCTTCAGGACGCAGGTCAATATCAAACTCTTCAGCCTCGGGCAGTACAGCAACAGAGGCAGCTGATGTATGCACCCTACCTTGTGTCTCAGTTTGAGGTACACGTTGAACGCGGTGTACTCCCGACTCATATTTCAAAATACCATAAACCCCGTTACCGGTAATATTCATCACAATCTCCTTATACCCCCCGGATGTTCCTTCTGAGATATTTGTGATCTCTACCTTCCATCCCTTTTTCTCAATAAATTTTGTGTACATTCTGAAAAGATCCCCGGCAAAAATACTGGCTTCATCGCCACCTGCACCTGCACGAATCTCCATAACTGCATTCTTTGAATCCTCCGGATCGGAAGGTATTAGAAGTATCTTAACATCCTCTTCCAGTCCGGGCAGTTTGGCCTCTAGCTCATCCAGCTCCATCTTTGCCATCTCCTTCATCTCCGGATCATCCTCCCTCAACATCTCTTTTGCATTCCCTATATTTTCAAGAATATTTTTATAGGTTTTATAAACATCAACAACCTTCTCAAGCTCTTTGTACTCTTTATTCAGTTTGATATATCTTTTGGTATCCGATATCACTTCCGGGTCGGTAATAAGTGTTCCTACCTCCTCGAAGCGCAATCTGATTCCCTCTAATTTTTCTAGCAATGATGACATAATTAAATGATTAATGGTTAATGGTTATATGGTTGAAAACTCTTTAACCATTTAATAAATAAACTCTCCAAATTCACTTTTGATTGTAAGCTTTTTCCCTTTAAACTCTTCACATCGCCCAATAATTTGTGCATCCACATTGAACGACTTTGAAATATCGATTATCTTTTGTGCATGCTCCTCGCTTACATAAACTTCGAACCGATGCCCCATGTTAAACACTTTATACATCTCACTCCACTCAGTGTCCGACTCCTCTTTAATTATTTTGAAAAGTGGCGGAACATCAAACATATTATTCTTTATCACATGAAGGTTGTCAACAAAATGGAGGACTTTGGTTTGGGCTCCGCCTGAGCAGTGAACCATTCCGTGAATATCAGACCTCATCTCATCAAGTATCTTTTTAACTATTGGTGCATAGGTGCGTGTTGGCGACAAAACCAACTTACCGGCATCAATACCAACCTCATCAATCATATCGGTCAGTTTGTAACCTCCTGAGTAAACAAGGTCATCAGGCACACTGCCATCATAACTTTCAGGATACTTTTCGGCAAGGTACTTATGAAACACATCGTGACGAGCCGATGTCAGTCCGTTACTTCCCATACCTCCGTTGTACTCCTTCTCATAGGTAGCCTGACCGTAAGAGGCAAGTCCCACAATCACATCACCCGGACTGATGGTATGATTAGATATAACCTCGCTACGTTTCATGCGGCAGGTAACAGTGCTGTCAACGATGATAGTTTTTACCAAATCACCCACATCGGCAGTCTCCCCTCCTGTTGGGTAGATGCTTATCCCCATCTCACGCAATTCGGACAGAAGCTCATCAGTGCTGTTAATTATAGCTGATATCACCTCTCCTGTAACCAGATTTTTATTTCGTCCGATAGTTGATGAAACAAGAATATTATCGGTTGCACCAACACAAAGAAGGTCATCAAGGTTCATCACAATGGCATCCTGAGCAATACCTTTCCAAACGGAGAGATCACCCGTCTCTCTCCAGTACATATATGCCAGCGATGACTTGGTGCCTGCTCCATCGGCATGCATTATATTGCAATACTCCTCATAACCCCCAATAATATCAGGAATAATTTTGCAAAAAGCCTTTGGATATAGGCCTTTGTCGATGTTCTTGATGGCGTTATGCACATCCTCTTTCGATGCAGAAACACCCCGTAAATTGTATCTTGATTCTGAACTCACAACTCTATGTTTTTCTGAAATGCAAAAGTAACACTTTCTTTTCAGTTAAAAGGTATCAGATTGTAGTTTAATAAAAATAAGAATGGAAGAGATGCACCTTAAACAAATTGACATGATTACTGAAATTGGTGGAAAAAGCAGGATCTCTGAGATTCTAAACCGGAAGCGTAGATTAACTGTAGATATGATAAGAAAGATTGCTAAAGTCCCGCCTTTGCAGGATAGGGATTAAGATATTTGAGATTCCCCTGCCTCTTACGGCTGAATTGGAAATTAAGAACTACCCATGTAACACTTTAACCCTGTAACCATAGAACCATTTAACCATGTAACTGCAATACATTAACTATACTTTAACAATATATCATTTTAATAATCGAAAGAATAAATGTATTTTCGCCACAATTATAATGAACTAAAAAATAGAGATGAAAGACATTAGCTATTCGTTGGGAATGAATATAGCCTCAAACCTTAAATCATCGGGTGTTGACACTATTGATTTCGAAGAATTTAACACCGGTTTAAAAGCCGTCTTTAATGGTGATGAGACAAAACTAAATACTGAGGATGCCAATCAGCTTCTTCAGGAATATTTTGGGGTGTTGCAACAGAAACAACACGGATCAAACATAGAAGCGGGTAAAGCTTTCCTCGCTGAGAATGCCAAAAAAGAGAACATTGTAGAGCTCTCAAGTGGGTTGCAATATGAGATTTTAAAAGAGGGAACAGGCGACAAGCCAAAAGCTTCTGATCAGGTAAAATGTCATTACCACGGAACTCTGATTGACGGAACAGTATTTGATAGTTCAGTGCAACGCGGTGAACCAGCTGTATTCCCGGTTAACGGTGTTATACAGGGATGGGTTGAGGCGTTACAGCTTATGCCTTCAGGATCAAAATGGAAACTGTTTATCCCGTCAGAAATGGCTTATGGTGAGAAAGGTGCCGGACAGGCTATTGCTCCTCACTCTACACTTATATTCGACGTAGAGCTTCTTGAGATAGTTTAATAATTAACGATTAATAAAAATTAAATATTTAAAATTATGAAATCAATAAAAACTTTAACAGTAGTTTTAAGCATGGTTACTGCATTTGCATCATGCAGCCAAGTTCCTAACACAGGTACTTACAAATTAGAAACACAATTGGACAGCGTTTCATACGCATTAGGTTTTTTTGGTGCCAAGCAGGTGAAGAAAACATTTGAGCAATCGCCATTTAAGATTGACTCAGTAGATTTTATCAAGATTGCTAAAACTGTTTCAGGTGCAGAGATGAATGACCAATTTATTAAAATGATGTCTAATCAGTTTGACACATTAGATGTAGAGGTTTACAAAAAAGGATTCTTTAATCAATTTGCATACGGCAAATCATATTTTGATGAGATGACTGCTAATGCATATTTGCGTAAAGTTTTTCAACAAATAAAAGATAAAAAATCAGGTGGTTCCCCTAAAGCCGCTGCAAATCTTGAAAAAGGAAAAAAATTCCTTGAAGCGAATAAAGCTAAACCTGGAATAATTGAAACTGAATCGGGATTACAGTATGAAATATTAAAAAAGGGTACAGGAGCAAAACCGAACCTGACAGATAGAGTTAAGTGTAACTATAAAGGAACATTGACTGACGGAACACTGTTTGACAGCTCTGACAAACATGGTGGGCCTTCAGAGTTTGGTGTTAACGGAGTTATTAAAGGATGGACTGAAGCACTGCAACTAATGCCTGCCGGTTCAAAATGGAAACTTTATATCCCTGCTGAACTTGCCTATGGCGAGCGTGGTGCCGGAAATGACATAGGACCAAACGAAGCTCTTATTTTTGAGATTGAACTTCTTGAAGTTCTTCCAAAGAAATAAATATTAAATAACACGTATGAAAAAGCCATCCGGTAACGGGTGGCTTTTTTTTATGAAATAAAATCATTAGTTTTATCAAAGATAATCTAAATACTTAACCACTAACCAAAATCTATCATGATCATGATC
>Ga0256831_1001847_pt1 | contig 11136 bp, 7 predicted proteins | sample 132544metaG_FD_189087 | JGI IMG/M metagenome (GOLD analysis project Ga0256831, IMG submission 189087) | Hydrothermal vent microbial communities from Lau Basin, Pacific Ocean - 132-544 | ecosystem: Environmental > Aquatic > Marine > Hydrothermal vents | place: Pacific Ocean: Lau Basin | collected... | reverse complement strand
GTTTATATAGTTATCAAAAATGTTATCGTAAAATTACTTTATCGGTTTGTAAAACACCCCTGTCGGATTTATAGCGCACAATATACACTCCGTTTGTCAGCCCTGTATTTATAGAAACGGAAGCACCATCAACATGCTGAACATGAAGCGTCTGCCCAATCATATTTATAACTTCTACTGTACCGTTTAAGGAAGTATTAAGCGATTTAACAACAATTGTTTTATTTGACGAGAAAATTATTGCTGCTTTTGCATCGGCTCCGGGAGAACTTACCCCGTTGACACCTGCAAAATGAAGTAAAAAGCGCATTTCAGAATCTCCATTGGTATGTGTAAAGGTATAAACTGAGCCTTCATTAATCGCTACTGTTTTACCTGTTAGTAAATCTTCAAGTGTTAAATTAACCTTGTTAGCAAATGTACTGAATCCTTCAAACGTTAAGTTGTACACACCGTCATGTTGAATTTTAACACCCAATGGCAAATTATAACTTGCTACATCAGCAGGCAGGCAATTAATACTATAATCTGTATCGTCAATTTTAGTATAAATTTCGGGTGCTGTTCCAAACCCAAAAAGCTTATATCCGTCTATGGCAATGTCAAATGCTTCGGATGCATCATCGCGAAACTGGATATAGGTATTGTTGTTAAAGTCGGTATTGCTTAAACTAATCTTAAAGGTTTGATTAGCCAGTTTGCTGCTGCTTTTAAAATAATCGACAGATGTTGAATTGTGTACTTGAGATGATGCCGGAATGAATATGTTTTCGCCGGTTCTATCAGTATTTACAAAAAAGCCCTGCATAGCCGGTATAATACCATCTGACAAATCGCCGGTAGAACCATTCCAGGAAGCATTGGTACCATCGCTTGATTTAACAACGTAAACCGTTCCGTTAACATTGGATGATTTTGCAATCAAATCCCAATCGATGGCCGAAGTAAAAGGGTTACCAAACAGGTTCCATCCCGGATAGGTGGCGGAAGAAGTATAGCTTAAATCATAAATAGGTTGATCTCCCGAAACAAGGTTACCGGTGAATGTTTTAGGGTTAGTTGCTGTTGCGCCTGAATAAGCAACAAGGTAGCCTTCACCCAACTGGAAATGCGTTTCACTGAAGCTGGTATTATCATAGTTCAACCAGTTTTCGGAACTTTTAGTTTCATCGAAACGGTACAAATCATCAGTTCCTGCCACTGGTTCAAAATCAGAACCTGAAATGGTAAAGCCGGAAACCGGTGATGACAAATAGTGCCAACCGTTGTTGTTTGTAGCATAGGTAGTTAAATAACGTTGTACCGTGGCAGCAGGCGTACCTGATTGGAATATAAGAGAGCCTGTTCCGGTAGCATCGGAATTGATTACCAAACCTGCATTGCCGGCATTGTTCGTGAGAGCGCCATTTACTGTTAGTGCTTTTCCTGTGTTAATAGTTACAGTACCTCCTGAATTAATTGTTAACGATTTAATCTCACAAGAAGTTCCATTGATAACTAGATTTGCTCCACTTTCTACTGTAACATCACTTGAAGCAATGCTGCCTTCCAATTGTAATGTTCCTCCTTCAATTGTAGTTGCTCCGGAATAAGTATTATTACCGGAGAGGATAACAGTAGGCGCATTATAAATGTGAAGGTTTACACCATTGCCTGAAATGACACCTGTTATTTCCAATTGATAGTATCCATAAACTTTAAGCCACTTATTATCTTCTAAAGCAACATTACCCGTTACTTTTACTCCGCCACTTCCTGCGGGATTAAGTTCTAAATCAGAACCTAACCTGTTTCCAATATCTGATTCTATTTCAAATAAATTGGGATCGCTATTATTTTCAAATTTATAGGCCCATGTCTTATCACCCCTCCATTTTATTCCGCCTGCACCATCGTAAGTAATAATATTGCCAAAATAGGAACCCGAACCATAATTACTATAAGGCCAATGTCTTGTGCCCGTATTGTTGAAGTAAAGGTTGTCGCCTGAAGCAGGATTCCCTGCAGTGTACCAGTTGTCAGCCTGATCAATATTGTCCGAAGTACTACCATTACCACTCCAGTAAAAATCAGACCGTGATTGCGAAAATGAAACAATTGAAATAAATAAAAATAAAAATAAAGTATTAATCTTTTTCATATCATAAAAATTTAGTTGTTAATCTTTTTAACTTATGCCATTAAAACAAAATAACTTGATTTGTTTAGCGAAAGGTTTTTATCAAAACCCAAAAATACATTTAATCTAACTAACTAACCTTGCAACAGTAAATTAATTGTTAACGCCCTATCTCAAGACTCTTTCCGGCAGGGATGGTAAACTGTACACCTGCCCCTAACTTTAACGACTTAACTTTATTATAATTGTTGTTAACAGTATCGGGAAACTGTCCACCGGGCATTGATAATGAAATAACTACGTCGCATGTTGAATCGGGAATAACCTGAGGTTGCCAGTTTGTTTTGTCATCCCAAAAAGCCGAGTATCCCTGCCATAAGATATATGGTTTTGATGTAACTTCACGACAAAAGTCAGAACTCCCTCCATCATTAACAGCTGCCACCCGGTATGAGTAATAGGTGTTTGTGTCAAACACCGCACTATCAATATAGGTTTGCACATTGGTAGCAACGGTATCTTCAACTACCCAGTTTCCCGATACCCCTGCTCTTTTTTCCACAACAAAGCCATTTTCGTTGGGTGAATTATCAGTCCAACTTATGGCAATTCGGTTAGCAGCAGCCTGAATAATCAACAATTTTGAAGGTGGCAAAGGAGCCACGGGATTACCCTGTACCCAAACTGACCATGAACGCGCAGGCAAATCGATGTAAATCTGGTTAGAACCATTAACTTGCGCGTAGGGGTGAGCCGAATTACCAATAATATCGTATAGTTGGCTCCCAACTGCCAAACCATTATTCATGGCTATTTGATGATCAACCTGCAACGAAGAAGATGAGAAATTTATGGCAACAATCACCTCCTTTCCTGCAACACCTCCACTTAATTGATAGATTAAACAACTACCTGCCGAACCCGACAAATAACTCGATGAATAAGGTGTTGAATACCTATTCAGATAGTCAACTGCTGTAGCACCATAAATATAATCTTTGTTTAATAGCATCAGTTTATCCAAATCATCGGAATAACCCGATTTTTCAGCAGGAAAATAGGGGTACTTTATTGTGTCGGCAGGATATCCGAAATAATCAGGATAAAAAACGAGTGGTACACCCAGCTGATTATTTGTTAAAATATAAGCATAAGCTAAGTTAGCATTGTTTTGAATAAATGCCGAATAACCTGTTTTGTCTCTAAAATCGTGGTTATTGACAAAAGTAACCACATTAAAACCCGATAAAGAAGTGGCATCCACCACACTTCCGTTAAAAACATTCCGTGTGTCAAACGAGGCAGTTTCATCACAGGCTTTTCGCAGGTTATCGCGCAACGAAAAATCAAAAACTTTAGGACTGATACTGTCTTTGGTACTATTATCCATATATGAATAAACACTGTTTACCCAGCCGGCAAGACTGGAAGCATTAAAATCATAAAATTCCCCCACAACCATTGATGGATTCATCCCGCTATAGTGAAGCGAGTCAAGCATGTCGCCAACAAACTCAGGAGTAAAATGTTTTACAGCATCCATCCTCATTCCCCGAACGCCAACAGAATCCCAATTCCATTTAGTCCAGTCAATAAGCTTTGCTTTAGTATCATTTTGAAACTGATCGTAATCGTAATAAAAATACATTGCATCCCAGTCACTTTCCAAATAAGTAGGTCTGTCAAGGTTTGGTTTAAAATTCGACCAATCCATCAACCCTTGTCCACTTGCCACTTGAGAAAAATCGGTATAAGTTTGGTATTCTATATCAGATACAACATCAGATCCGGTTCCATCGTACCAGATACCAATTATTTTTTCATCGGAATAACCACTATTTCTGTTTCCAAAATATAAAAACAAAGTATCTCCTGAAGCATTAAAATCGGTTGAAGTAAGGTTAAGGTGAAATTCATCTATGCCGCAGCCTCCATTGTCAACCTGAGCATTCATATTGACACCAAGTTGTAAATTATTGTTGGGTTCGCCACAATCGCCGCCGCCATTTGGTTCCGACTCAGTATCATCAGCCTGTCCCTGCCAGCCCGTAACATTGGTTTCGGCATAAAATTTATACTCCCAATTATAAAACCTGCTGTGCTGCGATGATGACCTTAATTTAAAATAGTAGTTTCCCGCAACAAGCCCGGTGGTTCCACCAATAGGCAAAATAACCCGCATGCGGTCGTATGGAAAAGGATTGGCACCGTTATCAGCTTTCGTCCAGTCGTAGTTAGCCTCATAATCAGCTAACCCTGGGTTATTTTCGGCCTTGCCACCATCACGGTGGTTAAAAACCAAATCGGCAATTATTTCAATTCCAATATTATTAAAAGTTGATGTTAAGCTGTCCAAATCAGTTCGTGTACCAAAACCTGTTGCACCGCCACCATATTCACCATAATCATATAAATCTTTCGGGTCATACCCGTTACTGTTGTTTCCCGAGCTTGCTCTTGACAATGGTGGCAGCCATAAATGAGTGAAACCTGCTGCTTCAATGGTGTTGGCTTTTATTCGTAAAGTGTCGGCCCAATTGGCTTCGTCGGTTGATTTTGGATAGTCCCAGTACCAGGCTTGCATAAGTACATCCTGTGCTTTAGCCGAATTAAAAAACGAAAAAAAAACAGCAGCAAATAATAGAATGTTCGTCCTAAAAGATTTTAACATAGCTACTTACAAAGTTGGTTATTTTCTTATTCTTGCAAAGATAAGCTTTTATATCAATTTTCGGGCAGGCAACTTTACCGAAGACCACAGCATCAACCCCACGGCACCCAACGACAAAAGCACTGCCAAAACAAAGGTAACGGCAAAGCCAAATTGCTCGTAAAAAAAGACCCCCAACAATGGTGCGGGAATGGCTCGCAACCCTGTTAACGACAGATGCAGCGACTGGTAAGTGCCGGCTTGCTGCGGTTTACAAAAACAGGCAGACCCGATGTTCCACAGCAACGACATGGAGGCTGCAAAAACACCGTGAAACAAAACACAAAATTATCCATATCGAGCAAATAGCCGTAAACAAAGGTAACCACGAGCATCACAATTTTGTTAAGCGTTGTGGCATAGCTGTATAACTTGCCAAAATTTGTATGCCTATAGCTATTTTTAAGCAGGTAGTTGATGTTTGGTTAGCTGAATGCGGAAAAAAAGCAATAAGTGCCAGCGGTAATCGAGTCGTTCAGGCTACCACCCTAAGCAGCTTTTTTCTGCTCCTGACCCGTTTTTTAAATTCGTTGATTAATATCAGAAAAACAAACAATACCATGCTAAACTGAAATAGAAATCCCAGCTGATAATTGGTTCCCTGTAAGCTTTTTATAAATACAAATTCGTTGAGTGCCAGCACGCCCAAAATAACACCTTCAAGCATCACGTAAACAAGATGCTTATTAAAAGCGGTTTTTTCTTTTTGGTTTAATTGTAAAGAAAACAGAGTATTAATCATTCAGCTTAAGCACTGCCATAAAGGCCTTTTGAGGCACCTCAACGTTTCCTACCTGACGCATTCGTTTTTTACCTTTCTTCTGTTTTTCCAACAGCTTACGCTTACGGGTAATATCGCCACCGTAACACTTGGCCGTAACATCTTTACGAACAGCTTTTACGGTTTCGCGGGCAATAATTTTAGCGCCAATGGCTGCCTGAATGGCAATGTCAAATTGCTGTCGCGGAATAAGCTCTTTCAGCTTCACGCACATGCGGCGGCCAAAATCGTAAGCGTTATCGCGATGGATTAACGTTGACAAAGCATCTACCGACTCGCCGTTAAGCAGGATATCCAGCTTTACCAAATCGGCCGGTTTAAAGCCGGAAATATGATAATCGAAAGAGGCATATCCTTTTGAAATGCTTTTCAGCTTATCGTAAAAGTCGAAAACAATCTCACCCAAAGGCATTTCCACCGTAAGCTCAACCCTGTTGGTGGTAAGGTAAACCTGATTTAAAAGGGTACCACGTTTATCGATTACCAATTTAATGATGCCTCCCAAAAAGTCGGCGGTTGTGATTACCTGCGCCCTGATAAAGGGTTCTTCAATGTGCTTGATGTATTTTTGTTCGGGCAGGCCGGAAGGGTTATGCACTTCGGTTATCGCTCCTTTGTTCGACACCACTTTATACGAAACGTTGGGCACAGTGGTGATTACGTTCATATCAAACTCACGCTCCAACCGTTCCTGAATAATTTCCATGTGCAGCAACCCGAGAAAGCCACAGCGAAAACCAAAACCCAACGCCATCGACGATTCCGGCTCCCAGGTTAACGATGCATCGTTTAGCTGTAGTTTCTCCATGGAAGCTCTCAAATCTTCATAGTCATCGGTGTCAACCGGATAAACGCCCGCAAACACCATGGGTTTTACCTCTTCAAAACCTTCAATGGCAGCATCACAGGGATTGTCGATATGGGTAATGGTATCACCCACCTTTACCTCTTTTGAAGTTTTAATACCTGAAATAATATAACCCACATCGCCGGCATAGAGCGTTTTACGCGGTTCCTGGGTTAAGCGCAATACGCCAATTTCATCAGCTGCGTACTCTTTACCTGTATTTACAAATTTTACACGGTCGCCTTTGGAGATACTGCCGTTGGCAACCTTAAAATAGGCTATTATTCCCCTAAACGAGTTGAATACCGAATCGAAAATAAGGGCTTGCAGCGGCGCGTTTATATCTCCTTTGGGTGCAGGCACCTTGTCGATAATAGCATCCAATACCTTATCGACACCATAGCCTGTTTTGCCACTGGCTTCAATAATATCTTCGTAGTCGCACCCCAGCATATCCACAATCTGGTCTTTAACCTCATCGGGCATAGCGTTGGCAAGGTCCATTTTGTTAAGCACCGGAATTATTTCCAAATCGTGCTCAATGGCAAGGTAAAGGTTTGAAATGGTCTGAGCCTGAATACCCTGTGTGGCATCAACCACCAACAGTGCTCCTTCGCAGGCAGCAATTGACCTGGAAACTTCATACGAAAAATCTACATGGCCGGGAGTATCAATCAAATTTAAAACGTAGTTTTTTTTATCACGCTGAAAGTCCATTTGGATGGCATGACTTTTAATGGTGATACCACGTTCGCGTTCCAAATCCATATCGTCCAGCACCTGCGCCTGGGCATCGCGCTCCGAAACCGTTTCGGTAAATTCGAGCAGCCGGTCAGCCAGGGTACTTTTACCATGGTCGATATGGGCAATGATGCAGAAGTTTCTAATGTTTTCCATAGGCGGCAAAAGTACGATATTTTCGTGAAAACTTTTGTAAAAGGATTACCGCCGGGTAAATATTACCTTGATGAGTTAGTTTTAGTTTACAATTCGTTTGTTATTGTTTCAATAAGTTTTTTATTCAATTCATCATCTTCTTTATATTCTTCAAAATCAATGTTGACATCAGGTTTTAGCCCCTGATTACAATTATCTTTATTTGCTCCAATATACTCATACTTTTTAAACGAAACTCCACCTTGTAGTTTTGAATTTGGGAGGCTAACCCCTATTTTATCAATAAAACCACAATACGGTTGTCCGATGGCTTCTCCGATAACAAGTCCTCTATTGGCATAATTAAAGGCGACTACAAAATCAGCAGCGGCCGAATAGGTATGTGCGGAAGTCAAAACATAAACATTTCCGTTAAATGAATTTTCAACTGGTTTTAAATGTGCATCTTCAAGTTTTAGCTCTGTAAGCGTTCCATTCTTTTCAAAAAATAATATTCTTCCCATTTTGGAAAAATAAGCAAACGGATACAATGGATATAAATACCATTTAACAAATCTTTTTCTTAAGTATTTCTTTTCTGGTTTGGATGTTTTGATAACATATTTTTGATTAAATCTGTATTTTTCAACATTGATATAAGGTAATAGTAAAGCTCCGTAGTTAGAATTTCCTCCTCCGTTATTTCTTACATCAATTATTAAATCATGTATATTTTTTGCTTTAAGGTCAGCAAAAACACTATCCATGAAATGAAGGTATTGTTTTTTGCGTATTCCTGAAAATGAATTTATAGTTAATGCACCTATGCTGTCGGAAATATAAGTGAATGAATATTTTTTTCTTTTCACATATTCTTTTTTTTTGGCCAATTTTACCAATTTAGTCAGTTTGTTTCCGTTTCTCTTAATCCTAAGCGAAACAGTATCTGTAAATTCATATCCCATAAACAGATAGTATGAAAAATATTTTTCTATGTTTTTGTTTTTGGGGTAATTGATATCACCGATAACGAGTTTTTTTAGTTTTAATAATTCTGTCGCAGGTATATTATTGATTGAAAGAATATTATCGTTGTCTTCAAGTTGTGAAGTTACGGGATTTTTAACAAATATTTCTTCTCCAACTATACTAATTTCAAATGGTAACTGTGTTTTTTTCTTATAATAAGTATTCCGCAGATTTTTGGACATGTAAACATTCGTATGCCCATCACCAATCAAGTTGACAAGAGATGTCATTTTTTTCGAGAAGTTATCAATTGATATACTGTCGTTTATATTTTCTTTTTCCTTTGAGATAATTTTATCCAAATCATCTTTTGATATGCTGAAATACAAATTTGGATGTATCTGTTCAGCTTGATTAAAAAAGAAATCAATATCATTTATCGCTTCCTGACGACTAATCTGCTCTTGAGAATTAATTTTTGTTATAATTCCCAGCAGTAAAACTAATATGAAGATGTTTTTTTTCATTGAACGTGTTTAAAGTCTTTTATTTGAACTACTGGTAAAACATTGTAATCAAACACAAAATAATACTTAGCCTTACCGCCCGGATGAATTAAACTTTTTGCTGAATTTGATTTGTCCTCCCGAAAAGTGATACGCCACCAGGTTGCCCCGGTTGTCGTAATACTTGGTAACATTGGCTTCGGTGCCGGTGTAATTGTTTAATACATGTGCTCCCCCGTCAAAAACCCTGGCAAGCAACGGCTCATTATTGTTTTTGGGCACTACCGGCTCTACTTTATTTTTAGCCTTGTTAAACAGGCCTGCTATTACTTTACCAACAAAACTTTTATCCTTTTTTGGTTTAACGGCAGAACTATTTTGATTGTACCGTTTTTTATACTTAAATCTGCAATAAACCTCATCGGTTGTAAGCTTAATATTAACATCTGAAGCTTTTAGCGGGGTTATCACTGCATATTCACGAACAACTTTAACGGGTGTGTTTGTTGATGTGGCATTGATTTTTTTATACTTTTTCAGATGTTTATCTGCGGGTACTTTTTTTGTTTTGGAAACCTTTTTTTTATCAACCGCACCCTGACTTCCGGTACTTAACCCGGAAGGGTTTTGATGCAGACTCTTTTTTTCCGGTTTGTCAATTTGGGCAACCGCTTTGCCATTATCGGGCAATATACGGTTATCAACATTGGTTTTTAGCAGGCCGAACAACGCCACAAACAACAGCAAAACAGCAGCGGCAGAAGAAACCCAAAATAACGGAACAAGCCTGTTTTTATGATATAACGATGCTTTGTGAGGATAAACAACCGTTTCGTCTTTTGTTAAAGACAATTGGCTGAAAAGATCAAATTCCCTTTGCAACGAGGGATTAATTTTTAAAAAATTTTTCAGGTTAGATTCATCCTTCTTGCTTAAATCGTTTTCATAACGGGCAATAAAAAAGGTCTGATAATTTTCTTCGGTAATGTTTTCGAATGCAGCAATCTCTTTATGCTTTAGTTGCGATTTATCGGAATAACCTTCTACTTCGGGTTCGAGAATGATTTCTTCATAATCTTCCACCTCTTGTTTGATGTCAGGATTGGCGTCAAGAAAAGCCATCACCTCTTCGGCTGTTCGGGCATCAAGTGTTCCTTCCATCCAGTCGATGAGATAACTTTCGTAATTATTTCTGTCTATCCTGCTCATAATTTGTTTAAACCACCATATCGGGGCTTCCAATATATTTTTTCAAAAACAACCGTGCGCGATAAATATAAACCTTTACCTGTGCTTCCGACAAATCGGTAATTTCGGCAATCTCCTTATAAGAGTATCCTTCGTAGTCGCGCAAAAGCACCACCGATTTTTGATCGGGAGGCAACTTTTCAACAGCTTCATTCAAAATCTCTTTTAAGTCGGAATAGCCTGTTTCATAGCTCTCTTCTTTATGTGCCACCCCGTCAAAAGAGCTGTTTCGGCTATTTTTTCTAATGTAATCAATCATGGTGTGGTAGCCGGTTGTAAACAGATACGACTTACCTTTTGATCCCTCCACATTTTTACGCCGCTCCCAAAGTTTCATAAACGAATCCTGTACCAAATCGCGCGCCACTTCATCATCCTTAATGTTTTTCAACAAAAAGCGATAGAGACCGTCGGCATGCTCATCCACGCAGCGATTGTATTCGTTTATGTTCATTTAACAGGGTAACATTTTTGTCATAGTTGTTAGTTAGACGCAGTAGGTTTAAAAAAGTTACAATAAAAATTTTAAAGGCAGGTTAGCGGCCTATTTACCTTTATTAATAGCCTTCAGGGCGATGTTGTCGGTTATTGCCGGTGCAATCATTTTAATCCACAGGCCGATTTTGGCACGAGTAGTCATAACCAACTCCCTTTTTCGTTTTTCTATCACCGGCAGCATTTGTCTTACACACTCTTCCACCGTCATTACCTCTTTTTCTTTAACAGGACTTTTTCCCAGCGGGATACCGTCGCCATTTAAAGCTCGCTCTCTCACTTCGGAAGAAACAAATCCCGGATAAATCATGGTTACGGCCACCCCTTTTTCTTTGAGTTCAATACGCAGGCTGTCGAAAAACCCGGCCATGGCATGTTTGCTGGCGGCATAAATGCTGCGTGTTGGAATTCCCGTTTTACCCGTAAGGCTCGAAACACCCACAAGCTGGCCTTTCGACAGTATTAAATAAGGTAATGCGTAATGGGTAAGGTACATACTGCCAAAAAAGTTGACCTTCATAATTTGCTCCAAAGCTTCCAAATTGGTTACCTTTTCAAATTCGGCCCACATGGTAATACCGGCAT
>Ga0256831_1001846_pt1 | contig 11143 bp, 12 predicted proteins | sample 132544metaG_FD_189087 | JGI IMG/M metagenome (GOLD analysis project Ga0256831, IMG submission 189087) | Hydrothermal vent microbial communities from Lau Basin, Pacific Ocean - 132-544 | ecosystem: Environmental > Aquatic > Marine > Hydrothermal vents | place: Pacific Ocean: Lau Basin | collected... | reverse complement strand
TCCTTTTATTCAGCTGCCGTTCTAATACGAAAGCAGTGAAAATAATAATAAAATAATATCCGGATTTTTGTTACTGTTTTTCTGAGGGGGAAAGAATGAGTCATCAACTGATCAAACACCGGGAAATCCATTTCGGTACCATCCACTCTAATCCTAATCAGGCACATTCTGCCGTGTTTGCAGTCAATGATCTGCCTGGCGTACTGATGTCCCATACTCTGAATCATCATTGCATTAAAATTGCCTACGACCTGAACCGCATAACTCTGTCTGAAATAGAAAATGTCCTTCTCAATGATGGTTTTCATCTGGATAATTCTATTCTTGCCAAAATTAAACGCAGTATCGTGTTTTACTGTGAGGAGGCGTCAAGAGAAAATAATAAACAGGAAAGGCTGATTGAAGAAGTGCATAATAAACATAAAAGTGATGTGGTTTATATACGCACTAAAAAGAAAAAGCTCTGTGACTGCAGGGATCACCGGCCAGAGTCCTGGCGGCAATATCTATAGCGTTGAGAAAGAGCTTAGTAGCCTTTGGTGTTTTTTTCTACCCAGCGGTCTTCGCCACTGTTTAATTGTTCTTTTTTCCAGAATGGGGCTCTGGATTTTAAATCTTCCATTATTTCACGGCAGGCTTCAAAGGCTTCTTTTCTATGTGATGACCAGACGGCAACCAGTACAATAGGATCATTGGGGTTTATTTCACCGACACGATGAATAACCAGAGTTTCCAGCAGTGCGTAGTCTTCTGTTGCCTGGGTACAGATTTTTTCCAGATGCTTTTCCGTCATGCCCGAATAATGTTCCAGGAACATTTGTGAGACATTATTGCCTTCATTAAAGTCTCTCATGGTACCCAGAAACACAGCTGTCGCGCCATATTTACCATCCAGATGAGGCATTTTCTGCTGGTATTCTGCCAGTGTCTGCCAGGGATCAAACGGTTGCGCTAAAATAATAACACTCATGACTAACCTCCAGTTACCGGGGGAAAAAAGGCCACTTCATCCCCATCTTTGACCTCAGTCTGGCCATCAACATAATCCATATTAACTGCAATCAGTACATTGGCAGGCCGCAGTTTATCCTGTGCACAGTAATTCCAGACATCATCTGCCGTTATTAAAGTCTGCTGCTGTACAATATCTGCATCCAGCTCCCTGTCATCCCCTATCAAATCTCTCATACTGGCAAAAAATTTAACCTGAATAGCCACAATAATCTCAGCCTCACCATGCTTTAAAACAGAAAATAGAATAAAAAGGGATAATCCCTAGTCACTTTTGTATAATCTTATAGTAATATACCGAAATAAGTCCATATTTTAAATCACAAAAAAAATTAAAATAACAATATGAGTAAACTAACACATTTTAATACCCGCGGTGAGGCCCATATGGTAGATGTCGGCTCCAAAGGCATTAGCCATCGACGAGCTGTCACCGAAGGTGAGATCAGCATGCTGCCTGAAACCCTGTCACTGATTGTTCAGGGAAACCATAAAAAAGGCGATGTGCTGGGCATAGCCCGTATTGCCGGTATTATGGCTGCCAAACAGACCGCCAGTTTAATTCCTTTATGCCATCCTCTGTCTTTAACTCACGTGGATCTGGATCTCAGAGTAATGGCGTCTGAACATAGGGTTGTCTGTACCTGTACGGTGGAAACAGACGGTAAAACAGGGGTTGAGATGGAAGCTCTTACGGCCACTCAGATTGCATTATTAACTATTTACGATATGTGTAAGGCAGTGGATCGCGGCATGGTTATGGGCAATATACGCCTGCTTGAGAAGGAAGGGGGCAAATCCGGTCACTGGGTCAGCAATGAATGAATGTACTGATTAATCCAATGTCAAACATGGAAAAAAACACTTTAATTTGCGAGACTCATCCACTTTCCAAAAAGCAGGCTCGCTTTGAAGATCACGGTCACTCGGCCTGGTTATACCTGACCAATCCAAATAGTCGGGTAGTCACAGCTGATTGCTGGATTTATAATCGCATTCCCGCACCTCTTGAATCTGAAATTGTAAAATTTCGCACCTCATCCCCTCCTGCAGTCGCCAGTTATGCCCATTCTCACGCTGAATTTACCCCCCTGCAGTCAGATATTTTTGAATTTAAATGGAGTCACGATGGCCGCTCAGTTGCGGTGCTAATCAATGGTATTCCGTTTGGATTTATTCCTCCCGGTGTACAGCGAGGTTATAGTAAACATCTGGTTAAAACCGGACCCTGGGGTCATAAATGGGATGAAAAGCTGTACCAGGTATTATTTGATGAATCCGGCTGGAGTGAAAGTATCTCTACGTTTTATTAAGGAAAAAAAATAGTGTTAAACAAGAGCTTAAGCGTTCAGAAAGAGCAGAGTGCTTTTCTTTTTGGTTAACCATTTTTTCAGCCATCTTGCAACAGGCGCTTCAGGTCTATAATGGCTGCATTGGCACGTGATATATACGATGCCATTACCAGAGAATGGTTAGCTGTCATACCAAAACCACTGCCATTGAGAATAATCGGACTGAAAACCGTTTGCTGAGTCGCTTCCAGCTCCCGAATGATCTGACGCAAACTGACCAGCGCATTTTTCTTTTTTAAAACACTACGAAAATCATATTCTATGGCCTTAAGTAAATGCACCAGTGCCCAGCTGGTACCCCTTGCTTCATAGAAAATATCATCAATTTCCGTCCAGGGCGTTTTAACCATCAGTTTTTCAGGTTCATGAGTAGACTGCTGAGCCTGAGCATCACCTGCCAGATTGGTATTAATGCGTTCCTGACCAACACTGGCACTGAGTCTTTGTGATAAGCTGCCCAGTCTTTTTTCCACTACCTGCAGCCAGTCTGCAAGATTATCTGCTCGAGCAAAAAACTGGGCGTTTTGCTTTTTCACATCCAGCAGGCGCATTAAATAATTATGAAGATATTTGATACCTTCACGGTATTTGCTTTCTGATGAGGGCCAGAGCCATTTTTCAGAGTCATTATTAAAGGCAGGCTCAGCCATTGACAGAGCTTTATCCTCAGTAGAGGTGGACTGCGCCATACTAAAATCATTCCTGAGAACTCTGACTACGTCACGCACCTGAACCAGTACACCGTATTCCCAGTTGGGCATATTATCCAGAAAAACACCTGGTGGTGTTACATCATTACTGAGGTATCCACCCGGCTTATCAAGCAGCGTACTGGCCACTTGTATCACGGTTGCCGTAGTGGTTGCACCCACTGCTCTGGTAAAATGACTGCCCTCACTGCTATTAATTTGCATAATCATAGCTTCAGTCTGTTTATTTACATCAAAAAGATCCGGCTCCTGACTCCAAATAAACGCCAGTACCAGCCAGACCACCAGAGCAGTACTGATCAATAAGCCAATTGACCAGATAATACCCTTTTCTTTTAAGGTCTGGAGGTGGTAAAGCTTAATCAGTCGAACAAAGAATTGCTGGATAGTATCGAAAATATCGAAGAGTAAATTAAGCATGAGAATCCAGGCACCTGGGTTAAGGGTTAAGAAGCGTTAAGCAAGAGCTTGCGCATTCAGCGTTCAGAAAGAGCATAGGTGTTAAAAAGTCCGGCCTGTTTTTTCCCAGGCCTGGACTTTGGGTGGCATCAGGTTTTGTTGTAGATTTTGCTGCCGGTTTCTTTAAACTGAGCAGATTTTTCTGCCATGCCTTCTTCGATTGCAACCGTGATATCTTTAATACCCTGTTTGGCGGCATAATCTCTGACATCCTGGGTAATTTTCATGGAACAGAAATTGGGGCCGCACATGGAGCAGAAATGCGCCACTTTATGCGCCTGCTTGGGCATGGTTTCATCGTGATATTCACGGGCACGTTCAGGATCCAGCCCCAGATTAAACTGATCTTCCCAGCGGAATTCAAAACGGGCTTTGGACATGGCATTATCACGTACCTGAGCTCCCGGAATCCCTTTGGCCAGATCCGCTGCATGGGCTGCCAGTTTGTAAGTAATGATACCGTCACGGACATCTTCTTTATTAGGCAAACCGAGATGTTCCTTGGGGGTCACATAACACAGCATGGCGGTACCATACCAGCCAATCTGTGCTGCACCGATAGCGGAAGTAATATGATCATAGCCAGGCGCGATATCGGTGGTCAGCGGCCCAAGTGTATAAAACGGTGCTTCGTTACAGGATTCAAGCTGAATATCCATGTTTTCCTTAATCATATGCATAGGCACATGGCCAGGACCTTCAATCATGGTCTGTACATCGTGTTTCCATGCAAGCTGAGTCAGTTCTCCCAGGGTACGCAATTCACCTAATTGCGCCTCATCATTGGCATCCGCAATAGATCCTGGGCGCAGGCCGTCTCCAAGAGAAAAAGCCACATCATAGGCTTTCATAATTTCACAAATATCTTCAAAGTGAGTGTACAGAAAACTTTCGGTATGGTGTGCCAGACACCATTTAGCCATAATGGAACCGCCGCGAGATACGATACCGGTCAGGCGTTTAGCTGTCAGAGGGACATGTTGCAGACGAATACCGGCATGAATAGTGAAATAATCCACGCCCTGTTCCGCCTGTTCAATCAGAGTATCGCGGAAAATTTCCCAGGTCAGATCTTCAGATTTACCATTAACCTTTTCCAGTGCCTGATAAATGGGCACCGTACCAATGGGCACTGGGGAGTTTCGAATGATCCATTCGCGGGTTTCATGGATATTTTTACCGGTGGACAGGTCCATCAGAGTATCACCGCCCCAGCGAGTGGACCAGACCATTTTTTCCACCTCTTCAGTAATGGAGGAGGTGACTGCAGAGTTACCGATATTGGTGTTAACCTTTACCAGAAAGTTACGCCCGATGATCATCGGTTCAACTTCCGGGTGGTTAATATTGGACGGAATAATTGCCCGTCCCAGCGCCACTTCCTGGCGCACAAATTCTGCTGTTATTTCATCAGGAATACTGGCTCCAAAGTTTTCACCGGAATGCTGTGGATGTTGTCTCATTAATCCGGAATTATGCATTTCCTGCAGTTTGCAGTTTTCCCGTATGGCAATATACTCCATCTCTGGAGTAATTGTGCCCTGACGGGCATAATGCATCTGGGTAACATTACTGCCGGCTCTGGCTTTACGCGGCGCATGTATATGTTCAAAACGAAGATTAGCCAGCTGCGGATCACTCTGACGCTGCTGCCCATATTGCGAACTGGGACCGGTTAGCTGTTGCGTATCATCACGCTCCAGAATCCAGTTGTCACGCACAGGGGGCAGCCCCTTCAGTAAATCAATCTGCGCATCGGGATCAGTATAAATACCCGAAGTATCATACACTGGAATGGGCGGATTTTTTTCCACGCCTTCATTAGTCTCGGTATCCGCCTGGCTAATTTCCCGCATGGGTACACGAATATCCGGACGACTGCCCTGAACATATATTTTTCGCGATCCTGAAAACGGGCGTGTGACTTCTTCAGATAATTGATTGGTCTGACGGATAAAATCTTCTGGAATTGCGCTCATGCTGGTCCTTAACTGTGGTTCTAAAAATATAGAGTATGTGCCAGAGCCAGGCGGATTGAAACAGAGTTATTATATATAAAACTGAAACAGCCTGCCTTCCTACGCCGGTACAAACCGGATCAGGTTCAAAGGGTATTTCTCGCCCCGCTATTTTTAAAATAGCGGAGACCCCTGGCAGATAAAACCTATAACAAACTTTGAAAGTAACGGATTTTTGCTGGAAATTCAAGCAAAACCTTGATTATACTCTATACCTGCCACTAAACTCAGACAACTGCTCAAGTTTAAAGGACTACTGGTCAATTTTAAAAAAAAGGATGATCACTGACCCACAAGGATACCGGCAACGGTTCCTGTGAACTGGTCTGGGTAGAAACATTTGAAATTGTTCCTGTTTATGAAATTGAATTAAACCAGGTGTTGATCTCTTATTCATTATATTTTCCGGCAACCACAAAATGTCTGTTCGCACACAAATCCAGTACAACCCGGTTACTATCAAATGTCAGAGAATAATCAGTTAAAACTACTTTGAACATCCCATTCAACGAAGACAATAAATGAAAAAAATATCCCTTATATTAATTATTATTCTTGGCATAGCCACTTATTTACAAAAAACAGACACTGGTTCCAATCCGTTCTTAATTAATAATGAGCAGAATGACCGAATTGCTCTGAACATCAGCAAAGCCTATCAGAACCGCTTAAGTAATGTACAGGTGAAAGGTCAAGGTATTATCCAGCGAGTTCTCAGAGATGACAATCAGGGCCGTCGACACCAGAAGTTTATTTTACATCTGCCTTCCGGCCAAAGCCTGTTAATTGCTCACAATATCGATTTAGCCCCCAGAATCAAAGATCTGAAAAAAGGGGATAGTATTGAATTTTATGGTGAATATGAATGGAATTCAAAAGGCGGCATTGTGCACTGGACACACCGAGATCCCGGTGGTCGCCACATTAATGGCTGGCTGAAACATAACAACCGAAGCTATCAATAAACACCTCACCCCCTGATCTACTGCAAGCAGAATAGCCAGGGGTATTTCCGTGCATTGCACACAGGAGACTTATCTTTGCATACCAGCAGCAGTGCCCTGCTCTTCAGATAAAGACCAGTTGATATTTCGGGTACTGTACATAATGATCGACAATACGCTGAAAAAGACGATAGAGCCAAGCAACAGGGCATTTTCTTCCGACTGAATCAGCATATAGAAAAAGCCGTACAGAACAAAGCTCATCCCACCTACCAGATAGCCACGCTTACGACTTTTAAATAATGAAATACTATAGCCGCCCATCAAAGTACTGACACTAATAGTAGCAATTAAATAAGCTATCCCGAACCCGGTGTGTTCTGAAAAGGCCAGCAGCAACAGGTAAAACATACTTAAAGCACCTCCGGTAAAAAAATAATGCATTGGATGCAAGCGATGTTTATACAATATTTCAAACAAAAAGAAGGTCATAAACGTCAGCGCAATAAACAATACTGCATATTTTATACTGCGCTTGTTTTGCTGATACAGGTTAACCGGCTGATAGAGTTTGACCCCGAAAGTTGCCTGTTCCAGAGTATATTTATTAACCGTCTGATCAATCCACAGCTGGGGGAATTTACGATTAAGTTCCAGAATATGCCAGGATGCACTGAATCCGGATTCTGATATTACTCTTTTTGATGGTAAAAAACGGCCATTAAAACTGGGGCTGCTCCAGTCAGATGTCATCTTAACATCAGTCTTTCGACCAAAGGGTCTGAACATGATGGAATGACTCCCGGCCAAAGCCAGTTTATAGTCCACAGCTATATTTTCTGCCTTTAAAGACACCGCCAACCTGCTGCTTACATAAGCGGGTGGTATGGGAAAATCAGCAACCACACCGTTAAATGCACCGCCTTTATTATAAGAGGTAAAATTAAGTAAACGTTTTTTACCGTTGATTGTGGCATTAGCACTTAATTCACGGATACCGCGCACATCGGAAAAAGGAATAATTAATGCTGCCTGCTGCCATAACACATTACTATAACGCTTATTGATTCTTTTTAAATCCTCAAATTTAAATCCCGCCTGTATGTTTGAGTGACTCAGATAAACCGGTACATCATAAATCCCCAGATAACGGATTTCAGTTTCCATTTGAGTCTTGATTGCTAATTGATCAGACAGTAGAAAAATAGAATGAATTTCATAGTGAATAATTTCCTTTTCTTCACCATTACTGAGGATCTTTTTTTCCACCCGTGTTTTTTTATAGGGGATTTTTAACACCGGACCGGTAATAATCTGATCGGCACCCCAGCTCTGAGCAATATTATCTTCTGCCTGTTGCCTCATAGAGGTACGTTCGTAAATTAAGTCTTCAACCATATTCAAAGGAATGAGCATTATCATAACCAGAAAAATAATGCTCATAAGCTTGAATGTGCTGTTGTTTTTTAAAAATTGTATAATCGGAGCCATTTCCTAACCTCTTTTAAACTGAAAATTCAGTGACTATTACAACAACAAAAGATGTTAATACAGGCTTTGAAAAATGATGAATTATGGCAAAAAATGGAAAGTGAAGAGCAACATGGACGATGATAAAAGGTATCTTGCCGAAAATATCCAATAACAGGGGCAGATTATTATCTACCCCTGTTATTTTTATAAAGCTTCCAGTTTTCTCATACCTGCCGGCAGGAGTTTTAACTCAACTAAAGCAGTGCTCAGTACAGCCAGGAAAGAAGCATCTTCGTAAAGCATCTGGTAGTACTGTATTTTCATGGTCAGGGCACTGCCAAAGACGATGGAGAAAAAAGCCAGAATCGAACCCAGAGCCAGAGTTGAAATTCCGGTAATACCCTGACCAATGGTACAGCCCATAGCCAGTACACCGCCGAAGCCCATTAACACGGCACCAATCAGGTGGGTAAAAAAGTCCTTGAAGTTAACAAACCATTCTATTCTGAAACTCTTACTGATCAATGCCCATAAAAAAGAACCTAAAATAATACCCAGTACCGAGACAATACCAAAAGTCAGTACCGCAGAATTTAAACCGGAACTGACGTAGCCCAGCGTCTGCCCCATCGGGTTAATAAAGGTAAAGGACTGTGGCGACAGGGTCATACCCTGAGCCGGCTTACCTTCTTCCGAGTCACTGACCATGTCCCAGTTTTCATAGTATTGCACCAGAGAATACTGCTCACCTTCATCCGGAATATCCACCTTAATGGAACCGCTTAAATACCAGCCTGCCAGAACGGCAATACCTACCACAATACCCGCAATCCAGAATTCCGGATTGGCACGAAAATGCTTATTTTTAACAATGTAAAACAGCAGCAGAGCAGCCATTATAGCGCCCACAATCAAGCGTGTTCCAACGGGATTATCACTATTGATCAATGAACCCAGATCCTGATTACTGTCTAGTGAAATAGCTAAAGGACGGATCCAGTCATAAAACAGGATGGAGAAAAGTGTCTGATCACTGCCGGGAAACGGGCTAGTCATAAAATAGGCTATAATGGCAATGACGATAAATACCATAATGGATTTTATATTACCGCCGCCGATACGGATTAGAGTTTTATTGCCACAACCACTGGCCAGAGTCATACCAATACCGAACATAAAACCACCCAGTATATTTTCTGCCCACACCAGCTGACTGCTGCGATAGGGAGGAAAGCTGCCGTCAGCATTGACCAGACCGTTGGATTCAAGCACCAGCATACCGATGATAGCCACGGTTATTGCTAACAGCCAGGAACGAAAACGACGATAGTCTCCCATATTGACCATATCCGAAACAGCTCCCATAGTGCAGAAATTGGTTTTATTAACCACTGCCCCCAGTATCAGGGCGACAAAAAACACCCCCCATAACAGTGTCGACTGTGCAGCCGAAAATGATTCATACAACATCGTGTAGTACCCTCTAATTTATCTCAAAAACTAAAAGTAAACCCAGCACCTTACCTTAAAAGACGAGGTTTTTGGAAATAGTTCTCACCTCTGCTATCCACGACTTTAAGGACGAGACCTTACAGAACGAGGTGCTGGGTAAACATAAAAGCAAAAATAATGCCAGTTCTATATACTCTGTCAGTATGCCCTTAACAGAGCATTTAAAGATGTTATAGCTATGCAATATGCACCTGCCTGTTGCACTTTACAATATGCCCTCTACCTTTAAGATATCTTTTCCTCTATAATCTTTAAATAATTCTGGAACAGCATATAACAGGTTCAGCAAAGGTATAAATATGATTGAAATGAATTTTGAAACTGCACGCTATAATATGATTGAACAGCAGATCAGGCCCTGGAACGTTATTGATCCTGTTACACTGGAAGCTCTGGAGGCCATTCCAAGAGAAAATTTTGTGTCAGATGAACTGAAGAAGTCCGCTTTTTCTGATGTTGAACTGCCCATTGGCCACAATCAATATATGCTTGCACCCAAAATAGAGGCAAAAATCCTTCAGGCAGTACAAATTAAAGAGACTGACAATGTCCTTGAAATTGGTACCGGCAGTGGTTATTTAACGGCATTACTGGCTCATCTTGCAAATCAGGTCAATAGCGTAGAAATTTATGCTGATTTAACTGAACAGGCTCAGACTCGGCTTGATGCCGAGGGCATAGAAAATGTCAATTTTATTATTGCTGATGCGGCTAATGGCTATAGTGATGCAGGCCCCTATGATGTTATTGTTATCAGCGGTTCCATGCCTGAACTGCCAGAGCGTTTTAAGCAGGATCTTAAAACAGGTGGCCGCCTGTTTGCGGTAATAGGCAATGATCCGGTTATGGAGGCGACTTTAATAACCCGTGTATCCAATACCCAGTTTGCTGAAGAAACTTTATTTGAAACCGAACTTCCCGCGCTGGAAAATATCTCACGTAAAGAGGCATTTGTTTTTTAATAACTATAGTTTTCTAAACTTAAAGCAGGCTTACATGCTCCAGATTAATCAACTGCGTAAAAGTAACTCCCAGGACGACAATCCTGGTTTTGAACGGCCCCTGTCATTATTACGCAGTTGCCATCAGAAAATTATGCATTTTTCTTCTTCACTTTATAAACTCACCCAAATGCTGCCTGAATCCGGCTGGACCCCGTCACTGGAGAGCTCTGCTGATCAAATACGCCATTATTTTAATGTCGCCGGCCCTGAACACCACAAAGATGAGGAGGAACACCTTTTTCCAGCCATTATCGCTCTGGATCCTCAATGCAAAAAAGCACAGACACGAGAATTAATACAGCTTATAAATACCATGATTAAGGAGCATGTGGAGTCCGATGTTTTATGGGAACAACTGGACACCCTGCTGCTGGAGCGCACTGATGATTATACTACACTGAAACAACTGGCTGGACAATTTGCTCAGGATATGCAGCAGCATGCGGAAATTGAAAATGAGCAGATTTTTCCCTTTGCTGAAGAACATATCAGTAAGCAGCAATTCAGGCTGATGGGTCAGGACATTGCACAAAGACGCGGTGTTAAATATAACTCCCTTCTTTAACCTTGCCCCCCCCCCCTTAATTTCCAGCCACTCTCTAAGACTATTTTCCCGCAAGCTCTGCTGATCATTCCAGGTTTATGTGCATAATAATAAGT
>Ga0256831_1001845_pt1 | contig 11145 bp, 9 predicted proteins | sample 132544metaG_FD_189087 | JGI IMG/M metagenome (GOLD analysis project Ga0256831, IMG submission 189087) | Hydrothermal vent microbial communities from Lau Basin, Pacific Ocean - 132-544 | ecosystem: Environmental > Aquatic > Marine > Hydrothermal vents | place: Pacific Ocean: Lau Basin | collected... | reverse complement strand
CAGTTATTGTTCATATCCATTTTAAAACTCTATTTATATACCACTTATCAAAATTTATAATTTATTATGTTCAGGTTTAAGCAATTAAAAGTATCCTGAATTTTATTGATCAGTTAAAATAAAATTTTCCACGGGCCTTATCCTTTTATATTATGAATGATGATCAATTACTGCGTTACTCACGACAAATTATGTTGCCTTATGTCGATGTTAAAGGGCAGGAAAAACTGCTTAATGCCCGGGTATTAATTATCGGCATGGGTGGTCTGGGCTCACCTGTTGCAATGTATCTTGCTGCAGCGGGTATCGGCCATCTGGTGATCTGTGATTTTGATGTGGTTGATTTATCCAATTTACAACGCCAGATCATTCATAGCAATCAACAGCGTATAGGTTTAAATAAAGCACAATCAGCACAGCAGACATTACAGCAGCTTAATCCACTGATTAAAGTTACCGCACTCAGTACTCAACTGGACAGAACCGCATTAGCACAACAGGTACAGGAAGCCGATGTCGTTATTGATGGAACAGATAATTTTGATTCGCGTTTTTTATTAAATGAAGTTTGTGTCCAGCAGCAAACACCTCTGGTTTCCGGTGCCGCAATAAGAATGGAAGGTCAGGTTATTGTGTTTGCTAATCAGGGACAGGGCCCCTGTTATCGCTGCCTGTATAAAGACAATGCCAGTGATACTGCCGCCACCTGTTCAGAAAATGGCATTCTGGCTCCAGTGGTTGGCATTATCGGCAGCATTCAGGCCACTGAAGCCATGAAAATAATTATACAAATCGGCAAGCCGTTATATTCCCGGTTACTCCTGCTTGATGCCTGGAGTATGGAATGGAGAACCATGAAACTACCCGCAGACCCTCAATGTCCTGTCTGCTCAAAGCCATAAGCCCAAAATAATAACAATAAGGGTATTGAGCATCTAATGAAAATTGTACTGGCTCCCATGGATGGACTGACTGATAGTTATGCCCGCGATATACTGACCCGTATCGGGGGATTTGATTTATGTGTCACTGAATTTTTACGCGTAACAGATACCCTCTTCCCGCAACGGGTTTTCTATCGCCGCTTTCCAGAACTTAATCCCAATAACACGCAAGTTATCAGCCATACATCATCAGGTATTCCTGTTTTTTTACAATTATTGGGCAGTGATCCACAGGCAATGGCTGAAAATGCCGCTAAAGCTGTTGCCCTGGGCAGTCAGGGTATTGATTTGAATTTCGGCTGCCCGGCAAAAACAGTGAATCGCAGAGAAGGCGGTGCCAGTTTATTACAATACCCTGAACGAATATATCAACTGGTTCAAAGTGTACGTCAGGCGGTGCCTGAACAGATACCGGTTACCGCTAAAATGCGTCTGGGTTATGATGATCCGTCTCTGGCTATGGATAACGCTCTGGCCATAGAAAATGGCGGCGCAGACTGGGTCACGGTTCATGCCCGAACCAAACTGGACGGCTATCGTCCCCCCGCTTACTGGGAAGCTCTGGCACCTGTTAGAAAAGCACTTGCTATTCCTGTTATTGCCAATGGTGAAATCTGGTCAGTGGATGATTACCTGTTATGCAGGCAAAAAAGTCAGTGCGAGGATGTCATGCTGGGACGTGGTGCAATGGTTATTCCGGATCTGGCTTTACAGATAAAATATAAGACCGGTCAATTATCACATGAACATTATAAGCCTCTCAGCTGGACTGATGTGGTTAAACATCTGGAACAACTTTATTTATTAATGAGCACAAATACCGCTCTTAAAGAACGTTATATAGCTCCTCGCCTTAAACTCTGGGTTAAATGGTTAATGCCGACTTATACTCAGGCTGAAGACATTTTTAGTGAACTGAAAAAAATCAGAAATGCCGGGGATGCTATAAAACTAATTCAGGACAGCAGTAAGGCTGTTGATTAACACCTCTAAACAAACTAACGTGAAATTTGAATTTTATCGAATAAATCACGAGAATATTAATGGCGCGTTGAGCCTGTTTCTGAGTGCATCTGATTGGCATAAATTTCGGCAATATCAATTTCATCAAATGCATAAGTAATGCCGCAAAACTCACAGTCTACAGAAACAGCTCCCTGCTCCTTGATAATATCTGCGGCTTCCTGTTCACCAATAGAACGCAGCATATTGCTGACCTTATCTCTGGAACAGCTGCATTGAAAGTGCACCGGTTCAGGATCAAACAGCCGCAAATCCTCTTCATGATATAAGCGATGAATTATCTCCTGATCATCCAGACCCAGTAATTCATTTGCCTGTAAGGTACTGCCCAGATGAGAAATGCGATCCCAGCTGTCCTCATCTTCATTTTTACCGGGTAGCTGCTGTAATAATAAACCACCTGCCGCATATTCATCCGCCGCCAGAAAAATTCTGGTTTCCAGTTGCTCAGACTGATGCAGATAGGTTTCCAGAAATTCTGCAATACTATTACCTTCCAGTGCAACTATACCCTGGTATCTTTCACTGGTTTTCGCCTGCTCAATAGTAATAACCAGGTTGCTATTACCCAGCAGGTTTTTAATATCCGTCTGTTCCGGCAGAGGTTCCTTAAATTTGGCAACCCCGCGTACCCCGAAATCATTTCGACATTCCACCACCATTAAACTTAATGGTCCATCACCACCCGCCTGAATGGTCAGCGAACCTTCAAACTTGATAGTAGCGGACAATAACACTGACGCTGCCACTACTTCACCCAGGTACTGACGGATGACAGCAGGGTATTTATGATTAGCCTCCATGGTTTTCCAGACCTCATTGAGCTGGACAATTTCCCCACGGATATTAGCCTTATCAAATAAAAAGCGCCGTAATTGATCAGTTTTACTCATATTTCCAACTTATAACTAATATTTTACGACTTAAGTTTCTGCTGTAACAGCTGATTAACCTGTCCCGGATTAGCCTTGCCTTTAGAAGCTTTCATCACCTGACCAACAAAGAAACCAATCAGCTTATCCTTACCGGATTTAAACTCTTCTACCTGAGACGGATTACTGGCAATTACTGCATCAATAATAGCCTCAATTGCTCTGCTATCAGTGATCTGTTTCAGGCCTTTTTTATCGATAATAGCATCAGCATCTTCACCCTCTTCCCACATCACCTCAAACACGTCTTTGGCAATTTTTCCGGAAATGGTATTGTCTTTAATCCGTGTTAACAGACCGCTTAACTGCTGTGCATTTACCGGACAGTCTTTAAATTCCAGGGCATTTTTATTCAACCTTGCCGATACTTCACCCAACAGCCAGTTCGCGGCCATTTTGGCATCCTCAACTGTCTGCTGTACCTGTTCAAAATAATTCGCCATGTCACGATCCGCAGTCAAAGCTCTGGCATCTTTTTCCGACAGTTCCAGTTCAGAGATAAAACGTTTACATTTTTCGTCAGGCAATTCAGGTAATGTCGCCCGAATAGCTTCTATTTCCTCTGCCGAAATAACAATAGGCAGCAGATCGGGATCAGGAAAATAGCGATAGTCATTAGCTTCTTCCTTACTGCGCATGGTTCGGGTTTCATTTTTATCCGCATCGTACAGACGTGTTTCCTGGATAATTCTACCGCCACTTTCCAGGATATCCATTTGCCGTTCTATTTCAACATTAATGGCTTTTTCCACAAACCGGAACGAGTTAATATTTTTCAGTTCCGTCCGGGTACCAAATTCTTCCTGCCCTTTAGGACGTAAAGATACATTGGCATCGCAACGAAATGAACCTTCCTGCATATTACCATCCGAAACATCCAGATAACGCACAATAGAATGGATTTTACGCATATAGGCTACCGCTTCTTTAGCACTGCGCATATCAGGCTCGGAAACAATTTCCAGCAGGGGCGTACCGGCGCGGTTTAGGTCAATCCCGGTTTGCCCATGAAAGTCTTCATGCAGTGATTTACCGGCATCTTCTTCCATATGCGCCCGGGTCACACCCACCCGCTTGCTGCTGCCGTCTTCCAGGTCAATATCAATAAAGCCTTCCCCTACTACAGGATAGTACAATTGACTGATCTGATAGGCTTTAGGTGAATCCGGATAGAAATAATTTTTACGGTCAAAGACTGAACGCTCATTAATTTGTGCATCAATAGCCAGACCAAACAACACTGACTTTCTTAATGCTTCACCGTTAAACACCGGCAAAACACCCGGTAGCCCCATATCAACAGCACAGGCCTGAGTATTTGGCTCTGCCCCGTAAGCGGTGGAAGCACCGGAGAATATTTTCGATTTAGTCGCCAACTGGACGTGAATTTCTAAACCAATCACAACTTCCCATTGCATAATAATTCTTTAACCTCTATGGTTTTACTTAAATTTTTTATGTGGCTGTCCAGACGTATTGGGAGATATGGTGGGCTTGTCCGGGGACGCTCTAGTACTTCCATGTATCGCTTTACGAAAACATCCATGTTTTCATAAACCCAGGACAAGCCCACCATATCCCCCAAAACTCTAGTTTCACTTTAACTTTAATGATTTATTTCTAAAATAACTTTAGCTTTCAATAGTATCGAAATACTCCGAGAGAGTATTCTTAGACTCTTATTACCCTGGTAAAGTTTCGGCAGCAGGGACGCTGACGAAAAGCCTCCATGGATGGATTCACGGTGTCTTTAGCAGGGTAATAAGAGTCTGAGGATACGTCTTCATAGGCACAAAACAAACCTAACTAAACAACTCCGGCCCACGACTATGCCAGTCAGTATTTTTTTGAAAACTATGCGCAATATTTAATAATTTTGCTTCATCAAAATGCCTGCCGATTAACTGTAATCCTACCGGACGATTATTAACAAATCCTGCTGGAATCGACATTCCCGGTAAACCGGCCAGATTAACAGCAATAGTATAAATATCGGATAAATACATAGTAATCGGATCGTCTGTCAGTTCACCAATATTAAATGCCGTTGATGGCGCTGCCGGACCCATGATGACATCCACATTTTCAAAAGCGGCTTTAAAGTCATTACTGATCAAACGGCGGGTCTTTTGTGCCTTCACATAATAGGCATCATAAAAACCTTCTGATAAGGCATAAGTACCCACCAGAATACGGCGCTTAACTTCCGGCCCGAAACCTTCACCGCGGGAGCGAATATATAAATCATTAAGATCTTCAGGATTGTCACAACGATGTCCAAAACGTACCCCGTCCATACGAGACAGATTAGACGAACACTCTGACGGTGCAATAATGTAATAGGTTGGAACAGCAAGCTGGCTATTGGGCAGACTGATCTCACTGATCACCGCACCCTCTTTTTCATATTCCTTGACCGCGTCTTCAATAACTTTAGCTACACTATCATCCAGACCTTCAGAAAAATACTCTTTGGGTAAGCCAATTTTAAGGCCCTCAAGGCTGTCATTTAAGCTTGCCGTATAATCCGGGACTGGTTGATCCACACTGGTGGAATCTCGCCGATCCAGACCCGCCATAACATTAAGCATCAAAGCGGCATCTTCTGCTGTTCTGCTCAAAGTGCCAGCCTGATCCAGACTGGAAGCAAAAGCAATCATGCCATAACGGGAAACCCGTCCATAGGTTGGTTTCAGCCCGGTAATGCCACAGAAAGACGCCGGTTGCCGAATTGAACCGCCGGTATCAGTACCTGTAGCAGCAGGGGTCAGACGTGCGGCAACGGCTGCTGCAGAACCGCCGGAGGAACCACCGGGAACAGCTTCCAGTGCCCAGGGATTTTTTACCGGACCATACCAGGAGGTTTCATTAGATGAACCCATAGCAAATTCATCCATATTGGTTTTACCCAGCATAACGGCACCGGTGCTATTAAACTTTTCAATGGTAGTGGCATTATATGGTGAGATAAAAGGGTCCAGCATTTTAGAACCACAGGAAGTTTTAACATCCTTAGTACAGAAAATATCTTTTTGAGCCAGTGGAATGCCATTAAGCAGTTCGACATTGCCAGCCGCTCGCTGTTTATCAGCCTGCTGCGCCTGCTGCAGAGCAATCTCCGGTGTCACGGTAATAAAACTGTTTAACTGTTGATCCAGAGAATTGATGCGCTCCAGATAAGTCTGTGTCAGTTCAACACTGGAAAAATCACCCGCTTTCAGACCGACAATCAATTCTGCAATGGTTTTGTTGTGCATTTTATTTTCCAAAAATTTGTATCTTTGATTTACTACGATAGTTACCCAGCAAAAACAACCGTATTTATTCAACCACTCTGGGTACCAGAAACAGGCCTGCTTCTACTTCAGGTGCATAAGCCATTAGATTTTCCCGATCATTTGTCTCGGTCACTTCGTCCAGCCGTAAACGCTGGACACCATCCAGCGGATGAGCCATTGGCATAACCTCCTCAGTATCCGCAGAATCCAGTTGTGCAACCAAATCCAGAATATTGGTCAGATTGGTGGCATATTCCGGAATATCCTGTTCATCAATACCCAGTCTTGCTAAAAATGCAATTTTTTCAACATCACTTTTATCCAGTGTGGACATTCAGTCGCTCCTGTTGCTTCTATAGAGCAGGGGCTTAAGCACCCTGGCTGATAACAATAAAGTGCATAAGTTACCATATTTATGAAAAATTCTCAGTCATTCACAAATGAAAGTTGGACATTTTTTAACATTATTTCTAAAATGCTGAGATCTATGCTCAAAACCTCACTGACATCGGACAGCTTCGGCACCGGGCATGGAGACAAAAATTAATTTCGGCTTTACTGAAATTAAGCCAAAACCATTAGCCGATGGGTAATTGTGCAACTATTGGATTCTATCATTGTCTTTTCCATAACGTTCAGATTATCTATTATTAGAAGTTACTATAAAATTATAAGGGAACCCTGCCCACTATGTTTGGATTCGGTCGTTTACGTGGCGTTTTTTCCAATGATCTGTCAATTGATCTGGGAACAGCCAATACACTGATTTATATTCCTAGACAAGGAATTGTCCTTAATGAACCCTCAGTCGTTGCCATCCGCCAGGAATACAGCACCAACGAAAAAATGGTAGCGGCGGTAGGTGAAGAAGCTAAATTAATGCTGGGTAGAACACCTGGCAATATGGAAGCCATACGTCCACTGAAGGATGGGGTCATTGCCAACTTTACCGTGACCGAAAAAATGCTCCAGCATTTTATCCATAAGGTACATGAAAATCGCTTTTTAAAACCCAGCCCCCGGGTTCTGGTCTGTGTCCCCTGTGGTTCGACTCAGGTAGAACGTCGAGCGATTAAAGAATCGGCTCTGGGTGCCGGTGCTCGTGAAGTCTATCTGATAGAAGAAGCTATGGCGGCAGCCATAGGGGCCGGCATGCCGGTTAGTGAAGCCACGGGGTCCATGGTCGTTGATATCGGCGGCGGTACCACTGAAGTGGGTATTCTGTCGCTGAGCGGTATTGTTTATTCAGAGTCCATCCGGATTGGCGGAGATCGTTTTGATGACGCGATTATCAACTATGTACGCCGAAATTACGGCAGTCTAATTGGTGAAGCCACCGCTGAACGTATTAAACAGGAAATCGGTTCTGCTTATCCCGGCAATGAATTACTGGAAATAGAAGTACGCGGCCGCAATCTGGCTGAAGGGGTACCAAGAAGTTTTGCTCTTAACAGCAATGAAATTCTGGAAGCTATTCAGGAACCACTGTCCGGTATTGTCGGTGCAGTAAAAATTGCACTGGAGCAAACACCACCGGAACTGGGTGCGGATATTGCTGAAAAAGGCATGGTACTGACCGGCGGCGGCGCATTACTGCGCGATCTGGATCGGTTATTATCAGAAGAAACCGGCCTGCCAGTTATGATTGCAGAAGATCCTCTTACCTGCGTAGCCCGCGGCGGCGGTCGGGCACTGGAAATGATGGATGAAGTCGGCACTGATTTATTCAGTCTTGAATAAATTACTCCTGCCCGACATGTTTAATCAGTTATTTAGCTGGAGCGGTAACCATAAAACAGTTATTTGATGAAGACTCCTCCTATCTGGCCCGTCTGATCTTTGTGATGATCTTCTCCATTATCTTAATGACAGCGGATCATCGCACCACTATGCTCAATGGTGTCAGAAGCGTATTCAGTATTGCACTTTATCCCCTGCAGACCATTGCCAGCACACCGACGGATGTGGGTCTATGGCTTGATGAACAATTTAATTCTCATCAGTCCCTAATTGAAGAAAATGAACAGTTTCGTTCTGAAAATCTGTTATTAAAGGCTCAGATTCAAAAATTTTCCTCTTTACAGGCCGAAAACATCCGTTTACGTTCGCTGCTCAAATCATCCCGTAAACTCAGTGATCAAATGCTAATTGCTGAAACCATTGCCGTGGATCTGGATCCCTATAAACGTCAGATAGTCATTAATAAGGGACTGCCCAGTAGTATTTATGCCGGGCAACCCATTCTGGATGCTTATGGCATTATGGGACAGGTCATTAACCCGGGTATTGCTTCCAGTACAGCTATTCTTATTACCGACCCATCCCATGCCATCCCGGTGCAGGTCAATCGCAATGGTCTGAGGACTGTTTTATACGGCACGGGTGCTGCCAATTATCTGGAAATTCTCAACCTGCCCAATAATGCCGATATAGAAATAGGTGATTTACTCATTACTTCCGGGCTGGGTGGACGTTTTCCGGAAGGTTATCCAGTAGCCACGGTAGTGGATATTAAACGGGACCCCGGCCAGCCATTTGCCCGTATTATTGCTGAAGCCTCTGCTCATCTGGAACAAAGTCGCGAAGTGCTGCTGGTCATGGCACAAAAAAACAAACCGCAATTACTTTCTGATACCATAAAATCTGAACAAAACAACAACATAGAAAAGGCAGCCAAAACAGAGGCAGAGCATGAGTAATCGACCTGCCAGCCATGGCGGCATTATTATCTGGGTGAGTTTTGGAGCGGCTTTCATTCTGGATATGCTGCCCCTGCCTGAGACTCTGGATATCTATCGGCCGGAATGGATCACCCTGATCCTGATATACTGGTGTCTGGCTCTGCCGCACCGAGTCGGTGTTTTTACCGGCTGGGTAGTCGGATTTTTACTGGATATCCATATGGGCAGTGTCCTGGGTCAACATGCTTTAACCCTGTCGATTATTGCTTATATGTCCTATAAACTGCATATCCGTATCCGTCTTTATCCCTTATTACAACAATCTCTAATCATTTTATTGCTGGTGGCTCTGTCACAAATACTGGTCTTATGGATCAACGGCATTACCAGCAGCGTACCCGGCAACTGGGCTTACTGGCTGCCCTCATTAACCAGTATGCTGGTATGGCCATGGGTCTTTTTCCTGATGCGTGCTATCCGCCGACTTTATGGTGTAAACTGAAAAAATTGAAAACCTATGGCGGCTAAACAACTACTTAAAGACCATTTTATTGAACTGCGGATCTTTCAGCACCGCAGTATTGTGGCTATTTTATTTACCATTTTCCTGTTTGGGATCCTTATCAGCCGGCTGTTTTATCTGCAAATTACCAATCATGATCATTTTACTACCTTATCCCAGAACAATCGGGTGTCGGTACAGGCCATTCCTCCTACACGCGGTCTGATTTATGATAAAAACGGCATTATTCTGGCTGAAAATTTACCCTCCTATACTCTGCAGATTATTCCCGAACAAACTAAAGATATTGATAATCTTCTGGAACAACTGGCCACTCTGATCAATATTCGCGATGTCGATATTAAAAAGTTTAAAAAAGAGGTCCACCGGAAACGCCGTTTTGAAGGTATTCCTTTACGTTTTCATCTAAACGATAAAGAGGTGGCTATTATTTCTGTTAATTTACACCGTTTGCCCGGGGTAGAAATTCAGGCTCAGTTAACACGCTTTTACCCCTATGGTAAGGAAACCTCTCATGTTGTCGGGTATGTAGGACGTATTAATGAAAAAGAACTGAAAACTCTGCCCGTGACTAATTACAGCGGTACCAATCACACCGGAAAACTGGGCATAGAAAAATCCTATGAAGCTTTATTACATGGCCAGGTGGGGTATCAGAAGGTAGAAACAAATGTCCGCGGCCGGGTGTTGCGGGTACTGGAACGCAGCAACCCGACCCCTGGAGATGATTTATATCTTAACCTGGATATTAATCTGCAGAAAGTAGCCGCTGAGGCCTTTAAGGGTAAACGCGGTGCTCTGGTGGCTATTGATCCCCAGAACGGTCACGTTCTGGCGATGCTGAGTATGCCAGATTATGATGCCAATCTCTTTGTTAACGGTATTGACTCCAAAACCTATAAGGCACTGAATACTTCCTGGGAACGCCCATTGTTCAATCGCACCCTGTTAGGCAGTTACCCGCCAGGATCAACCACCAAGCCTTTTTTTGCACTGGCCGGCCTGGAACTCAATGTCATTACTCCGGATCATGAGATTTTCTGTCCCGGCTATTACCAGCTCAAGGGCAAGGCACATAAATACCGCGACTGGAAAAAATGGGGTCATGGCAAAACCGGCATTACAAAATCTATTGTGGAATCCTGTGATGTCTTTTATTATGATCTGGCATTCCAGCTTGGTATAGACAGAATGCATCAGTTTATGAGCAGCTTTGGTTTCGGACAACGCTCCGGCATTGATATTCTGGGTGAACGCAAAGGACTTATGCCTTCCAGAGCATGGAAAAAGCGGGTTCGTGGCCAGGTCTGGTTTCCCGGAGAAACCGTCATTACCGGTATCGGACAGGGGTATTTCCTGGTGACACCCTTACAACTGGCACTGGCAACCGCCACTCTGGCCAATGGCGGCAAATATTATCAGCCGCAACTGGTACACTCTATTAAACGCAAATCCGATCCCATACCCAGACTGGTTTCACCTCAGTTAGTACGTGAAATTCCAGTCCAAAAAAAATCCAACTGGGCAATAATATATCATGCCATGACTGAAGTGATTCACGGTCGCAGAGGTACTGCCCGACGTTTAAATAAACCGGGTATGCGTTATAAAATTGCGGGTAAAACCGGTACCGCACAGGTCTTTTCTGTTGCCCAGGACTCAAGTTATAAAGAAGAAGGACTGGAAGAGAGACTTAAGGACCACGCCGTTTTTATGGCCTTTGCACCGGTTAAAAATCCTAAAATTGCTATTGCAGTAGTGGTT
>Ga0256831_1001844_pt1 | contig 11154 bp, 8 predicted proteins | sample 132544metaG_FD_189087 | JGI IMG/M metagenome (GOLD analysis project Ga0256831, IMG submission 189087) | Hydrothermal vent microbial communities from Lau Basin, Pacific Ocean - 132-544 | ecosystem: Environmental > Aquatic > Marine > Hydrothermal vents | place: Pacific Ocean: Lau Basin | collected... | reverse complement strand
CCCCTTATCTATCGGAGAAGGAGTATGATCTAATCCAAATAACCATACATAATCTTGTTTATTTTCTTGTCCTTTTGAAGAAAAATTTAACAATATTAACAATAAAATTTCCGCTATACGTTTCATATCTATTTTTTTTGATAAAGGCCCGGTTTATTTAAACCGGGCCTTTAAAACATTATTTATTTAATAACAACTATTTTATCAATGTATTTTTCTCCCGTATCAGATTGAATATTTATAAAGTATACCCCTTCTTCAAGATTTAAGTCCAATTTTACCTTTGTCGCTTTATCAATATCTCTATTCATCACCTGCTTGCCCGATATATCATAGATAGTCAAATATCCCGTAACTTCATTATCAAATTGTATTGTGATATTGTTTTTAGCGGGATTTGGTTGAACCAATGCCTTCAAGGTATTTTCTTTGGATAATCGAGGCTCTAAAGGTGCATCAAGACATCCGTCATTTACATCAAAATAAGTATTATCATAAGTATTGACCAAAGCCCTTGCAAGATGTACGGCATCACCGTATATATCCGAACATAACCGGCTATATTCTTCCAACGGCGCTTTATTTTCTTCGACTACTTCACCTTTTTGCACAAAATCTATATAATCGTCATAAATATCAGCCCATTTGCCGGAAATATCCGTACCACTCATCAGGTCAAATTGATTTTGCAATTGTGCATAAGCGATACTATCCTGCATATATTCATATTCAAAAGCAGGTTGCAATGTTTCCATCAACGCTTTAAGGTCGTTGTAAGCATTTTCTCTATCTATGGAATCCTGTGCATTGATATAAGCATCTTGCAGATCACTTAGCTGTATCAAATCGTCTTCCGTAAGCAAACTGTTTTCGGACAAACCGGCTATACCGTTCATTTGATTTATCAAATCAGCAATTTGGCTTATATCAGGATGACTATCCCATATAGGATCTTGGGTGATATCTGCCGGCAAAGTATAATCATCTCTGGCATAATCATATAACAGTAGATGTATCATCCTCACAAAAAACAATTCAGGATCATTACTTTCAATTTGTTTGAGATTATCAAAATACAATCCCAATGCTATAGGATCGTCAAATCCCGTATTTCCTTTCCCTTTACCGCCATGACCGTTTCCACATTTAAAATAATTAGATTCATTTGGATCATTTACAAACCAATAATCAGGGTCAACCTCCGGAGGTCTATGATTTGGTATAGTGGGGTTAACGTAAAATAATGATTTTTCAATTTCATTAAAATTTAATCCTACTGCCACCGCCTCACCGCTATAAAATTTATTGCCATGATAATATTGCTTTCCTATCACCGATCTAATAGTAAGACAGGTATCAGAAATATCAAGAGCATTTCCCCGTATCAGTTGGTATAATGAATTGGTATATACTCCTAATCCTGTCCCAGTAGTAGTAACCGAATCGCAGTCATAGGTATTGCCCGGTGAATTTTGACCCAATATACCGGCAGTATGGGCCACACCGTTCACAATATTATTATTAATCAAATTCAAATAACTACCTAAAATTCTAATGCCGGCAGTCCGGATTGATATTGAAGAGAATACTGAAATATTATTATCTGAAATATCAGAGCCACTTCCATTAATATATTCTATTCCAAAGCTACATTGATTTGCATCGATAGTATTACCTTGTATCGTACAGCTTGAGCAATCGGTTAATTTAACGGCCCCTCCATCAATATATGGTATACCATCAACGTTGATATTGTTATCTGCTATCTTTAATAAATTTGAGTTCAGTGCTTTTATACCGTATTGTCTTGCTGTAATGTTCCAGTTGCCACTTATTTCTGAATTTGGACAATTTTTAAGATAAGCAAATGTTTCAAGATTACTATTTTCACTATCATTCTTGTATATTTGTAAATTACTTGAGTTATAAGCATTGATACCAATAATACCAGCTTGGAACTTAATTATTCCTACAATGCTTCCCGGGCTAGTTAACAAAACAATTGGATTTTCATAGGCTTCAATTTCATAATTAAAAATAGCACCAGGAGAATGAATTAGAGAAACTCCATATGTACAATTTGTAATTTCCCCTTTAACAAAATAGGGGTATTTAGAATTTGATAAACTATAAATTCCAGTTCTATAATTATAAATATTAGTTTCGTAAGTGCCGCCTTCCATACTTCCAATTGTTCTTATGCCTGCATAACCTTGGTTTCCAATTATATCAACATGGCTTAAATTTATGTCACTACGAGTAGTTGTAATTCCAATATAAGCATTAAGAATTTCAGAATTTTCCATTGTTAAGATAGCGTTATCCTCAACCCTAACCCCTCTCCAGTCTGCATCACAAGCCTTCAAAATAGATTTGTTTCCATCTAAATCTTTTATCTCAACATTTATTCCTTCCATAATTGTTAATCCACCATAATCTGCAAAACTAAAAGTAACATTTTCAAAAGTATAGTCTGTATCAATAATCAAATTATGTTCTATATAAATATTCCTGTTTTCCAACTTACTATTATCAAGGTTATTATTAGAGATTGCATGTGCCCAACTTGGATCGGAGGCAGGGATGATTACTTCAGGTTCTACTACAACTGCTTCTTCTGCAGTAGTTCCAGCAGCGTCTGTTACCGTAACAGTATATGTTCCGGGTGCAAGATTTTCTATTGTTTGAGTTGTTTCTCCGGTTGACCATAGATAAGAGAATGGAGCTTGGCCACATTCAACATTAACTGTTATTGTACCATTGTCTAATTGACAACTTGGATTAACTATACTGCTAGTAAAAACAACAGGTATGAATTCTGTTCCTGGCACACAAATGAAGTCCCATGCATTTAGAAATGACATATACTCTTCGCTACATAATCCAAATTGTTCTTCAACTACATTCAAAGTAGCTACTCTTAAATCCGGATAATCTGAATTTTCATTCATAGATTCTAATGATTCTATTATAACATCCAAAACAAAATTCATATCCATTGGAAATATATTTTGAGCACTATTCCCAACTATAAGTTGATAAAACCAATACCCCAAAGGCGTGCATCTCCTATGAGCCTCTTGCTGTCCAAAGTTTTGTACATCAGTAAAGCAATCAAATTCTGGATTCTGCAAATCTCTAACAATTAACGGAACATTGTCTCCCATTTCCCAGTCAAGAGCTTGTGCTTCAGACTCAATATAAACACCAAACATATCAGCAATTCCCTCATGTAAAGAAGCTGATCCTGTAAAGGAATAATTTAAAAAACCATATAGAAATATATGTCCCAATTCATGACCAATTATATCAAATTCAGCTAATGTTGAGTTATTACTATGACCAATAACAATCCACCCTTCCTGTAAAGTTGATGTTGAAAAAGCTCCAGCATTTGGCAATTGGACACCATTATTATCAAAATTATCACAATTAGCACCTACATGAATTAATTCGTAATCAATATCTAGTAGTGTATGATACAACTCAACTGTTTTATCCGTTATCCAATGAGCTTGAAATACATTCGGATCAGCATCATTACTAGTCCAATCATTTCCAATAATTGAAGTTGGAATTAAATCGTTATGAAAATCAGACGTTTTAATATCATAGAGATTTTTTTTGTTAAAATCATACGTGAATATTGATCCATTTTTTTCTCGAAGAATAGTTTCTCCTCCAATATTAGAATCATCCATATCCAATTCATTATAATCTTCAGTTGGGGCATTCTTATATGTCCAAGCTCCAATAGTTAATAAAACATCTCCTTTTTTCGCATCAACCCAAGCATATTTAAGACTCGAATCAAAATATAATATTTTCCAAACTAATTTATAACTACCATCAAATCTATCCGTAATTATCAATTCTTTAGAATCAATGCGAATACATTGTAAATTTTCAATTATTTCTTCTTCATTAACTAGAGGATTAACATCTACGGCAATTTTTGAATAAATAAAAGGTGTAAACTTTATGGGAATAGGTTCTGATCTATCATTTTTTTTATTATAACTAAATGAATATCCACCCTTTTCTATTTTTACATTTTTATAGTATTGCTGATATTTTTGAAAGACCATATTCTCATTAAATCTACTCTTTCTTTCTCGTACCATCTTAAATGATATTTCCGATTCAAGTTTCAAAGCCTCAATAACACTATAAATGGATAATGAATTATCCTTTTTGAATAAAATAGTCCCATTTTGAAGTATTTTTTCAGTATTATTTCCTAATGCTTCAGGAAGTTTATTTTTAAAAATATTTATTTCTGAACTTTGCCCATGAACGAAAATTCCAATAAATAATATAAAGATTATAATAAGTATATTCAAATGTCCAACAATAAAATCATCATTTACTACGCTCCATAAGCGACTTTTTTTTCCTTTGTCTTTCGACTTTATATATTTCGATTTCATAAAATTATTATTTTATAAAGTTAAAAATTAATTTTTAAAATTTTTAAAACAATAAAAAAAAATATGAAAAACCATTACCTTTGTACTCTCTAGTTATGAGATTGAGAGTTTATACTAAAACGTTTAGGTTCGGCAAAAACCTACAAATAGGTAAATAGGCTCTCTTTTTTTATTGTCACCCTGCTTACTAAATAGCATCGCAGGGATTTTTACGTTTATTTTCGGCGTTTTTTTTCTTTTTACATCAATTTTCATTTTAGAAAATCTGTTTCTTTTTGCTATAGGACTAGCACAATATACCAGACATCTCATAATCATCAAACACTACAAACAATCTGATATATCATGAAAAAATCCAATCAGACTTATCAAGCCTTCATTATCTATTTTACCCTACCTCATTACTTGATAAGTCAAATGTATTCAAAACGGCGGATCAATCTGCATACGTCTAATCTTCGGTATGCACAGATTCGCCTTTACTGGTTTTGGGACGTTGTTAAGTTCTTGGGAAATATATACCGGTTTGGGAAAAGTATAACTTACTCGTAGCAATAATATAGACAATGCATCTATAAAATATTTAACATAGCTATGCTTGTTGCTTGTTGCTTGTTGCTTGTTGCTTGTTGCTACCATTATAATAACCTCTTAATTACAAGACAAATATACGATAAATTATTTCAAAAAACAAATAAATCAATGTATAATTTTCTAATTTTTAACATATTAAAATTCATGTTATTTGCTACTGACTAAATTATATATCAGCATATAATTATATTTTACTTATAGAAGATGCATGTAATATGTTGAACGCTGCATAGTTGGGTAAAAATATTTATTTTTTCTTTTATTGTTTGATAGTAGGTGTATCACTATACAACTGGGATTTCCATGGTGTTGGTTAAGCCAGCAAGAGCTGGGACACCTTTGCCTTGGAGAACTTGGAATCCCGCAGTACGCTTCGCTACTCGGCTTCCTTCAGTACGCTGCGCTATTCAGGACTTCCGCAATGCTCCAACTTCCGCTACGCTTCAGCCTGAAACCTTGAACCTTGAACATGGAACTTTGAACTTTGAACATGGAACTTTGAACCTTGAACTTTGAACCTTGAACCTTTCAATTACAAGCCGGCTTCAAAATCACTCCTTGCAGTCGTGCTTTCGAGTCCTGAGTTTCCCCATTTTACTAAAACCCTATAAACATGCAACTCGAAACCCGGAACTAAAAAACATATAGTCCCAATAAACAACCCAACACCCATACCAGCTTCAAACCTAAATCTCCAAATACAAACCGGCTTCAAAATCACTCCTTGCAGTCGCGCTTTCGAGTCCTAAGCTTTACCATTTTACTAAAACCCTATAAACATGCAACTCGAAACTCGGAACTAAAAAACATATAGTCCCAATAAAAAACCCAACACCCATAACAGCTTCAAACCTAAATTTCCAAATATAAACCGGCTTCAAATTCACTCCTTGCAGTCGCGCTTTCGAGTCCTAAGTTTCCCCTTTTTACTAAAACCCTATAAACATGCAACTAGAAACTCGGAACTAAAAAACATATAGTCCCAATAAAAAACCCAACACCCATACCAGCTTCTAACCTAAATTTCCAAATACAAACCGGCTTCAAAATCACTCCTTGCAGTCGCGCTTTCGAGTCCTAAACTTTACCTTAATTTACTGAAAATCCAACAAGCACGGAACACCGAACACGGAACAAAAAAACACGAAACTTACAAACAAGTAACTTAAACCTTAAAACCCGAAACCGACAAACTCGAAACTCGAAACAATAAATCACCCATCACTAATACTTTTCACTCCAACCCCGGATCATTATCGACTTTCTTGTATTCCTTTGAGCCTTTTTTGAAGACAGAAAGATTAAAATATCTTCCCGGATACAATCTCATATCTTGCAATAGTAAGTTTGTGTGTTTTACAGTGAGATTTAAATCATCGTAAAGTTTTTCGTCTTTAAGTAGTTTACCCAAAGTGCCATCCCCTTTATTGACCTTATTCATAATTCCATCAAAACTTTTAATGGAAGAGTCTGCTTTTGAGAGGATATTCTTTATTTCTTTCATTGACTTTGTTAACTGGGCGACAGCATTATCTCCTTTGATAACCAATGAATCTACATGTGCATTTTTTAGACTTAGGGTTAATTGATCCAGATTATCAAGGATACTTGCTATCTTCACATCGCTAGCTTTAAGTGATTTTGTAAGTGCAGCTACATTAGCTACAGAGGCTTCAATATTTTTCTCTGTTTTGCTAAGCATTTTATCCAATCTATCGGTTATGGCAGCTAAGTTTTTGACTATTACTTTACTTTGATTGACCATATCATTTCCTCCAGTAGAATCCAATGTGCCTTTAAATCCTGATTTAAGTTTACTCATATATCTGTCCAATTCATTTTCAGGAACCATCGAACTAAGCATTCCCCTCATCCCTCCGGGTAAATAATCTCCGGATTGCGCACAATCTGCTCCGCTGCAATCTCTATCAATATCCAATACTATCGCTTTGCCTCCGACCAACCCTAGGCTTATAATGGTTGCTTGTGTATTTTTTGGGACTTTTATACTTCCTTTTACATCTATATCAACCAATACTTTAGAAAAATCGTCAGGATCCATTTTTATTTTTGTCACAGCTCCAACTTTATATCCATTCACCAAAACCTGAGAGGCAACTTCTAATTGTTCCACATTGTCATACTTCACATGAAATTGTTGGATATCAGCAAATAGGTTTTTACCTTTCAGAAATTGAAATCCCCATACTAATACCACTAATACTACAAGAGACAAAATTCCTATTCTTACTTCTTTTGACATACTATCTTTAATTAAATCCTTTAATATTTCATTAAAACGGCAAAGCTACATATTAATTTTAAACTGGAAATATTTCTTAAGCATAAAGTGATAGGAAAATAAAAAAAGCTGTTGCAGAAATTATTGAACTCTAAACAATTTTCACTTCAACAGCCTTACTAACAAAAAAACAACTATTATTACTAACTTAAATTTCATTTCTTGAAATGAACTGTTGTCATTACAACGAAGAAAAATTAAAAATGTACCATTAAATATTAAAATATCTCAAATAAATGTTAAAATTGTAACAAAATAGTTGATAAGTTCGTCAAAAAACCGAGAAGAGTATGGAAGATTTTTTACTGGCATATAAAGATAAGTTTTATCGTTTTGCTCTGCGACTTACGGGCAATGAGTATGATGCAGAGGATATCATGCAAGAACTAGCTATAAAAATCTGGAAAAAAGGAGAGGATTTTCATAAGTTGGATAACAAAGAAGCATGGTGTATGTCGGTAACAAGAAATATGGCTATAGACAAATTAAGACATAACAAGGTCAGACGACACGAAAATATCGAAACTGTTTTTAATGTGAGCTCAGATTCGAAATCTCCGGAAAAACAATTAGAGAGTAGTGATACGATGGGGAAATTGAGAGAAATAATCAATTCGCTTCCGGAAAACTATAAAACAGTAATTCAACTGAGAGAAATAGAGGAAATGAGTTATAAAGAAATAGCAAAAATAATGAATGTAGAATTGGACAAAGTAAAGATATATATTTTCAGAGCAAGAAAAATGCTGCAAAAAATGATTCTGAACGCTAATCTTAAAACTTTATATTAAATAGAGCATAAATGAATGATTTAAATAAATTATTGGAAAAATATTGGAATGGCGAAACTTCATTGGAAGAAGAAAAAATCATAAAAAAGCATTTCAAAGAAGAAAGTGCTGGCAAAGACATCGATAATTTGGGGGCTTTATTCGCTTTTTTTGAAAAAGAAAAAAACATCAAATACAATGGAGATTTATTAAAGTCTAAACCGGTTGTAAAAGAGTCAAAAGTAATCAAGATGGCTTTTATTAGAAAAATTGCTGTTGCTGCTTCAATATTACTGGTGTTAAGTGTTGGGACTTATGTAGGTAATAGCTATTTGACTAAAAACAATACTTCATACGCTAAAAATGAGATAAAAGATCCTGAAAAAGCCAGAAAAATTGCAGAAGATGCTTTAGCAATACTTGCAAGCAACTATGTAAAAGGAGAAGAGTCAATGACAAAAAGTATAGAAAGTTTTGAAAAAATAAATATTATAAATTCGTTAATCAAATCAAATTAAAATACAAACACATGAAAAAAATAATTTTATTTTCTATTACGCTACTGCTTATCAATGTAAATATATTTGCACAAAATAATGCTATCGATAATCTCTTTGAAAAATACACCGATAATGATGATTTCACTTCTGTGTATATCAGCAGCAAAATGTTTAGTACAATTGCAAAATCAAACAGTGAAGAAAAAGTTGACGATGTGCTTTCATCGCTCAAGGGAATGAATATTTTGACAACCGAAAAAAATCCTAAAGATTTCTTTAAAGAGGCCAAAAAGAAACTCTATAGTAATGATTACGAAGAATTGATGAGAGTAAAAGACAAAGGAGCAAATGTTTTGTTTTTTGTAAAAGAATCTGACGGTAAAATAGCAAAAGAATTAGTGCTTTTGGTTGGTGAATCCGATGAGACCGTTTTGATTAGTTTTGGTGGAAACATAAACCTTGACAAGATATCGGATTTAGGCAAGACTCTCAATATCAAAGGTGCAAATAAATTGGGAGAACTTAAGAATCGATAGAGTCATGACATGACTCTTTTTACATTTTTTTCATCAATTTCAAATCATAGGCAGCGTTTTAAGTATAAAAGATATCTAAAACATGTATGCAGCTAAAACGTGTACACGCTCCCTTTCTGTATAGTGTCTAAAAAGAAAAGACATCAAAATTGCCCTAACTATTTAGTTTTGACAATATAGAATCATTTTCTTTCAGTCACTAAGCAAAGACATAAAAGTCCGGAAGGGGTACTATGTACAAGTTGTGCTCATGATAGTAATGGTAATTTCTCCCATTTTTCCCTTCCGGCATTTTTCCTATAATTTCAATATCCTTCAAATATAAATAGATTTTAAATTCATTTATTATAATTAATGGATAAAAATCAACCCTGATTTCGAGACTTTGTTTAAGTAAAATCAAATAGCTAACTTCACATTGCAGAAGCAAATGCTTAATAAAAACAGTAGATTAAGAGCAGTCGCAACTCCCTTCCCTTGCTAAGGGAAGGGTCGGTTTACCCCGTGAAATCAACGAAGTATTTCATCGGGGGGATGGGTTCTTACATCCGAATTATCAACAGCTTAACAATCTAGTTAGATGGAATTATTCTCCAACTTTTTCTACTTTCAGCATATCCAGATAAATTGTTCCACTTGCAATCCCGCCTGCTGACAAATACATAGTCAATTTTTCTCCGGCAGGACAAAACAGAGTGTCGGTTGCTTGAAAAAACTGCCAATCATGGATTTCCCCATCAATTCCAAGACTTATGTTACCGGTTTCATTTTTAAGCGACACACTACCACCTACTCCTGCTCCCTTGCCTTGACAATTAACTATAAGGTAGCAATCTTTATCACAAGAAGGAATATCAAAATATACATGTGGACCAATGCACCCGCATGCTAGTTTTACTGATTTTTCACCACCGTTTTCAGGAGTGTCATCTACAAAAACAGCAGGGCAATATCCTTTCCATCCGGCAGTATCGGATGAAGTTTCAAACGAATTTAAATACAATATTTCATCGTTAGTATCCTTGTTACAAGAAATCACAGCAAGAAAAAAAATAACTAATAAGAGATAATTAAAGCGCATAATATGGATTTTTGTATAAGAATTATATAATGACTGCCCGTAAACAGATAGTTTCTAATAAAATAATCTGTATATATTGATAGACGCATATTTTCAGAAAAAGGTTGGTAGTAATAAAAATATCTACTCAATTAATGGATAATCAGTTTGAATATTTTATTTTTGTTTTCTATTATCAATAAATACACTCCAGTTTCCAGCTTTGAAATTTCGATTCTTTCTTCAGAACCTGTTACAACTGATTTTAATAATTCTCCCTGTATGGAATAAATGGAAACTTTGAACTTTTCTTCCGCATCCTGATTTAAAAATGAAATGTAATCAGTTGCAGGGTTAGGGAATAAAACTATATTATTATTATTTACTAAACTATTAGTATTAAATTTTGACCAAAAATAAACTATTTCCTGTTTTTTTTGCCATTGATCTGATTCGTTTCTTTCCAAGACATATCGTATCAGATTGCTATTATTATCGTAATATCTTGTTATTTTTGAACTTTCAACCCATTTTCCTTCAATATTATCCCAACATCTTGACAACCTAGTTGTTTTCGTATTTTCTTCATTATAAAGCATCTCAAATTGCCAGGCATTTACCCATTCATCATTGTTATTTCCATCAAATGAAGTAAACTTTATTAACCTTTGATTTTGATCAAATTCTTTTATCCATTTTCTTGCTTTTTTCCCTTTTTTCAAATAAATATATAGGGTTTGAAGCCCGGCATCATTAAATTCTTTAATATATTCATATTCATCTAACCACTTATTATTTCCCGTATCCCAATATTGTAGTTGTTTATGTATCAAGCTATCGAGATTATCATACTCATATATTAATTTGGAATGCACTAAAAAACTATCCTGCTCAAACTGTTTGGAGATTTTACTTGTTATTAATGTGTCTTTATACCTATATAAAATCATATATTTTTTATC
>Ga0256831_1001843_pt1 | contig 11156 bp, 10 predicted proteins | sample 132544metaG_FD_189087 | JGI IMG/M metagenome (GOLD analysis project Ga0256831, IMG submission 189087) | Hydrothermal vent microbial communities from Lau Basin, Pacific Ocean - 132-544 | ecosystem: Environmental > Aquatic > Marine > Hydrothermal vents | place: Pacific Ocean: Lau Basin | collected... | reverse complement strand
AACGTAATCCGTTGGCAATCCAGTCATCGGTATACTCCTTCCTAATGCGTTTGCTATGGATGCAAAGACCCTATACTGTGTATCTATAAGCTCACAGTTCATATAATGGACTAAACACCTAACACCAAGCTTTGAACTCATTTCTTCAAGTTGTCTTGCAACGAACTTCACGGTTGCGGTCTTACCAGTTCCAGTCTTGCCGTAAATTAAAACGTTTGAAGGCGTTTCGTATTTTAAAGCGGGAGCCAAAATAGTTGCAAGGGCATTTATTTGTTCATCTCTGTGAGGTAACTCATCTGGAGTGTAGGTATGTCTTAAAACGTCTCTGTTCTTAAATATTTTACTCGATGATATTATTCTTTCAAAGATGTTCATGGTATTGTGTAATTAGAGTTAAGAGCAATATAAGAGTTCCGAAACGATTTAAATATGAACGGTGTATTCTCAGCGATGCAACTGGAAGAAGAGAGGTTTTACGTCAAGGAGGAGTGCGAAACCAATGAGAAGTATGGATGCAATCCCTTCAAAAGGCCAATTCAGGATTACGTAAGGAAAGGTTTCGTTTGCATAGACAAACCCATGGGGCCGAGCAGTCACGAGGTTGTAGTATGGGTCAGAAAGATACTGGAGGTAAACAAAACCGGACATACGGGAACTTTGGACCCGAGGGTTACAGGTGTTTTACCAATAATGATCGAGCATGCAACCAAGTTGGTTCAGATACTGCAGGGATCGGAGAAGGAATACGTTTGCTTGATGAGGTTACACGGGGATGTGAAGAGGGAGGAGGTCGAGAGGGTCATGAAGATGTTCGAAGGGAAGATATATCAGAGACCACCATTAAAATCCGCCGTAAAAAAGCGTTTGAGAGTTAGGGAAGTTAAGAAGATAGAAATTCTTGAAGTAGAGGGGAGGGACGTTCTGTTTAAGGTAACGACAGAGGCTGGAACCTACATAAGGAAGCTCTGCACGGACATAGGGGAAGTTCTGGGGTGCGGTGCACACATGCAGGAGCTCAGGAGGACGAGAACAGGTATCTTCACGGAAGAAATGTCTTACACCCTCCAAGATCTGCTCGACGCCTACGTTTTCTGGAAGGAGGAGGGAGAGGAGAAGTATCTGAGGCAGATAGTTAAACCAATGGAGTTGGCCGTTACGGACATACCGAAGGTCGTAATAAAGGACACAGCTGTCGATGCAATTTGCCACGGTGCGGATTTGACTGCGAGAGGGGTTTGCTACATCGAAAAGAACGTCAAAAAGGGCAAGAGGGTTGCAATATTTACGTTGAAGGGGGAGTTGGTTGCATTGGGAAACGCAAAGATGAACGCGGAAGAGATTTTGAGGGCCAACAGGGGTGTCGTTGTGGAGGTTACGAGGGTCATAATGGAGAGGGGAGTCTATCCGAGTGCTTGGAAATCATGAAGGTGGCTATACTCATTCCCGTCTCCCCCTTCGAACCCCTCGAAACGGTTTTGAAGTCTGTTGAGAGGATTAAAAGGTTGGATTTGGAAGGTTTCGATGTGAAGATAGTGTATGTGGTGGATAGAAAGAATCCAAGGGATGAGAGGATCGAAGAGTTGAGAAAGAGGGGCGTGGAAGTTTTGGTCAGAAACGACAACAGGGGTAAGAGGGCTGGAGCGATAAACGACGGTTTGAACTTTTTGAAGGGTTTCAATCCTAAATACGTTGCTATTTTCGACGTCGATTCCAATCCGAGCGTTGACTTCGTTAAAAACTGCGTTCAAGCTTTGGAGAATGACGAAAAGGCATACATAGCTTCTACTAAGAGATACGTTTACAACCCCATTAACCTACCTTCCAAAGCCGTCTGGCTGGAATATTATCTAATAAACTTCTTTCTGAAGAGGACGAAGTTCAAACAGTTCAACGGGTTGATAGGGGTTTTGAGGTTCGACTTGATTTGTAAATACAAGCTTAGGGAGAATGCTATAGCTGAGGATGCGGACTTTGCAACGAGGATGCACTGCTTGGGATATAGAGCCCTGCTCGTTGAAGGAAAACTCTTAGAGCAGGCACCTATGAGGTGGAGAGATACGTTCAATCAGAGAAGCAGGTGGTATTACGGAGGGCTACAACTTTGGAGATACTTCAAAGATGTATTGAGAACGAGGAACTTCGGTTTCATAGCATCTTGGATTTCCTCCCTAACCTTGACGTACGTGGTTTTAGCGTTTCTACCACTTTTGATACTCGCCCTTCCCTATCTGACATACAAGCTCGGTTTAAAAGAAGGTTTGAAGGGTTTCTTCGCTTTGACAGTTCACACAACGGTTTTGCAGATTTCAGCTATATACTCGGTTGTGAAGTTCCTGATTGGCAAAAGGGTGGAGTGGAAGCCCGTCGAAAGGTTTGAAGAGATCAGCTAACTTGCTCGTAAACGATTCCGAGCTCTCTGGCGTATTCGTAGGCTTTTTCCATCTCTTCAGCCGTTGGTCTCCTTGCAACGTCTTTATACTTTTCTGGATACTTCAAAACCTTGAAGAGGGGTCTGTATTGCTCCATGATGTTAACGAGGGCCTTTGGGCAGTTCTTCGAAATCCACTTCAAGACGGGCTTGGTGCAACACTCCAAGTGGTTTGGTAGAACCAAATGCCTTATTATCGTATCACCCCACTCGCAAGCCCACTTCAAGTTCCTCGTAACGACCTCCCAATAGTTTTTGACCTTGCTCAACCTTTCTGCACACCTATCGTTACCGTACTTGAAGTCAGGTAGCCATATGTCTATAACCTCCCTCAAAAGCTTCATCGTTTCGACACTGCAATACATGTTGCTGTTCCAGAGCTGTGGGACGTTCACATCCAAATACCTGAAGCTCTCCAAAATGACGTGAACGTTTGGAGTAGGATCACCGCCAACGTGATTTATGTTCCTTGCACCTGTCAACCTCAACTCCCTCTGTATCTCAGCAAGCCTCTTGGCATCTACAACGTCTCCGTCGTTCGGATACTCCTGACTTATATCGTGGTTTTGACAGAAAACGCACTTGAAGTTGCAACCGCCGTAAAATATCGTTCCGCTCGGAACCAAAGGAGCCTCTTCTCCGTAATGGTGGAAGTAGCTGTGAACGTTCGTTCTTTTAACCAAGCAAACTCCAACCTCTCCTTTCAACCTGTTGACGCCACATCTTCTCTCGCAAAACTCGCAACTCTCGAGAATTCTGTAGGCTATCTCAACCTTCAAATCCAAGAGGTTTGGTTGCACATCGTCCAACCTTTCCAAATTAATCTTCCCATTCCTTACCGCGTTGAAAAGTTCGTCAAATGTTTTGCTGGCTTTTTCGTGAATCTTCCAAAGATCATCTAAATCGGATTCCTCGTCGTAATCCACTTCGACCTTCTTGCATATCATGAACTTAGCTGGCATATCGTCTTTCATAACCCTGTAATACCAGCCGAGCCTCTCTTTGACTACGGGATCCTTCCAAACGGATATCGCATCGGGCCTGAGTATGTCCCACACGTTAAACTTCCGATTCAGGTTTAATGTTTTTTGCTTAATAGTTCGAGGTACGATTCCCTTATTGGATTTTTTAGTCCGAGCGCTTTTGCAATCTCAAATATTCTCTTCTTTCCCTCCTCCAACTCTTCGCTTTCCAACTCTATCTCAACGAACTCACCCAAACCCTCAACCCTGTCCATCGTAACCTTCACGTCGTTTAGAGCGTATATCCTCCTTACCTTCGAAACCTTGGCGACGAACTTGAAACCCAGTCTTTCCAGCATCTTAAAGGCCTTTTCGAATTCGTCGATTTCAACCTCTATCTCCTCCCTCGTTTTAGTTTCAGCATCGACCTTCGGACCTTTGTACGTCAAGAACACTCCATCGGATTTCCTTATTCTCAAAGCTTCGTCGCTCTCCCTGAAGTCTCTGCAAGGATGGTTGAAGTAGTAATCCTCCTCTCTGACTTCCTTCAAAAATTCTGCAATACTCTCGATCCTCTTCAAAACGTCTCCCTCAACCTTGAACTTCACCTCGACCTCCACACACCTTAAATCGTTTGAAGTCAATTTACCTTTATGGAAGTAAGACCAATTGGATACGTTGTCGAGAGGAACGTGATAGAAATTTTACCTGAGTTTGAAGAGGGTTTGGAAGGTCTCGAAGAAAACAAGGCTATATGGATTCTGTTTTACATGCACAAGGCTGAGGAGAGGTTGAAGGTTCATCCGCGCGGGGAGAGAAGGGTTAGGGGTGTTTTTGCAACCCGTTCCCCGAACAGACCAAACAGGATCGGTCTGTCGTCTGCAGTTATAAGGAGGTTGGAGGGTAGAAAGATATATCTCGACGAACTCGACGCGATGGTTGGGACGCCCATATTGGACATAAAGCCATACTCCGAGATATACGATTGCGTAGGTTCTGTTTTGAGTGGAGAGCAGATAAGGAAGAGGATAGTTTACGACAGGTTGATTGAAGATTACGTGGATTTGGAAACTCAAATTCAACCCAACGGATTCGATTGCACCGTTAGAAGGGTGTTCAAGGTTAGGGGTATTGGAAGGGTCGGATTCGAAGAAAAAAGCTTGCCAGAATACGAGGAGGTGGAGTTTACAGACGGGTGGATATTTCTCGAGAGGGGATTTTACAAGGTTTTGCTCAACGAAGTTATAAACATGCCGAACGATTTGATTGCAATAGCGAGACCGCGATCGACATTAGTTAGGTGTGGAGCCAACGTTTTAACAGCGGTATGGGATGCGGGATACAGGGGGAGGAGCGAAGTTGGGTTGGTCGTTCACAGCGATGGCATATGGATTGAGAAAAATGCAAGGATAGTTCAACTCGTCTTTATAAAGTTGGCTGAAAGGACCAAACCGTATTCGGGTAGCTACCAACTTGAAAACGTTTAGCTTTCTATCGTGTATTCTATCTCCTCAGATATCAGCGTTTGGATTAAATCCCTCAAGAGGGATTGAGTGCAAACCACCAAGACGTTGCAACCGTGATGGACAGCTTCAACGCAACCGCATTTCGAACCGAAGAAGACCGCATTCAAACCCGCCTTTCTGCATGCGATTAATGCTTCAACCCCGAGGGCAACCACGAACCTGTTTTCGGCCAACCTCTTTAATTTATTTAAATCGACAGACTTGCTACCTCCGTAAACTACATCAGGAACAGGAAGTATTGTGACCTTCCCCTTTTTGGGAGGTTTGAAAGAAACGGGTCTTATCAAAACGTCCTCATTCGTTCCATCGGTCAAAGCTATCGCGTTGTAGTTTTCATCGACCTTGCAGTATACGAGACCGTTCTCGAACCAATACCTAACCCTGTCCCCCTTACTTACTCTTCCCACCGCTATTGCAACGACGTTGACCGAAAAGACTCTCTTTAGAATCTCCTCCGACCAAGTGTGGATTTCGTATATCTTTTCGGTCAACCACTTCAATCCCCTGTCCGTCACCTCGTATCCTTCAACAAACCCCTCCGAGTTCAGCTCCTTGAAGTATTCGGAGACCGCTTGAGGTGTCAGATTTAACCTCCTCGCAATCTCCCTCTGGTTTAAACCGTCCAAAAGCAGGGATAGTATCAGCATCTTTACGGTATCCTTTCTCCTTATCAGGGCATCCATTTTAAAATTTAAACGAGGAGTTAAATCTTTCTACCTATAACCAAGAATCCCGTATGCCAGACTCTCGTAAAGGGTCTGGTTCCTACCCTCTTGTGCTCGTAATCTATCCTGACTATTTCGAAGCTTTCAACGTTCCTAAAACCGACCTTGATCATCTTGTAGTAAACCTCCCTCGTGTCCTCTATGTAGGGGTTGTAAACGACCAAATGACCACCGTAATTCAGAATTTCATACGCTTTAGGAACGAATTTGACGTCGTCCTTCATGTCCAAAACAACGAGATCGAACTCCTTTTTAAAACCGTCCGCAACGAAGAGGACGTCACCTACTATCTGGTGGACGTTTTTCAACCCTGCCATTTTGAAGTTCTCCCTTGCAACCTCTGCAAACTCCCTACGCTTCTCAACCGTAACAACGTCGCCGTATTTGTTGAAGTAAGCCAAATAGGCAGAAACCATTCCAGTTCCAGTTCCGGAATCGAGTATTAAGGAATCCGGGCTTAGTCCCGTGTAGGCTATTATGGCACCTATGTCTTTGGGCATTATGGGGGTTGCGGACCTCTTGAAGTGTTTGAAGAAATCCACCGCCCTATAGGGTAGAATCTTGTAACCAACACCTAAGTGGGTTTTTACCTCATCTCCAAATCTTTTATCTTTAAGCTCCTCGAGGTTGATTATTCCGTGGTGTGTATGTAACTCACCCTCAAACTTCTCAACCAGGAACGTGTGTTTTCCTCTCGCCAAAATTACGGGCGGTTTCATTTCTGCAATCTCATTAAAGCTTCGGCCAAATCTCCGTTAGCCTCTATAAGTGCTTTTCTTGCGGTCTCTTCGTCAACGTTCGCCTGTTCCATTATGAGCTTAACGTCCTCCTCACTAACCTTCTTAACTACCTCGTAACTACCAATAACTTGAAAGACCTCCATGCCCCTACCTGAAACCTTTGTAACGCTTGGATTTTTGAATATCAGTTCTTCACTCGGCGTTCTTATTACGACCTCAGTAGCGTTTATTTCCTCCACGTTAATTCCCATCTGTTTCATCATCTTCTTCATCTGAGTCAAGTTCATGGGAAGCATGTTTCTGCTTAAATTTCAAGAGTAATAAAGGCTTCGATAGGTTTTTGTTAATTTGGCGATAATTTCATATTGAGCAAGCCTTTCAACTTTAAAAAGATTAATGAAAGGACTTTGAAAAGATTTACAAATAAGTTTCAGAAAAGTTTGGAGACGTTTTCGAGATACATGTTGTGAGTAAGAGAACTTTGAGGCTTTTACGAGAGGTTTATAAACGTGTTCAAAGAAATAAAATAAAAAGAAAAAAAATTTGAGATTACTGTCTTCTTCTCAGCAAGTAGGCAATTGCCAGCAGTCCAGCGATTGCGAAGATCGCTTCGAATCCAGGTGTCTTCTTGGTTGTCGTTGGTGGCGGTGTCGTTACAACTGTCGTCGTCTTAGCTACGGTCGTCGTTGGAGCGACTGTGGTTGTCGTTGTTGGCACGGTTGTGGTGGTTACAGTTGCTGTTACGGTTGTTGTAGGTGGAACTGTTGTCGTAACCGCTGCAGCCTCTACTATCTTGACAGTTCCGACCCACAGTGCATCGTCGTCTGCTTTGTAATACTTAGCGTAAGCGTCAGTTGGTGGAATGTCGTAGTAATCATCTATTGTGCCATGCAATTCGGTACCCATAGTATCCCTTATGTAGAGCTTGTATGTTCCTGGGTCTATGTCCGCAGTTGGAATTTCAACTGTGGCTGTCCCATTTTCGTTCAATGTAACTGCATACTTTCTTATCTTCGTTCCAAGGTCGAGTATAACATAGACATTATCGTATGCCTTTTCTCCAACTCTGTTCTCATGCACAGTTACAACTAACATGTCTCCCTTCTTTACTTCCGTAGGTGCTGTTACATTCAACTCAACGGCTTGAACTATTAATGGTATGCTTACGCTGGTCTCTTCCTCCCATCCGCCTGTGCTTGTTATCTTGTAGAGTTTAATTGTAAAGTCGTAAGTTCCTACTGTCAATAGCTTGTATCCTTCCTGCCAACTTGGCTTTAACTGTTCGCTGTTTGGATCATAGTATGTGTATATTGTTGTAAAGACCCACCATCCGTTTTCAGTTTCGTTCCACTTGCTGAACTTAGTGTTATCACTGGCCTTTATATCAATTCCATGACCCTCTAACTTGTATTCAACCTTTACGACATTGTCAGGTTCAGCGTTGACTTCAACGAAAACATCCTTTTGTCCACCTCTTGTAATAACTATCTTATCAGGAACGTGCACGAATCCCACTTCTGTTATGGTTACTGGTATTTGGACATATGCATCTCTCGATAAATCGACTTCACTTGTGTTGGATGGAGCTATAACGTACAATGTGTATGTTCCAGTATCTGCAGTCTTACTAACTGTTAAGGTCACCTTGAAGTTACCATTTGCATCGGTCTTTACAACTAAGGTCTCGTTACCCGCGTAGAGGAACTTGTTGGTGTTCGGTATCTTGGCAACATTGTCGAAGACATTAGTATCATCTGTGTATACATATAATGTATCAATTGGACTGTGTCCAGACAACGTTACGTCAGCTCCTCTAACAAGCTCATGTCTTGAAAGCGTTGCGTTAACGGTAGCCTTAACGACACTTATCGTCGTGTAAGCTGAACAGACTTCATTACCATTCGAATCCACAATATAGGCTTTGAGAGTGTATGTCGTTCTCGCTGCGTCGTCCTTAATGTGATACTTATCAGTCTTCCAAGTTCCATCGGTGCTCACGGATACAGTTACCTCTTTAGTTCTTACTTCCTTAAGCAAGTCTGCTAAGCCGTTCTTCATGTTTGTACATGTTATGTGAACGATTGTGCCAGTTGAAACCGTAGCGGTTCCCTTTATGATTATATCTTCACCGTTGGTGAACGTAAGCTTATCAAGCTTGAACTCAATCTTTGGCTTCTTCACGTTAATGTAATACGTTTCAACATCCCTGAACTTATCGTTATCTATTTTGTTAGCTCTTGCAACCACATCGATTCTATACGATCCAGTCTCCCAACTCAAGTTGAGTTTGAGCTTCACCGTGCTCTCCCATGATCCGTCCGACTTAATGGGCACCTTTAACGAGTAGTTTGTAACATCCTTAGATGTGCTAACGTCGTGCGTAGTTAGGCTTGTAATTTCCCATTCCGAACTTGATGCGTTCCACTTGGTTAGGTTACCACTTGGTGTGAAGACATAGATGTACACATAGTTAGGATCTGCAGCGTCGTAGCTTGAGCTTGTCTCAGCTAAATTCGTTGTGCCTTTGAACGTTAACTCTTGTGATAGGTATGCAGTGCTTGGCAGTTCAGCTTTAACGCTTACATCTGCAACATCGAACTTCAAGCTTTCGGTAGTCGTACCCGCCGTTACATCAATCTCCCAAGTTCCAGCAGTTGCATTCTTGAACGTGCTCGTGTCTGAGAGGTTGACATCGAATATCTGCTCAGTTCCATTGGTCTTGTCGAAGTATAGCGTATATACTTTCGGAGAACCGTCGAATGGTCCCTTGACTTTCACCGTAACTGCTCCAGTGTATCCCTCGACCTTTATGTCGAATCTTGCAATGTCACCCATTGCAACTGGCGTTATTCTGTTCTTCAATGCAATGCTTATCTTAGGTGTAACCGCTTTGATGTAGATTATGTGTGCTCCAGCGTTTGTTGGAGCGTTGGGATCGGATATGTTCCAGACCGGACTTGTTGTGCCTGGAACGCTTATCTTTAGTGTGTAGTTGCCTGGACCGATTTCAGCCGTATCTATGACGAACTGCCCATACGAAACTCCCTTTGCTATTGAGAATGACTTGGCTGTTAATCCGTTGTCCAAGTTGATAAGCTCTATAACCGTGTTGTAATCCGAAGATGGCACGTAGTTGTAAACGTCGATCGTTATCTTGCTACCGAGGTCGTATTGCAAGACTTTCGGATACTCATTATACCTGTATTCGGACACCGGCGAGAACTTGACCATGTATATTACGTTACCCGTTGTGGTGTCGTAATACTTGAGCTGGACGTTGCTTTCTGGCAACGGTGATCCAGTGTCTGATGCTTTTGCTTCGAGAGTAGTAGTTGTTGAATTTACTTGTGTTGTTCCATTGTAAGCCTTAGCGGTTATGTTTATCGTTCCAGTTACCTTGGGGAACATCCACAATTCAACCAAAACCCACGATGGAGACTGATAGCTTGATGCTGATGGTGTCGAATCTATAACCACTGTAGTTTGGTTAGACTGAGAAGCATTAAGCTGAACAGTTACGTTTGTAGCAGTGCCGTTGTTTATAAGGTAATAGTTAACGAGCTCTGTATTTGCTCCCTGAACAGTGATATAAAGTTTAGTCCAGTTGCTTGCCAATCCCGTTACATTAACCTGAACCGCTGTGTAGTTAACACCGCTTACCAAGTAACCAGTTGGGGTTACAGTCCTCAATGTGCTGTTAGCTGTATTTACTGACCAAGTTATAGACGAAGCATTCACTGCGCCCATTGTAGCAACTACCGTCAATAGTAGCACTGCCGTCGCTAAACCGATTTTCAATCCAACCCTACTCATACTCCAATCCCTCCGAAACCAAAATTTTCTCCTTTTAGCCATATTTAAACCCTACGATTTTTGACGGCGGGGTAACCTGCAAACTATCCCCCGCCGTCACCTAAGCTTATAAAACCCGATCCATATTTAAGCTTTTTGATATTTTTGTTATAGAATTGCTAAAATTTGATAAGTCAATTGCCGAACCGATTAAATCATGCCCTCTATCTCTTTGATTATCTTCTCGGCCTCCTCCTCGCTAACCACCTTCCCCTTCTCCTCAACCACCTTCAAAAGCTCCTCCTCCAGATTTTCCATAACAACCTTGGTTCTCTCTATAACAACTGGATTCGGCTTTATCAAAGCCCCTCTAACTATACCTTCCCCGTTCAAAGGTGTCAAAACCAAAGCTCCCACCTTTTCATCACCGACTCTAACCTCGTAAATGATGTCGCCCAAATCCGTTTCACCGACCCTCTCTATCCTCATTCTGACCTCCTCGACCTCCTCAAGTTCCTCAATCCTCTTAACGCTCTCCTTAATTATATCCGCATACTCCTCCTCAGCCAACCTCTTGAAAACTTCAACCCTGAGAGATTCCAGATTCCAAACGACCTCTCCATCCTCAACGTCGTAATCGACAACGATCCTAACAACATCACCCTTATCCAGCTTCAACCTGTTCACGAATATCTCGTAAAGCAGTTTGTTCAAGTCACCGCTCGCCTTCGCAACAGTCTTTGAATCTATCTCCTTGGCCTTTATCTTGTCCTTCAACTGTGCAAACAGCGTTCTCCTAACCTTATCCGCATAAGCTCCGACGATAACAAACCCCGTATTCAGCGTGGGCATGTAGAAATTTATAACACGAAGTATATCAATTTGTCGAAGTTATATCTTCAAGCAAGATCAGAATAGAAGTGAATCCAACACAAGAATTATAAATGATTATATAATGTTACAATCTTTACATACTATATCTA
>Ga0256831_1001842_pt1 | contig 11156 bp, 11 predicted proteins | sample 132544metaG_FD_189087 | JGI IMG/M metagenome (GOLD analysis project Ga0256831, IMG submission 189087) | Hydrothermal vent microbial communities from Lau Basin, Pacific Ocean - 132-544 | ecosystem: Environmental > Aquatic > Marine > Hydrothermal vents | place: Pacific Ocean: Lau Basin | collected... | reverse complement strand
TCACTTAACTAAATAATTTTCTAATTAAGCTTTCTTTTTGTCGTGTTTTTATCTAAAAACATCGAAAAAAACTCAAATAGACGTTGATTTTTTGTTTACTTATATTTGGTTGTTAAAGATCATTTTCAAAAACTTTAGACTTGATGACTTAAACTCTAAGTCGTCCATCCGTTCTTGGACGCGTATTATAGACAAATTTAACTTGCTTGTCAAGGGTTTTTGGAAAAAAAATATTTTTTTTCCGTTTATTGCTTATATTATATAGTAAGTAATAAAAAAATGGTTTTTAAAAAGTAATAAGAGATTATTGTTGTTCGAAATGAATCTTTAATTATTATTTTTTGTTTTAAGCTTTACTATAGGAAAAGTTACTTATAATTACTGATGCGTTAATTTTTTGCATATTAAATACATAGGAGAATGTTATGACAATAAAAGATACACTCAAATTATCATTAGCTGCTGCAGCAGTTATGGTATCAACAGCTACAGCATCATCAATGGATGGAGATGATTTACCACCTGCTAGACCTGGTCAATGTTTTACAAAAGCGTTTTATCCAGCTAAGTACACTACGACTACAGAGAGAATTCTTGCAAGTGAAGCTAGTGAAAAAGTTCAAGTTATTCCAGCAAAATATGGAATGGCTACAGAAAAAATCAAAATCTCTGATGGTACAGAAAGAATTGTAACTACACCAGCTACATACAAAACTGTATATGAAAAAGTCTTAGCTAAACCAGCACAGCAAACATGGAGAACAAGCCTAGGTGCAAATGCTCCAGAAGCATCAAATACTTGTGTACAGTCTGCTGCTGCTGCAGGTATGAATGTTAGTGGTGCAACACCAGGTACTTGTTTCTATGAACACTACAGACCTGAAAAGTATACAACTACAACTCAAAAAGTATTGGCTTCTGAAGCGAGTGAAAAAGTTATTTCTATTCCTGCTAAATATAGAACTGTATCTAAAAGAATTCAAGTATCTCAAGGTACTGAGAGATTAGTTAAGACACCAGTTCAATACAAAACTGTAAGACAAAAAATTCAAGTTGCTCCTGCTAGAACAGAGTGGAAAAGAACTAAATGTCAAGATAGAGGTTGTAATCAATCAGAAGTTGTTTGTTTAGTACAAATTCCACCTTCTTACAAAACAGTAACTAAACAAGTTGTTGCTAAACCAGCTACAACAAGAAAAGTAACAACTCCACCAGAGTACAAAACTGTTCAAATTAAAGAGATGGTATCTCCAGCTTCTACAAGAACTGTGCCAATTCCTGCTACTTACAAAACTGTAACTAAAAGAAAAAAAGTACAAGATGGTGCTTATTCATGGTCAGATGCTAGTGGTAGAAATGCTAGAACACGTGCTACAAATCAGTGTAATAGAATCTGTTTAACAGCTACACCTGCTCAGTACAATAAAGTTTCAAAAAGAGTTGTGGCAACTCCTGCTACAAGCAGAACTGTAAGAACACCTGCTCAGTACACAACTGTACAACTTAGAAAACTTATTACACCTGCAAGTGAAAGAAGAATTCCAATTCCTGCAACTTATAAAACTGTAACTAAAAGAAAGAAAATTTCAGAAGGTTATGCTAAATGGGTACCAATTGTATGTAAATCAAGTATGACAAATACCATGGTTACTAGAGTACAAGAGGCACTTCAATCAGCTGGTTTCTACAATGGAGCAATTGATGGTGTTTGGGGTTCAGACTCAAGAGCAGCAACAAGAGCTTACCAAAAAGCTAAAGGTTTACCAGTAGCTGGTCTATCTGTAGCAACAATGGAGTCTTTAGGTCTATATTAATAGATACTAAAACTTCTACTTAGAAAAGAGTTTTCTCTTTTCTAAGACTATTCTTCTCTTATTTATCTCTTTTAAACTTCTTTTAAACTTCAACTCAATATACTTGTCGAAATAATTTCGTGAACTTATATTTTTATCTGTTCATATATAAAGGATATATTTATGGCTCTTTACGATAGAGACTACACAAACAACAATAACTCAATGAGTTATGCAACAGAGAATGAGTCTGCAAACGTTACACTTGTAAAACAGACTTATCAATATTTTGCTGCCTCTTTACTTGCAGGTGGATTTGGTGCTTATGCAGGGATTACAATCATCGGTGCTGATGTACTTATGGCATATAGATGGTTTATCTTTATTCCTTGGATGCTCTTTGGTATGTTTGCACTACCAACGATAAAAGATGAGACTTTAGCAACTATTTCTCTTTTTATCTTTACTTTTGTGGGAGGACTTGTATTAACACCTCTTATTAGTATGGTTATGGCAAAGGGTGGTGGTGCTACTGTTGGTAACGCTTTCCTATTAGCTTCTGCTATGTTTGCAGGTCTTAGTCTCTTTGCAATTAATAGTAAAACAGACTTTACCTCTTATGGAAAACCACTTATGATTGCTTTTGCAATTGTATTTGTTGGCTCAATTTTAAACATTGTATTTTTTCATAGTCCAATTATCTCAGTTCTTATTAGTGGTGCTGTTTTAATGATGTCAGCTGTTTTTGTACTTATGGATACACAAAATATTGTAGCAGGTGCTTATGAAACACCTGTAATGGGTGCATTGTCGCTATATATTAACTTCTTTAATATGTTCCAATCACTATTGGTTCTTTTAGGAATTATGGACGACTAAATTTAAATCTTCGTGGTGGTCGGCTTTGCCGACCCTACTACAAACAACACTTCAAACTCCAAATAATCATATGGATACCTCTCAATAATTCTTTTTATCTCTTTATACGTTAACTTATTACCCTTACCATTAACTCCACTCTGCTTTATATATTTAAACATTGCACGAGTATTTTCAAATTTCAATTGATAGTTTTTAACCTCATAAGAGAAGATATAGTATCTATTTAGGGTATCTAAAAGCTTATCTTTTGAGTAGATAGGAGAACATATATTTCCAATTCTATGAATTGTAGAAAAAGTACTAGATGTAAAAAGGGAAAAATGTAACTTATCTCCACATAGAGATATCTCTTTTAGTGTCATATCAATATCTTCTGACCACTGTAAAGCAGAGGAGGAGATGATAATTTGGTTCTTTACCCTCTTTAAACCTTTTAAATCATCTATACTATTAAAATCAAAAGAGATTTTGTTAACATTTTTATCTGATGGATGCAATTTTAACATCTCTGTCGAGAAATCCAATGCTACAAACTCATTAAACTCTACTCCACTATTTAAAAGATTTTTATAGATAGCTCCACTTCCACAACCAATATCTATAATAGAGTCATAAAAACTCTTATCTATTTTAGAAACCAACTCTTTAGCTACTATATCTTGTATGATATTATGGGAGTTATATTGCTTTGCAAATCTTGAAAACTCATGTATGACATTCATTATGGTATATTTATCTCAACTTCAATTAATTTAGGGTATAATCGCCGAAATTATACCCTAAATTTAAAGAGGAAACGATGATATCAACCCTATTAGTTATTCAAATTGCATTGGCTATTGCCATTGTAATTGCTGTGTTATTACAAAAAAGTTCAAGTATTGGGCTTGGAGCTTATAGTGGAAGTAATGAGTCTATGTTTGGAGCAAAAGGGCCTGCTAGTTTTTTAGCAAAAGCAACTTTTGCATTGGCAATAGCATTTATTATCAATACATTAGCTATGGGTTATCTCTATAATCAAGATAAAACTCAATCTGTAACAGATGGAATCTCAACATCAACATCTGTACCTGTAGTATCAGAAAGCAACGATACAAAAAAATAGGTTAGAGTTAGAGGGTCTTCCTCTAATTCCAACTCTCCATAACTATTAATCACACCTAACATCTTTTTAAACGCACTATCAAGCAAAAAAAAGGTAAAATCACATCAAATAATCACAAGGAAACAGTTATGTTAAATGAAATCCATAATCACGTAAAAGAACAGATGACAAAGAGTATAGATTCACTAAAAAGAGACTTTTCGACACTTAGAACAGGAAAAGTAAGTACCAATATTGTTGACCATATCAGAGTTGACTACTACGGAACACCAACAGCACTAAATCAAGTAGGAAGTGTTATTGTAAGTGATGCAACCACCATCTCTATCACTCCTTGGGAAAAAAATCTTTTGGGTACTATTGAAAAAGCTATTCAACAAGCAAATATTGGTGTTAACCCAAATAACGATGGTGATTTTATTAAACTTTTCTTCCCTGCTATGACCTCCGAGCAGAGAGTAGAGATTGTAAAACAAGCAAAAGGCATGGCAGAGAAAGCTAAGATTGCTATTAGAAATATTAGAAAAGATGGTAATGATAAAGTTAAAAAATTAGAAAAAGATAAAGATATTTCAGAAGATGAATCAAAAAAAGGACAAGATGAAGTTCAAAAGATTACAGACACACATATCGCAGAGATAGATAGTATCTTCTCTAACAAAGAGAAAGATATTTTAAAAGTATAATTATGAATGTAGAAGAGATATATAAAGATGCCAATGCCCTACTAGAGGGTCATTTTCTATTGGCAAGTGGTAACCACTCTGCTAGATACTTACAGAGTGCAAAGGTACTTGAAGACCCAAAACGTGCCGAACTTCTATCTAACGCACTAGCCAAGCTTATAAAAGAGAGTGGAATCAGAGTAGATACTGTCTGTGCCCCTGCTATTGGTGGTATTTTAGCAGGTTATGAACTGGCTCGTGCATTAGGAGTTCGCTCTATCTTTGTTGAGAAGAAAGAGGGTGGTATGGAGCTTAGACGTGGTTTTGAGATAACCAAAGGTGAAAATATCCTTATCTGTGAAGATATTATCACGACAGGTGGCTCTGCCATGAAAGCATCTCTTGCTATCGAAGAGCTTGGTGGGAATGTTGTCGCTTTTGCCTCATTGGCAAATCGTGGTTTTTGTAAACGAGTTGGTTCAGATATCAACACTAAACCTGAGTGTAAATTATCATCTGATATACCTCTATTTGCTCTTGATGATTTTACATTTGAGATGTACGCACCAAATGAATGTCCTATCTGTAAAACAGAGAAAACAGAGGCGATAAAACCAGGGAGTAAGAGCTGATGAGTTTTTCAACAGCAGATATTTGTGATATTCATGGTAAAGAGGTAGAAATAGTAGCCGAAACTTTATACTCTTATGGGAAAAAAAGCTCTTTTAGTGGTGAGATAGTCACCATACTGCTAGATAAGGATAACAGTGACCTAGTTACTATGCTACGAGATGAACAAGGAAATGGTAGAGTTATTGTCGTTGATGTCTATGCACGATACTGTGCCGTTGTAGGTGATACACTCATGGGATATGCACTTAAAAATGGTTGGGCTGGTATTGTTATCAATGGCTATGTACGAGACACTAAAATAACCAAAGATATAGAGGTTGGGCTTATGGCATTGGGGACTTGTCCTAGAAAAAGCTCTAAAAAGTCACCATCACAACGAGATATTGATTTGCATTTTGGAGGAGTCTCTTTTAAATGTGGAGAGTACCTCTATGCCGATGAAGATGGCATTATAGTGTCACCCAAAAAGATATAGACTAAGAAACAAGAGTAGAGATTAGCTCTACTCTATAATAAAGATAGTAAAATTTGATTATTTTTTAATTGGGGTTACATACATATTTACATAACGACCATCACGTTTTGCTTTCTGCTCAAGCACACCAACATCTTCAAGCATAGGCCATACACGGTTAAGAACGTCAACTCCCCACTCTGGGTTTGCCATCTCACGTCCTCTTAGAAATACTCTTAATTTTACATGCTTTCCAGCTTCAAGAAATTCTCTTGCGTGTTTAACTTTATAGGCGATATCACCATCAGCTATCTTACACGAAAATTTAACCTCTTTTACATCAATGGTTTTTTGATTTTTACGTGCCTCTTTTTTCTTCTTTTCAAGTTCGTACTTATATTTTCCATAATCCATAATCTTTGCCACTGGTGGTTTTGCATCTGGTGACATAAGCACCAAATCCAACCCCTTATCATCAGCAATTTTTATCGCTTCATCACGAGATATAATACCAAACTGCTCTCCATCATCACCCAAGACTCTAAGCTCTGGGTCTCTGATTTTATCATTCATAATGGTGTCGTCTGGTTTTTTTCTTCCTCTGTTGTTTCTGTTGTTTTGTCTGCTCAAATTTTACCTTCATTTAATTGTTGACTCAATTCTACCATAAATTCATCAAAAGAAAGATTATATTGCTCTTTTTTACGTCTATTTCTAATAGCAACGGTTTTGTTTTTGACTTCCTCGTCTCCAACGATTACCACATAAGGCACTCTCTGCTTCTCTGCATTTCGTACTCTTTTGTTCAAAGAGTCGTTTTTATCAAAGATTTCACAATCAATATCTATATCTATCAACTCATTTTTAAGCTCTTTTGCATACGCCACATGAGCATCCGAGATAGGAACAAAAATGACTTGTGTTGGTGCTAAAAAGAGTGGGAACTCACCAGCATAATGCTCTGTTAAAACACCGATAAATCTCTCAAATGAACCAAGAATAGCTCTGTGAATCATAACAGGCTGTTTTCGTGTGTTATCCTCTGCTACATACTCAACTCCAAAACGCTCTGGGAGGTTGAAGTCCACTTGAATTGTTCCACACTGCCACTTTCTTCCAATGGCATCGGTAATTTTAATGTCGATTTTTGGACCATAAAATGCTCCACCACCCTCATCTATATTATAAGGTAAGTTATTTTCATCAAGTGCATCTTTAAGCCCCTGTGTTGCTAACTCCCAAACATCATCTTCACCAATCGCTTTTTCAGGTTTTGTAGCCACCTCCATACTGTAGTCAAAGTTAAAGAGTTTCATTACAGAGTCAACAAACTCCATAATTTCAATAACCTCTCCTGCAATCTGTTCAGGTGTACAGAAGATATGTGCATCATCTTGTGTAAACTCTCTTACACGTAGAAGACCATGTAATGCACCCGATTTCTCATGACGGTGAACCACACCATACTCATAATATTTTACAGGTAAATCACGATACGATTTTCCTGTCTGCTTAAAAATCTGAATATGACCGATACAGTTCATCGGTTTAACCCCATACTCCTGTTCATCAATGGTAGTAAGATACATATTTTCACCATAACAAGCGTAGTGACCAGAAGTTCTCCACATCTCTGCTTTTAAAATTTCAGGCCCACGAACTTGCTGATAGCCTCTTTTACGGTGTGCTTTATGGAGGATATTTTCAAGTTTATATCTTAGTTTTGAACCTTGAGGCATCCAAAATGGAAGCCCTCCCCCACTCTCCTCATCAAACATAAAGAGACCCATTTCGCTACCTATCTTTCTATGGTCACGTTTTTTTGCCTCCTCCATCATAAGCATATAAGACTTTAGACTCTCTTTATCAGCAAAAGCAATTCCATAGATACGAGTAAGCATCTCAGCATTCTCATCACCACCAAGATAAGCACCTGCTACACGAGTCAACTTAAAGTTATGTAAAAATCTTAAAGCAGGAACGTGAGGTCCTTGACATAAATCTTCAAACTCTCCTTGCTTATAGACAGATACTGTCCCATCAGGGATACGTTTTAAAACCTCTTGTTTTAAATCATCATCTGCAAACTTTACTAGAGCTTCATCTCTAGTAATCTCATACTTCTCTATTTTATACTTCTTCTTGATGAGCTCTTTCATCTTTTTTTCTATTTTCTTTAAATCCTCTTCGCCGATTTTTTCATCAACCCTAAAGTCATAATAGAACCCCTCATCAACATTTGGTCCTACAAAAAATTTGGCATTGGTGTAAAGCTCTGTAATCGCTTGTGCCATAAGGTGTGCTGTTGAGTGTCTGACAATCTCCAATGATTCGGCTGAGTTATCATACTCAATCATCTTTCCATCAGGGTTTTCACCAGCACTCTGTGTATCTATAATATTTCCTTGATTATCAATATAACCGATTAAATTTTCACTCAAAATTGACCTTTATGTTCTCCTGAATTACGTATCAGGCGAGATGTTTTAAAATTCGTGTATTATATCTTTATTTATCTTAAGAGGTTAATTTAGATATTCTGCTAAAATTATGTTTATAAAAATTTAAGGAATAATTGATGGAATTATTTGGGACAGATGGAGTTCGTGGTCTAGCAGGAGATAAACTTAATGCTTTTACTGTTATGAGATTGGCGATGGCAGCAGGTATACATTTTAGAAAAAAAGCAAAAACAAATAAGATATTGGTAGGGAAAGATACCAGACGCTCAGGTTATATGATAGAGAATGCCTTAGTATCTGGGTTAACTGCTGTAGGGTATGATGTGGTTCAAGTAGGTCCTCTTCCTACTCCTGCTATCGCATTTTTAACAGAAAATATGCGTTGTGATGCAGGAATTATGATAACAGCGTCACACAATCCTTTTTATGATAATGGTATCAAATTTTTTAACTGTAATGGAGATAAGCTTGAGAAAAAAGAGGAGCATCGAATTGAGTCTATCTTTGATGACAATGAACTCATAGAGAGTCAATTTGCTACCAAAAAAGCGATTGGTCAATCCAAAAGAATTGACGATGTGATTGGGCGATATATTGTCTTAATTAAAAACTCATTTCCAATGGAACTCTCTTTGGTAGGAAAGCGTATTGTGATAGATTGTGCCAATGGTGCATCCTATAATGTTGCACCTACAGTTCTTCGTGAACTTGGGGCTGAGGTGATTGTTCTTGCTGATAAACCTGATGGGTTTAATATCAATACAAACTGTGGAGCGATGCACCCTGAGATGTTATCAGAGAAGGTAATTGAGACTCGTGCCGATATTGGGATTGCTCTTGATGGCGATGCTGATAGAATTGTAATAGTTGATGAGCAGGGGGAGGTGATTGATGGGGATAAGCTTATTGGTGCGTTGGCTGTTCATCTTAAAAAACAAAACAAATTATCTTCAACCTCTGTAGTATCTACCGTTATGAGTAATCAAGGGCTAGAGGAGTATCTAAACGCAAATGGCTTAAACCTAGAAAGAAGTGATGTAGGAGACAAACATGTACTCTCTATCATGAAAAAATCTGGTGCAAACTTTGGTGGAGAGCAGAGTGGGCATATTATCTTCTCCGATTTTGCCAAAACAGGAGATGGCTTAGTCTCGGCACTTCAAGCATTTGCCTACATCATCTCTATCAAGAAAAAAACAAGTGAAGCGTTTGATGTATTTGAGCTTCATCCACAACTACAACAGAACATTAGAATATCTAAAAAAGTGCCTATAGATAAGATAAAAGGGGCTACAGAACTTCTATCTAAAATAGAAAAGCTTAATATCCGTCATCTAGTACGCTACTCAGGTACAGAGAACCTTATGAGAATACTCTTAGAGGGAAAAGACAAAAAACTTTTAGCTGAGATGATGAAAGAGTGCGTTAGCTTTTTTACTAAGGAGCTATCATAATGAGTAGAAATATTGGTATTTTTATACTACTTGTAGTTGCTACTTTTATAATAGACCAAAATATAAAAGCATGGGCTGTAGATGCTGTTAATGGTATTGAGCATAGCATGATTGTAGAGGGTTCATGCATAAATCTACAACTCTACTACAACAAAGGAGTTGCATTCTCCATGTTATCTTTTTTAGGGGACAATCTAAAATGGGTTCAAGTAGCACTTGTTGGCTCTGTTCTAGGCTATGTTATCTATGAGGGCTACCTAGAAAAGTATGCTGTTGCCTTAGGGTTTATAGTAGGTGGTGCATTTGGAAATATCTATGACCGTTTTACCAAAGAGGGTGTGGTAGATTATGTCTCATGGCACTGTGGTTTTGATTTTGCTATCTTTAACTATGCTGACGTGATGATAGATTTGGGTGTCGCTATTATCTTGTTACAGACTTTTTTGGAGAGTAGAAAAGAGAAGAGATAGCTTACAAAACTCTTTGGAATCGGAGACTTTAATCCCCAATAAGACGAGGCTAAAGCCATCGGTTCCTAGTTATGCAAGAAATCCAATATAGAATCATAAAACAAAGCACCTCATATCCTCATCTTCCAAAGCTTCACTACAGCCTGTTTTAGAGAAAATCACATAGGATTTTTTTAATGTAACATCAATAAGTTCAGATTTTACTTTTAAAGCTTCAAAAACCGTTTTGGAAACCTTTTTATTTCTCCATTTACACTCTATAAAAGCCATATTTTCTTCATCAAAAGCGACTAAGTCTATCTCCTCTTTGTTGTTCCACCAGCGACCAATTTTTAGAGGAACAAAACCCAAGTACTCTATAGGGTCACGCAGTATCTGCTCTTGCACAAAATCTTCATAAGCAAATGAGACAAAGTTGTCATTAAAATTTTTCTCTATCTCTTTTAAGACATACTCATGCAAATCTATCTCTAAGTAACGGTAGTTTTTATAGACATAGAAAAACCAAAACTTCAAAAAGTTGTCTCTGAATCTATAGCGACCCAGTTTACTTTTGAGTGGATTTTTTTCTGTTATAGGTATCTCTTTGTCTATAAAACCTAAAGCTATAAGTTTTTCAATGTACCTAGTCAGTTGAGAACTCTGCATCTCTAACATTGCAGAGATATTTCCCAACTTCGTAGCCCCTTTACTAATGGCTTCAAGTATGGAAAAATAGGTTGAAACATCATTAATCTCCTGTTTGAGCAAAAAGTACCCCTCATTATAAAGAAAAGAGTTTTTGTCTAACAGTACCTCATAGATGTTCTCTTTAAATGATTTATCCTCTTGATACATCTCCAAATACTTAGGTATAGTTCCAAATGAAGCATAGATATTCATAAACTCTTCACTACTTAGATTGGGAACAAAATCATGAATATAGTGAGCCAAAAGAGGTCGTAACTGAATGATACTTGTACTCCTACCATAAAGAGGAGCAGAGTAGTTCAAGATTTCAGAGTGCATCATAGATATGGTCGAGCCACAAAGTATCAGATGTATTTGCGTCTCTTTGAAATACATATCCCAAACCTTTTGCAACATAGAGGAGAAACTTTTTTCAACTTTCACCAAGTTTTGATACTCATCTATAACCAATACCAATTTTCTGTCTGCTATCTGCTTAGCTAAAAATATAAAAGCATCTTCAAAGCTCTCAAATAGAATATTACCCAAGCCTAAAACCTCTAAAATAT
>Ga0256831_1001841_pt1 | contig 11159 bp, 22 predicted proteins | sample 132544metaG_FD_189087 | JGI IMG/M metagenome (GOLD analysis project Ga0256831, IMG submission 189087) | Hydrothermal vent microbial communities from Lau Basin, Pacific Ocean - 132-544 | ecosystem: Environmental > Aquatic > Marine > Hydrothermal vents | place: Pacific Ocean: Lau Basin | collected... | reverse complement strand
GCCGGTGATTTGGCTTATGGTAAAAAATTATAATAAAAAATGGGGTGTATCGCACCCCATTTTTTATTATTTCTTAAAAGCTTTAATACCCGGATATTCGGCTGTGTCCCCTAATTCTTCTTCAATACGAAGCAGCTGATTATATTTAGCCATTCTATCCGTTCTGGATAACGAACCTGTCTTGATTTGTCCGGTATTCATAGCCACAGCCAAATCGGCAATGGTCGTATCTTCTGTTTCACCGGAACGGTGTGATACCACAGTCGTATAACCAGCTTTGTGCGCCATATTAATCGCATCTATCGTTTCTGATAAGGTACCAATCTGGTTTAATTTAATCAAAATAGAATTGGCAATGCCTTCTTTGATGCCCCGTTCTAAAATTTTGGTATTCGTTACGAAAATATCATCACCAACCAGTTGGATTTTATCTCCCAATAATTCTTGTTGAATTTTCCAACCGTCCCAATCATTTTCTGCCATTCCATCTTCAATAGAAATAATCGGATATTTATTGACCAACTCCAACAAATATTCCGCTTGCTCACGCGCATCACGTTTGGCGGCATTTGGTCCTTCAAAAATGGTATAATCATAAATGCCGTTTTTATAAAATTCAGAAGCTGCCACATCTAAAGCAATAGAAATATCCTTTCCGGGTTTATAACCGGCTGCTTCAATAGCAGATAGAATGGTTTCGATAGCATCTTCCGTTCCTTTAAAAGTCGGGGCAAATCCACCTTCATCGCCAACAGCCGTAGATAAACCGCGTTTTTTCAAAATAGCTTTTAAATTATGAAAAACTTCCGTAGCCATTTTCATGGCTTCAGCAAAGCTATTGGCACCATGTGGCACAATCATAAATTCTTGAAAAGCAATAGGCGCATCGGAATGCGAGCCACCGTTCACGATATTCATCATCGGTACCGGCAAGGTTTTGGCACCAACACCACCAATATATTTATATAAAGGCAAACCATCTTCAATAGCACCGGCTTTAGCTGCTGCCAAAGAAACACCAAGAATGGCATTAGCTCCTAATTTAGATTTGTTGTCGGTTCCATCTAAAGCAATTAAGGCTTTATCAATACCCAACTGATTTTGTACGTCAAAACCGGTAATCTCACCACCGATAACCACATTAACATTATCAATCGCTTTAAAAACCGATTTTCCCATATAATCCTTGCCTTTATCACGCAGTTCAACGGCTTCCAATTCACCTGTGGAAGCGCCGGAAGGTACAGCTGCACGTCCCAAGACGCCATATTCCGTGATGACATCGACTTCAACCGTAGGATTACCACGGGAATCGAAAATTTGTCTGGCTTTAATATCTGTAATTGCACTCATATTATTAATTTTAATGTAAAGTTACAAAATAAAACACCGGTTGCCAATGACAACCGGTGTTTTTATTGTAAAAATATTATTAAGAATTTTATTCTTCAGATTTCTCTTCTGTTGCAGTTTGTGTTTCGGTAGCAACAGTTTCTTCTGTTTTAGTCGCTTTTTTTCTTCTACGACGGGTTTTCTTTTTAGCCGGTTTGTCAGCATTATAAACAGTATTATAATCAACAAACTCAATCATTGCCATTTCAGCATTATCACCCAAACGATTACCTAATTTGATAATACGTAAGTAACCACCCGGACGATCGGCTATTTTAGTAGAAATTTCTCTGAACAATTCTGTCACGGCATCTTTGTCGCGCAATTTACTAAAAACCACACGACGGTTATGCATGGTATCATTTTTTGACTTGGTAATCAGCGGTTCTAAGAAAATACGTAGCGCCTTTGCTTTAGCCAAAGTTGTATTAATTCTTTTATGTTTAATCAACGAGCTACCCATATTTGCCAACATAGATTTTCTATGCGCTGATTTTCTACCTAAATGGTTAAATTTCTTTCTGTGTCTCATATCCTGTATCTTTATTCATCTAATTTATAATTGGAAAGATCCATACCGAAGGTCAGACCTTTCTTATCGACTAATTTTTCCAACTCGGTCATTGATTTTTTACCAAAGTTTCTAAACTTCATCAAGTCCGTTTTGTTATATTGTACCAATTCTCCTAAAGTTTCAACATCAGCAGCTTTTAAACAGTTAAGCGCTCTTACCGACAAGTCTAAATCGACCAATTTGGTTTTTAAGAGTTGTCGCATATGCAAAGACTCTTCATCATAAGCATCTGTACTAGCAGAAACTTCATCATCAATAGAGATACGCTCATCTGAGAACAACATAAAATGTTGAATCAAAATTTTAGCCGCTTCGGTTAAAGCATCTTTAGGATGAATAGAACCGTCCGTTTCAATTTCGATAATTAATTTGTCATAATCGGTTTTTTGCTCAACCCTAAAGTCTTCAATGGTATATTTGACATGTTTAATCGGTGTAAATATCGAATCAACGAATATCGTACCGAAAGGGACGTCACTTCTCTTATTCTCTTCAGCCGGAACATATCCACGTCCTTTTTCAATAGTAAATTCAAAATTAACTTTGGTTTTCGGGTCGAGATTCATGATGACCAATTCGGGATTCAAAATTTGAAAACCCGAAATAAATTCCTGCAAATCACCGGCTGTTAATTGTTCCTTACCACTGAAAGATACTTTAACGGTTTCAGAGTCGATGTCATCAACTTGATTTTTGAAACGTACTTGTTTCAAATTTAAGACAATCTTTGTAACATCTTCAACGATGCCATCAATGGAAGTAAACTCGTGATCAACACCATCAATACGCAAAGACGTAATAGCGTGACCTTCGAGAGATGACAATAAGACGCGGCGCAATGCGTTGCCGATTGTCAGCCCGTAACCGGGTTCTAAAGGTTTGAATTCAAATTTTCCGGTATGGTTATTTGCACTGATTTGTATAACTTTTTCCGGTTTTTGAAAATTTAATATTGCCATAAATTTGATGTTATTATTTAGAGTATAACTCGACAATCAAGTGTTCTTGAATGTTTTCGGGAATTTGAATACGTTCGGGGCGGTTTACAAACTCACCTTCCATTTTTTCAGGATTCCATTTTAACCATTCGTAACTCGATTTATTTTGGTCTAATGAATCGTTGATAACTTGTAATGATTTTGATTTCTCTCTCACACCAACAACATCACCGGGTTTTAATTGGTAAGATGGAATATTTACCACATCACCGTTAACGGTTATATGACGGTGCGATACCAATTGGCGTGCGGCACGTCTGGTCGGTGCCAAGCCAAATCGGTAAACCACATTGTCAAGTCTTGATTCAACTAATTGTAAAAGCACCTCACCGGTATTACCACCTTGACGTGATGCTTTTTCAAACAAATTTCTAAATTGTTTTTCTAGAATGCCGTAAGTATATTTCGCTTTTTGCTTTTCAGTTAACTGAATAGCATATTGCGATTTTTTACCTCTTCTTCTATTATTGCCGTGTTGTCCCGGCGGGTATTTCTTTTTTTCAAAATATTTATCTTCACCATATATTGCCTCTCCAAATTTTCTGGCAATTTTGGTTTTGGGTCCTGTATATCTCGCCATAATTCAATAATTTTTTATACTCTTCTTCTTTTAGGGGGACGACAGCCATTGTGTGGAATGGGTGTTACGTCAATAATTTCAACTACTTCAATACCACTGTTGTGGATGGTTCTAATGGCAGATTCTCTACCGTTTCCGGGTCCTTTAACATAAACTTTTACACGTCTTAAGCCGGCTTCATAAGCCACTTTAGCTGCGTCTTCGGCAGCAACTTGAGCAGCATAAGGTGTATTTTTCTTTGAGCCTCTAAATCCGTTTTTACCTGCGGATGACCATGATATAACTTCTCCGTTTTTATTGGTAAGAGAAATAATAACGTTGTTAAAAGTCGCTTGAATAAAAGCTTTACCGTTAGGCTCAACTTTAACTTTTCTTTTCTTTGCTTTTGCTGATTTATTATTCTTAGCCATAATACCTACTTAACTTTTATTTAGTTGCTTTTTTCTTATTGGCAACGGTTTTTCTTTTACCTTTTCGTGTACGAGAATTATTTTTGGTTCTTTGACCTCTCAACGGTAAACCAATTCTATGACGGATACCACGGTAACTACCAATGTCCATTAAACGTTTGATGTTTAATTGAACTTCGGAACGCAATTCTCCTTCGATTCTGTAATTAGCAATTTCACGTCTGATACCGGCTATATCGGCATCGTCCCAATCTTTCACTTTTTTGTTTTCATCTACACCGGCTTTGTCCAAAATTTCTTTGGCTCTTGATTTGCCTATACCGTAAATGTAGGTTAGGCCAATTATGCCGCGTTTATTTTTAGGTAAATCTACCCCTGCTATTCTTGCCATAATTATCCTTGTCTTTGTTTATGTTTCGGATTCTTTTTATTGATTACATACAAACGTCCTTTTCGTCTGACAATTTTGTCTTCAGGACTTCTTTTTTTTATTGATGCTCTTACTTTCATATTGTTTCAATTTAACGATTGATTGACTATTCAATCGTAGTATTTTTATTAGTATCTATAAGTTATTCTACCTTTAGTCAAATCATACGGACTTAATTCCACTTTTACTTTGTCTCCGGGCAACAAACGAATATAATGCATTCGCATTTTGCCGGAAATATGAGCTGTAATCACGTGTCCGTTTTCCAACTCTACTTTAAACATGGCATTAGACAAAGCGTCTTTGATGATGCCATCAACTTCTATTGCGGGTTGTTTAGCCATAGCTTATTTTTTTCTTCCGGTTTTCATTAAGGTATCATAATGACGATTCAACAAATAGGCTTCTGCTTGTTGAATGGTATCCATAGCAACTCCAACCAAAATCAATAGTGATGTCCCTCCATAGAACATAGCCCATGATACTTGCATGCCGGGAAATAAATAGTATGCAAATTTTGGAAAAATTGCAATTAATGCTAAAAATATAGAACCCGGCAAAGTAATTTTAGATAAAATATTATCGAGATAATTAGCCGTATCAGTTCCCGGTCTGACCCCCGGAATAAAACCGTTGTTTCGTTTTAAATCTTCAGCTATTTTAGTGGTTTGAACCGTAATAGCAGTATAAAAATAGGTAAAGATTATTATCAAAATGGCAAATACCACATTGTACCAAGGGTCAAAAATATTGCTAAAAGTCGCTTTTAGCGATGCGGCCCAATCAGAATCAGAAAATGAAGCCATCATTCCGGGAAAAAACATCAGTGCTTGCGCAAAAATAATAGGCATAACACCTGCGGCATTCAACTTCAACGGCAAATATTGTCTGGCACCGAAAATATTCTTTTCATACCCCCCGCCAACAGTCCTTCTTGCATACTGAATAGGTACCGGACGATAGGCTCTGACTAACATGATACTAGCTGCAATTACCAACAACCAAACAACAATTTCAAACAATAGTAACATTGGGCCACCGTTTTGATTGGTTACCCGATAGGCAAACTCTTGTAAAAAGGCTGCTGGTAAACGAGCAATTATACCAACCATAATCAATAACGAAATACCATTTCCAATACCTTTATCTGTAATTTTTTCACCCAACCACATGGCAAAAATAGTACCGGCTGACAAAATAATTACCGAAATAGTTACAAACAACCAAGTTTGTTCTATTAAAAAGGCACTTTTCGGTAATTGATTGTATAAGTTATATACATAACTCGGTCCTTGTATTAAGGTAACGGCTATGGTTAACCAACGGGTAATTTGTGTGATTTTTTTATGACCGCTTTCACCGGCTTTTTGCAATTTTTGCAAATATGGCACGGCTATTCCCATCAATTGCACCACAATAGAAGCCGAGATATAAGGCATAATACCCAAAGCAAATATGGAAGCTCGTGAAAACGCTCCACCGGTAAATTGGTTCAATAAATTTAATAAGGTATTACTATTGGTTTGTTTACTCAAATTTGCCAACTGCGTCGGATCAATTCCGGGCAACGAAACTTGCGCTCCAAAACGATAAACCAAGATTAATCCCAGCGTAAACAAGATTTTTTTGCGAAGCTCTTCAATGCTCCATACTGCTTTTATTGTATCTACAAACTTCTTCATGAAATAATCTGATTAAATAAGTTCAACTTTTCCTCCGGCGGCTTCAATAGCTTCTTGGGCTTTTTTAGAAAATTTGTGAGCATACACGGTAACAGCTGATTTAATCTCGCCACGTCCGAGTATTTTTAACAATTCTCTTTTATTAACCAATCCCAAGGCAACAAAGTCGTCAAAAGTTACAACATCTTTAATTTTACCCTTATCAACTAAATCTTGTAAAGTATCAAGATTAACGCCTTGATACGTAACTTTATTGATATTGGTAAAACCAAATTTAGGAACCCTTCTGTACAAAGGCATTTGTCCACCTTCAAAACCGGGGGTACGAGAGTAACCTGAACGTGATTTGGCTCCCTTATGTCCTCTAGTTGCGGTTCCGCCTCGTTTTGAGCCTTCACCTCTACCCTTTCTTATATCTTTTTTAACTGAACCTTTAGCAGGTTTTAAATTATGTAATGCCATTGTTTACTAGTTTTTAATTTCCTCTACAGTGATTAAATGTTTCACTTTATTAATCATTCCTTGTATCTGCGGGGTCAATTCGTGTTCACGTTCTTGACCTATACGTCTTAAACCAAGCGCTTCCAAAGTTCTTTCTTGATCTTTGGGTCTGTTTATGGTACTCTTGACTTGTTTTACTCTTACTTTTGTCATCATCCAAATTTTATCCGTTAAAAACTTTATTAAGAGAAATACCACGTTGCTTAGCCACCGTATGCGCATCTCTCATATTTAAAAGTGCATCTAAAGTTGCTTTGACAACGTTATTAGGATCTGATGAGCCATGAGATTTGGTTAACACATCATGTACTCCGGCAGATTCCAATACGGCACGAACGGCACCACCGGCGATAACTCCTGTACCGGGTGAAGCCGGTTTTAAAAAGATGCGTGCACCACTAAATTTCCCTAGTTGTTCATGGGGAATGGTTCCATTGATAACCGGTACTTTTACTAAATTTTTCTTAGCATTGTCAATAGCTTTTTGGATAGCATCGGGAACTTCTTTGGATTTTCCCATACCGTAACCAACTACACCATTTTTGTCACCAACAACTACAATAGCAGAAAAACTAAATGTACGTCCACCTTTTGTTACTTTAGTAACACGGTTAACAGCAACCAAACGGTCTTCCAATTCCAAACCTCCCGGTTTAACTCTCTCTATATCTTTATATTTATCAAGCATATCTTAAAATTTTAATCCACCTTTTCTGGCGCCTTCCGCCAATGATTTAACACGACCATGGTATAAAAAACCGGAACGGTCAAAAGTAACATTTTCAATACCTTTTTCCAAGGCAATTTTGGCAATTTTCTCACCAACTAAAGCTGCTTTTTCGATTTTAGTACCTTTTTGTGCGGCAACTTCCTTATCTTTTGAAGATGTTGCAGCCAAAGTGACACCATTCACATCGTCAATCAATTGTGCATAAACTTCCTTATTACTTCTAAAAACAGAAAGTCTTGGGCGTTCGGGTGTGCCTTTAACAATCTTTCTGATACGTTTTTGTATGCGTCTTCTTCTATCTACTTTGTTGAGTTTCATATGACTTACTTATTAGGCCGTTTTACCTGCTTTTCTTCTAATTTCTTCACCGACATATCTTACACCTTTACCTTTGTAGGGTTCAGGTTTACGGAATGATCTGATTTTTGCGGCAATATGTCCGATTAATTGCTTATCGTAAGATGTCAATTTTACAATCGGGTTTTTACCTTTTTCAGATACGGTTTCAACTTTTACTTCTTTGGGTAATTCTATCATAATATTATGAGAAAATCCCAAAGATAAATCCAATATTTGTCCTTGGCTTGATGCCTTATAACCGACACCTACCAATTCCAATTCTTTGGTCCATCCTTTTGAAACACCTTCAATCATATTGAACAGTAAAGAACGGTAAAGCCCGTGAAAAGCTTTGTGTTTTTTACTTTCTGAAGGACGTTTCACATGAATGACACCATCTTCTATTTCAAATTCTATTCCCCCTTTAATTTCTTGGGTTAATTCGCCCAATTTACCTTTTACCGTGATCATATTGTCTTTGATATCGACAGTAACACCATCGGGTATGGTAACGGGTTTAAATCCTATTCTTGACATAATTCAATTTTTTTAATAAACGTAACATAAAACTTCTCCGCCTACATTCTCTTTACGAGCTTGTTTATCGGTCATTACTCCTTTTGATGTAGAAAGAATAGCAATACCAAGTCCGTTTAAAACTTTAGGCATATCATCAACGCCAACATATTTACGTAAACCGGGTTTACTGATTCTTTCTAATTTTTTGATAACAGGCAAATGATTGTCTTTATCATATTTAAGAGCAATTTTGATAAACTCTCTGTTACCTTCTTTTTCAAATTTATAACTTAAGATATAACCTTGATCAAATAAAATTTTGGTTATTTCTTTTTTCAATTTTGAAGAAGGTATTTTGACTACTTTATGTCCTGCGCTTTGTGCGTTTCTAATTCTGGTTAGAAAATCTGCTATGGGATCTGTATTCATCTTTTTCTTGTTTTAAATTTACCAACTGGCTTTTTTAACGCCCGGTATTAATCCTTCATTAGCCATTTCTCTAAAAGTTACACGAGAAATACCAAACACTCTCATATAGCCTCTGGGGCGTCCGGTTATTTTGCAACGGTTATGCAATCTGACCGGCGATGCATTCTTAGGAAGTTTTTGTAATGCTTCCCAATCACCCGCTTCTTTTAAAGCTTTTCTTTTAGCAGCATATTTGGCTACTAATTTCTCGCGCTTACGTTCACGGGCTTTCATTGATTCTTTTGCCATATTATTTTTTCTTTTTAAATGGTAAACCTAGTTCTGTTAACAATGCTTTAGCTTCTTTATCGGTATTGGCAGATGTTACGAAAGTAATATCCATACCGTTTATTTTATTGATTTTGTCAAAATCAATCTCAGGAAAAATAATTTGTTCGGTGATACCTAAATTATAGTTTCCGCGTCCATCAAATCCATCCGGTTTGATACCTTGAAAATCTCTTACACGCGGTAAAGCGATTGTAATCAATCTGTCAAGAAACTCATACATCTTATCCTTTCTAAGTGTGACTTTAGCACCGATAGGCATACCTTTTCTTAATTTGAAGGCAGCAACGTCTTTTTTAGAAATAGTTGAGATAGCTTTTTGTCCGGTGATGGTTGTTAATTCATCAACAGCATAATCGACCAATTTTTTATCGGATACGGCTGCACCGACCCCTCTACTGACAACTATTTTTTTCAATTTCGGTACTTGCATCACATTTTTGTAACCGAACTCTTTCATAAGCGCATCTATAACACGCTCTTTATATTCTTTTTCTAATCTGGGTGTATACTTCTTCATGGCTTAAATAACCTCTTTTGATTTTTTAGAAACTCTTACTTTTTTACCGTCTTTCATTTCATAACCTACTCTGGTAGGTTTACCGGATTTCGGATCAACCAAAGCTACGTTAGAGATATGAATCGGAGCTTCTTTTTCCACTATACCACCTTGAGGGTTTTCAGCACTGGGTTTTACATGTTTTTTAACGATGTTAACACCTTCTACAATCACTCTGTCTTTTGACTTAATAATCTTAAGTACTTTGCCTTTTAATCCTTTATCTTTACCGGCTAAAATGATTACTTCATCACCGGTTTTAATTTTAAACTTCTTCATTATACTTTCGATTTTATAAAACCTCAGGGGCTAATGATACGATTTTCATAAATTGTTTATCACGCAGTTCTCTGGCTACAGGACCGAAAACACGTGTACCTCTCATTTCACCGGTAGGATTTAACAACACAATAGCGTTGTCATCAAATCTGATATAAGATCCGTCCGGTCGTCTTACTTCTTTTTTAGTTCTTACGACCACACCGGTTGAAACGGTTCCTTTTTTTACGGTACCGTTAGGAGTTGCTTCTTTAACAGTTACCACAACTTTGTCGCCCAAAGAAGCATAACGTTTTTTGGTTCCTCCCAATACTCTGATTACCAATGCTTCCTTGGCACCGGTATTATCAGCCACTTTAACTCTTGATTCTTGTTGTACCATAATTACTTAGCTCTTTCTAATATTTCAACTAAACGCCATCTTTTGGTTTTACTCAAAGGACGGGTTTCCATAATTCTAACTTTATCTCCCACATTACATTCATTTTTTTCATCATGAACGACGTATTTTTTTGTTTTATGAACAAATTTTCCGTAAAGTGGGTGTTTCATACGTTTAACTTCGGAAACAACAATGGTTTTATCCATTTTGTTTTTGGTAACCAAACCGATACGTTCTTTTCTAAGATTTCTTGTAATATTTTCCATTTCGTTAATTTCTATTAGTTACCTCTTTGGTTTAATTCCGTCATCAATCTGGCAATAGTTCTACGCATCTTACGGATTTCCATCGGGTTTTCTAAGGGTGATACGGCATGACTTAAGATTAAGCTGTCGTATTTCTTTTTCATATCAGCCAAACGTTCTTGTAACTCGGCTGTTTCCATATTTCTTATTTCAGACATTTTCATAATTCAAACTTATTTTTGTTGAAATTCCGGTGCTATGATAAATTTGGTTTTGATAGGCAATTTTTGTGCAGCCAATCGAAGCGCTTCTTTAGCAACTTCCAAAGGTACACCATCAATTTCAAACAAAACTTTACCCGGACGCACTACTGCTGCCCAATACTCAACATTACCTTTTCCTTTACCCATCCTTACTTCCAAAGGTTTTTTGGTAATTGGTTTATCCGGAAAAATTTTAATCCATAATTGCCCTTCACGTTTCATATAACGCGTAGCGGCAACACGAGCAGCTTCTATTTGTCTGGAGGTAATCCAAGACGATTCCAAAGCTTTGATACCATAGATACCGTAAGCCAATTGGTGACCTCTTTGCGAATTGCCTTTCATTCTACCTTTTTGCTGCTTACGATGTTTATATCTTTTGGGTTGTAACATGTTTTACAATTTTAATACAAATTATTTTCTTCTTCTATTACCTCTATTAGACTTTCTGCCGTCTTTTTTGGACAAGCCAATCATGGGTGAAAGTTCTCTTTTACCGTAAACTTCTCCTTTCATAATC
>Ga0256831_1001840_pt1 | contig 11165 bp, 13 predicted proteins | sample 132544metaG_FD_189087 | JGI IMG/M metagenome (GOLD analysis project Ga0256831, IMG submission 189087) | Hydrothermal vent microbial communities from Lau Basin, Pacific Ocean - 132-544 | ecosystem: Environmental > Aquatic > Marine > Hydrothermal vents | place: Pacific Ocean: Lau Basin | collected... | reverse complement strand
CTTTTGGTGAGCTTATTAAATCCTTTATTAAAGCCACGGTGATGGTTTATATCCTGTGGATATTTGTTAAGCACAACATACCCAAGTGGCAAACACTGACAAAACAGCCAGAGAATGTCATATTTTTAATGCTTTTGAAAGATACCTTTTTAATAGTTCTATACACACTCATATTCATTGTGTTTGTAGCAATCCTTGACTATTTGTTCCAGAGGTACACATTTGAGAAAAGTATTAGAATGACCAAACAGGAGGTCAAGGATGAGTACAAGCAGATGGAGGGAGACCCAAAGGTTAAACAAAAAATAAGAAGCATGCAGATGGAGATAGCGCGCAGGAGAATGATGGAAGAGGTTAAAAAGGCAGATGTTGTAATAACAAATCCCACCCATTATGCTGTAGCTTTAAAGTACGACTCAAACAAGATGAATGCGCCAAAGGTCGTGGCAAAGGGAATAAATCTCATTGCAAAGAAAATTAGAGAGATTGCAGAAAAACACGATGTGCCTATAGTAGAAAGGCCAGAGCTTGCTAAGGAGCTTTATAAAAAAGTCTCAATAGACAGAGAGATTCCCCAGGAGCTCTACAAAGCTGTCGCAGAAATCCTCGCCTATGTATACAGCCTAAAAAACAAAATATAAAACTAAAGTTTTTACTCCATAATCCGACAGTAATATAAGAAGGAGGGTGTCATGGATTTGGGTAAGTTTACCGTTTTAGGTCTCGGCAGCGGAATGGATCTGCAGGGTATCATAGACAAGCTTGTAAAAGCCGACAGCCAACCCCTCGTAATGGCTCAAACTCAAAAAGTTGAATACCAAACATATCTTCAGAATTTCAATACTTTAGAAAGTAAACTAATGACACTGGCAAACGATGCAAACAAAATGATTTCGGATTTCACGATGCAAAGTGTATCCGTAAGCGATGACTCACTGGCAGAAGCGAGACTTACAGGCACTCCAACGAGCGGAATCCATAACATAACAGTTAACACTCTGGCTCAGGGTCAGACATGGATTTCAAACGAAGATGTCTCCTCTCAAACTAATTCCATAGTGCAAAACAGTGGTACATTTACATATAAAATCGGAGATAAAGAGTACACAATAAACCTGGATAATAATATCCTATCATCCACACCAACAACTTTAGAAGAGTTCGTTAACGCCATTAACAACAACGGTTCAGGTTTGCAGGCGAGCGTTATTTACGATGGCACGGGATACAGGGTAATCTTGAAAACACCTGAAGGCACAAACAACGATTTAACAATAGTAAATAACGATACAATTCTCACATTTGGTGATGGTAATGGCAATACAACACCTGCAGTAGATTCGCAGGATGCAGACCTGACAATAGACGGTATCTCTGTAACCTCCCACAGCAACACGCTTGACGATTACATTCCAGGAATTAGCCTGACCTTAAAAAAAACAGGTTCGTTTTCACTTTACATCCAGACGGACAAGAGCAAACTCATACAGGATATGGAAAACATTGTAAAAGATTACAACGATGTAATGAAGTATATCAAAGACAACTCCAACTACAATGACAAAACAAATGTTTCCGACGCATTTTTCTGCAATGTAGCCATAGAAGGTGCAGAAAACAGACTGTCCAACCTGTTTGTAGATGTGTTTGGTGGTTCAAACTCGTCATTTCATTCGCTTGCGGATATAGGGTTGATATTGAAAAAAGATGGAACATTGACATTTGACTCAAGCAAATTTTTGAACGCTCTAAACACAGATTTCAAAGGTGTAAAGCAGATGCTCGTTGAATCAAAAGAGGGAAGCGGCGATGGTTTTTTGAGCGAACTACACTCAACTATTTTAGATATGGTTGGCACAAATGGAACAATTGAGCTTCAGAAAAACTACATAAACAACAAAATAGACAGCCTTCAAGAGCAGATAAATACTATTCAAAAACAGCTTGATGAAGAGAGAAAAATGCTTACCTTAACATTTTCTCAGATGGATGAGTATATAGGGATGTTAAAAAGTCAGAGCAATTACATGCAGCAGATATTTGACAGTCTTAATGGTAACAACAAAAAGTAATTAAGGAGGCAAAAAATGTCTGGGGGGGTTAATAAGGTTGCCAATGGCAATACGGTAAACATAAACACACAGGCAAACAGCACGCAACAAACGCAGAACAGCCGCCTGACAAAAACAAATATTCAGGATAACGGCGTCAAAGTCAACAACCAACAAAAGCCTCTGTCCCCTAACGAGATAAAAAGGATAATTAATAAAATCAATGAAAATGTAAGCAGACTGAATAAAGATGTAAGATTTTCTTACAACGATACAATAAAATCTCTTGTTGTGAAGGTAATTGATGCGAAAACAGGTAGAGTTATAAGGGAAATACCACCTCAACAGGTAATAAACCTACAAAAAAAACTATCCGAGGTTGTGGGGATAATATTTGACAGTAAGGAGGTAGAAAAATGACGGCTAACGAGGCTTACAACACCTACAAAGACATGATGATTAAAACAACGGTTGATAAATTGCAGATAGTAGCTATGCTTTACGAAGGTGCACTGGGCTTTGCAAAGAAAGCAATAGAAGCCGCTAAAATAGATGATGAAAAGGTTTTTTCAGACAACCTGAACAGGGTTATAGGTATCCTGCTTGCCCTAAGAGATTCCCTTGACCCAAACGCAGACAGGGAAACTGTAGAGTATTTAACCGCTCTTTATAACTTCCTTATAGAGAAAACGATAAAAGCACTGGAGGAGTTCAACGAAGAAGATTTCTCCATTGTTGTTAGGTACCTGGCAAAAATGCACGAAATCTGGACAACAGATGTAATGAACAGGGAGTAGCTCAGGCTACTCCCATAAAACCTTCAATAAACTCAAGCTTCTCTTCTGGGGTTTGAGCATTTGCAAGACCCGTAAAGAGGGTGTTTAGATATTGCTGAATCAAAATAGGTGAAGGTATATTGGTTGTGGCATAGACCACACCTTCCAGGAATTTATTGAAAACAGTGGAGAGCTCATCCTGGTTTGCAGTGTTCAGTATGCTCTCAGTCTCGTTCAAAAATTGCTCCCCATAGCCATAAGTTGCAGCATTCTTATACGCTTCAAGCCAACCACTCAAGTTAAGGTTGTTGTTTGTGATTGTGTTGGATAGTGAGAAAAATCTCTCTAAGTCCTCTGGGTTTGAATTTAAGTTATAAAGGTAATTTATAGTGTCAAGACCGTATAAACCGCTGGGAGATTGAATTATATTCAGGAACACACTTCTTGCACCATTTAATGCCGACTCACTGGCTCCGTTCTGGGACAAAATGTTGTATATGTCGTTAAGTTTCTGACCAAATGCCGATATCTCAGCATAATCCTGGTCTAACTGCTCGAGTGTTTCAATTAAATTATTTGCAGGTGTAGCCCATAAACTATAACCACCCATTAGCTGGTTGACTACATAGCTGTTTATATTGGTTATCACTGGTGGCACTCCTACTGCCATCTCCGACCTCCTCTAAAAAGAGAATTAAACAGTTTTTCAAAAAAGTCAAGGTTATTTCTTCCTTGAAAATGGCATACAAATAGGTAATATTCTTGAGGGACATGGTTAAACCGAGGAGTATTCCTAAAAAATTATCAAAGCCTTAAAAAGGCAAGGAGGACTGCGATGCCTAAAAGCTTGGAACAGAATATATTTGGGAGCGAATTGGATGAAATAAAAGAGGTAACCTATGAAGATGTAAAAGAGTTTATGGATACAGTGCTTAATAAAGCTCCAAACTACGCCATTGTTGAAGAACTTGAAAACACAGCAGAGTATGTTGTAATCTTGGAAAAGATATTGGAGGAACATGGAATAGACTTTAGCGACGATGTTATTTTGCAAACAAAATTGGAAAATAGCTCCTGGGTTGAAGATCAAAAGAGGTTATTTCTCTTGCACTTTGCTGGAAAAATCGTTAGAAAAGAGGGTTCCGTGGTATGAGTATTAAAAACGACCGATGGATTATAGATATGGCAAAGAAGGGTATGATTGAACCCTTCGCAGAGAGACAGGTTAGAGAGGGTGTTATCAGCTATGGTGTAAGTTCCTATGGATACGATATGAGAATAGCAGATGAGTTTAAGATTTTCACCAATGTAAACAACACAATCGTTGACCCAAAAAATTTTACAGAAAAAAACTATGTCGATTTTAAAGGGGATGTCTGCATAATACCGCCAAACAGCTTTGTTCTGGCAAAGAGTGTTGAGTACTTTAGAATCCCAAGAAACATATTAACTGTATGCGTGGGGAAATCCACATATGCAAGGTGTGGCTTGATAGTCAATGTAACACCATTTGAACCGGAATGGGAGGGGTATGTAACTATAGAGATATCAAATTCCACACCGATACCAGCCAAAGTTTACGCATGGGAAGGCATAGCTCAGGTTCTATTTTTCGAGGCAGATGAGGAGTGTATGGTAAGTTATGCAGACAAGAAAGGAAAATACCAGAAGCAGATGGGCTTAACGCCACCAAAACTATAGGAGGGTAAGATGTCTGGTCATAATAAATGGAGCAGCATAAAGCACAAAAAAGCAAGAGAGGATGCAAAGAGGGGAGCAATTTTTACAAAACTGATAAAAGAGATAACAATCGCAGCAAAGGTGGGTGGTGGAAATCCAGAAAACAACCCAAGACTAAGAATGGCAATTGAGAAGGCAAAGGAAGCCAATATGCCCAAGCAGAACATAGAAAAGGCTATAAAGAAGGGCACGGGAGAGCTTCCAGGTGTAGCCTATGAAGATGTAATTTATGAGGGTTATGGACCTGGCGGTGTTGCCATGATAATCGAAGCAACCACTGACAACAGGCAGAGAACAACGGCGAGTGTAAGGCATCTTCTAAGCAAGTTCGGTGGAAGCCTTGGTGAAACTGGATGTGTATCCTGGATGTTTAACTATGTCGGTTATATGACATTTGACAAAAACAAGACAGATGAGGAAGCCCTCTTTGAAGCGGCTTTAGAGGCTGGGGCTGACGATGTAAAAGAAAATGAAGAAGACGGCGTGTATGAGGTTATAACAGAGCCCAAAAACTTTATGGCGGTTAAAGAGGCTCTGGAAAGTAAGGGCTTTAAGCCAGAGACAGCAGAACTTACAAGAATCCCACAGACAACGGTAAAGCTTGAGGGAGAAAAAGCCATCAGTATGTTAAAGCTTATGGAAGCCTTAGAGGAAGATGACGATGTTTCCCATGTTTATGCAAACTTTGATATATCGGATGAGATAATGGAAAAATTCAGCCAATAACAGTCAGTCAAAAGCACTTTTTTCAGCACTTTTCCCTAATAATCTTCTCTATCTCCCCGAACACATCTGTGGTGGGGAGTTTTTTTACTGTTTTTATGGCATTTTCTCTCAGAATTGGTAGTCTATCTCTGTTTTTCAGAATGTATTGGAGCCTTTCCGCTATTTCATCTAAGTCTGTTGGGTCTTTTATTACAAAACCGTTTTCACCCTCTTTTATAACTTCTGTAGTTCCATTATACCTGCTTGCTAAAGGCACAAGACCACAAGCCATGGCTTCAAGAACAACAGAGGATGCTGCATCAAACAGGGTGGGGTAGACCAAAACATCACAGGCACGGTAAACATTTTCTATATCCCTTCTCTTTCCCAGCCAAATAACACAATCTTCCAAATCGAGCCTTTTTATTAATTTTAAAAAGTAATTATCATCTCCACTACCTGCAACCACCAGCCTAAACTCATACCCCTTATCCTTTAGTATCTTTAGTGACCTCAAAAGAAACTGTAAACCCTTTAATCTGTGGTTCGTTGATACAAAGCAAAAAGCAATTACATTATCACCTATATTGAGTTTTTTTCTTAATGCTTTTTTCTCTTCCTCTGAGAAGTAGAACCTGCTTAAATCAACGCCATTTCTCACAACTATAATTTTATCTTCATCAACATCGTAAATACCTGTAAGTTGTTCCTTAACAAAATTCGAAGGAACTATAAAGGCTCTTGTTTTTTTATTTCTGAAAGTGAGGCTCTCTATAAAAATGGTTATCCAATGGCTAAATGAAAGGTATTTTTTAAGTCTGTAAGCAAGCTTGCCCAAACCTGTGCTATTCTTTAAAACAGCCCTTTTGAAGTAATAGAGATGAACTCCACCACCGCTCCTGTAGATGTCCTGACAAAAGGTCTTACCAAAACCAAATATGCAGGAATCTGGCTCAACCCTCTTTATTTTGCTTGCAACAAGATATGAAAAAACCGCAAAAGCAAGCATCCTGAAACCCCGAGGCATTGGGGGGATAAATATTTTTTTAACCTCTATGTTTTTGTTTGTTGGGTTATTCTTAATCTTTTGTGCGTAAACAGTGATTTTATGCCCCTTATCCGCAAGGTAGTGAGAGAGATTATAGATAAACTTCTCCTGACCTCCATAAATCTGGTAGTTTTTGTAAAAGATGTAAATGTTCATGCTGGAATTTTATAAAAATATAGATGGCTCTTCAAAAAATTGGTACTATTCCAAGGTGAAGTTTTTAGGAGCCCATGTAAGTATAGCGGGCGGTGTGGAAAACGCACCCATTAATGCAAACAGAATTGGTGCAAATGCATTTGCACTCTTCACAAGAAACCAGAGACAGTGGAACGCAAAACCATACACAGCAGAAAACATAGAGAAATTCAACAAAAACTTAAAGAAGTTCTCATTTGAAAAGGACAAAATACTGCCACATGCAAGCTACCTTATAAACCTCTGCTCGCCTGATAAAAAGAAATTGGAACTGTCAAGAAAGGCGTTTGTAGAGGAGATGGGCAGGGTAAAAGAGCTTGGTTTAAAGTTTTTGAATGTTCACCCTGGAGCACATTTAAACAGGATGACGGAGAATGAGTGTGTTGAGCTGATGGTAGAAAGCATAGAGCTTGCCTTGGAACGGGTTAAAGATGTTGTGGTTGTGCTTGAGATAACGGCAGGTGAGGGCACAGTATACGGACACAGGTTTGAACAGCTTGCAAAGATTATAGAAAAGATGAAAACAAAGGATAGGGTAGGGGTCTGTCTGGATACATGCCACATGTTTGCAGCAGGTTATGATTTAAGGGATGAAAAGAGCTACAACAAAACCATGGAAGAGTTTGAAAAGGTAGTGGGGTTTGGCTATCTCGTGGGTATGCATCTCAACGATTCAAAACATCCCATAGGCTCGAGGAAAGACAGGCATGAAAGCATAGGAAAGGGTTTTATCGGCCTGGATGCGTTCAGACTTATCATGGAAGACAAAAGGACTGACAATATTCCATTAATTCTCGAAACCCCTGACAACACCATCTGGAATAAAGAGATTGAGCTTCTTAGAAATTTTATAAATACTTGAAAAAACCAGAACAGTTTGTTATAAATATATAACTAAATATAATCAACAGATAAAAAGAGGTGGATGATGGACGAAAGAAATCCCGTTGAGGAAGCGAAAGGCATAGCCTGGCTTTCATACCTTGGTATCTTAATAATCCTACCCATACTGCTACAAAAGGATAACCCATTTACTAAATTTCATATTAAGCAGGGTCTTGTTCTTCTAATGGCAACAGTTATATGGTCTATTGCTGGATTTATCCTGAGTCTAATCCCTGTTCTTGGATTTTTGATTTATCTTATTGGCTGGCTGTTTTTACTTGCACTCTCCATAGTTGGAGTGGTAAACGCAATACAGGGCAGAGAGAAAGAGCTGCCATTTTTGGGGAAATACGCAGAAAAAATTAATTTTTAATTATCAAGGGGTAGTGAAACCCTAAACACGCTACCCTTACCCTTTTCACTCTTGAGCTCAATCTCTCCTTTGAGTCTTTCTGTTATATGCTTAACTATAGAAAGTCCAAGCCCTGTCCCGTTTAGCCTTCTGTCCCTGCTTACCTTGGATGTGTAAAAACGCTCAAAAATCAATCTTTGCTCATCGGTGCCTATGCCCATACCGCTATCCTCGACTGTCAAAACTAAATGATTACCCTTGACTTCGCATTTTACTCTAACATATCCTTTATCTGTAAACTTTACTGCATTATCAGTCAGGTTCCAGAGGATCGTTTTTATATACTCGCACGGTACTGAGACTTTCCCCTTATAGCACTCAACAGTAAACTCTATCCCTTTTTCCCTTACTGGCTTTAGAAATGATGCCCTGAGCTCGTTTTCTATCCCTTCAAGGGAACACTCACCCTTTTTGATGGATTTCTCCTTCTCGAGCCTATGCAAAGTCAAAATATCCTCAATGAGTTCAGATAGCTGTTTAGAGTTCTCGTAGATATAGCTTAAAAATTTACCCTTTGTTCCTTCGTCTATCTCCTGGTTTTCCATCAATGTCTCTGCAAATCCCATAATGGAGGTTATCGGGGTTTTCAACTCGTGGGAAGCCTCTTCAAAAAACCTTGCTTTCATCTGTTCATACATATCCCTCTTCGTTATATCCTCAACAAGGATAATATAATCACCATCGACAACATGCAGTTTAAAAAGAAGCACTACTTCGCCAATTTTTACTTTTTCCTCTGCTATGCCCGATTTTAGCATCCTCTCAATAGTGGTAAGGATACTATAGTCATCACAGATATCAAAAATGTTGCCTCTGTCAGCCTTTAAACTTAAAATTGTTGTGGCTGTACGGTTCAGCAATTTAATATTACCCTTCCCGTCAACAACAGCAAGCCCCTCTCTTAAATTGTTAACAAGTGAGCTTAGTCTCTCTTTCTCCTCTATAACCTTCTCTTTTTGTGCTTTCAATATATTGTAAATCCTTTTTATAGCAGAATAAATCTTATAAAGCACCTCATCATCGGTTTCTGGAATTACAAGTTCCTTCTCATCTTTAATTTGATTAATCAATGACGCTATTGAGTTATAGACCTCTTCCTCTCTTTTCACAATAAAGTATGTAGCAAAAAGAGAGAGGATAAACAGAAAGATAAACAGTATGGAGAGTTTATTTAAAAACACAGTTAAATCCATAGAGCGCTCAAAGAAGAGAACCCCAACAAGCCCAGTCGTTGCAAACTGGAAAAACAGTAGTATGGTAAAAATCTTCACAAACCTTCTCATGCTTACACCTTGAGTTTGTAGCCTATACGGGGAATAGACTTTATCAAATGTCCCTTGTCGCCGAGCTTCTTTCTCAATTTAGAAAGATGAACATCAACCGTTCTGTCGCCAACATCTGCCTCACTCCCCCATACATGGTTAAGGATATAATCCCTTGAAAATACTTTATTGGGCTTCTCAAGTAAAAGTCTTAGTATAAGAAACTCTGTTTTTGTTAAATCAACCTGCTCTCCATCCACATACACTTCGAAAGTCTCAGGATTCAACTCAATTCCAGACAAAGAGATAAAATCAGAACCCTTTTTAGAGGCTCTCCTTAAAATAGCCTTAACCTTGGCCACAAGAACCTTTACGCTGAAAGGTTTGATAATAAAGTCATCTGCCCCCGCCTCAAGGAGTTTAACAAATAGCTCATCGTCTGTCTTGGCTGTTGCAATCAGTATCGGTATATCCCTAAGCCCATCCTTTGCTTTAACAAAGCTAACAAAGTCCTCACCCTGCAAGCCCGGTAGCATCAAATCAAGGATAATCATGTCTGGTTTCTCTCCACCCAAAAATATTAAAGCATCATTGGCGTTGTCAAACACATGGGTCTCAAATCCCTCGTTCTTAAGGTTGAATTCTATCAATTCAGAAATATGCATATCATCTTCAATCACCATAATTATTCCATTCACTGTTTAAGCCTTTTATGTTTTACAACCTCACCTGTCGCCACAAATGTTGCAAGCTCGGCAATATTCGTAGCCTGATCAGCTATTCTTTCGAGTGCCCTTGCAATGAATGTAAGCCTCAGCGCCGACTTTATGTATGATGGGTTTTTATAGGATAACCTTATTAGCTCTTTCATAATATGCAATTCCTTCGCATCGACGAGACTATCCACCTCTATTATCTCTCTGCTGCTTTCTACATCCTTTTCAAAGAAGGCATGAAGGGCTTTTCTAAACATATCCACTGCTAAATCCTTCATATGGATAATGTCATCGTAGTCCATTATCTTGGGTTTGTTGATAATCTTTTCCGACCACTCAGCAATATTTACAGCGTTGTCTGCAATTCTTTCAATAGCAACATTTATTTTTAGCGAGGCAGTTATAAACCTCAAATCGCCTGCTTCTGGATGCTTTAGAGCACAGATTTTAATCACATGCTCATCTATCTCGTTGTCAATCCTATCAACCTCTCTGTCCTGGCTTATCACCTCACCCAGTGCTTCTCTATCACCATTAATCAGCCCATAAATGGATTTCTCTGTCATTTCTTCTGCAAGCTTTGCCATTTTTGACACTTTTAGTTTCAACTCCCTTATATCTTCATCAATACCTACCACCATTCAGCTCTCCCCTTTATCCAAATCTACCCGTGATGTATCTCTCTGTCAATTCCTCCCTGGGGCTTGTGAATATTTTATCAGTTCTATCAAACTCAATTAGCTCTCCCTGAAACATAAATGCCGTATATTCAGATATTCTTGCTGCCTGTTGCATATTGTGTGTAACTATTAAGATAGTTGTAATCTCTTTGAGATGTGTTATAAGCTCCTCAATTTTTGCCGTTGCAATGGGGTCGAGGGCACTCGTTGGTTCATCAAAAAGTATTATCTCAGGCTCCACCGCCAGAGCCCTTGCTATAACAAGTCTCTGCTGCTGTCCTCCAGATAGAGATGTTGCTGGACTCGAAAGCTTATCCTTAACCTCATCCCACAGGGCAGCCTGCATGAGGGAACGCTCCACTATATCTTCAACTTCGCTTCTCTTTTTAATCCCCCTCAGTTTCAAACCATAAGCCACATTATCAAATATAGACATGGGAAACGGCGTGGGCTTCTGAAAAACCATTCCTATTTTGCTTCTCAAATTTATCAAATCTTTAACCTCAAGCAGATTTTTGCCATTAAGAAGAATCTCCCCTTCGTACCTATTGCCCTTGTATAGATCGTGCATCCTGTTGAAGCATCTCAAAAAGGTTGTCTTACCACACCCAGAAGGACCAATTAGGGCAGTTATGCTATTTCTTTCAATCTTTAAATTTATATCCTTCAAAACCCTTACTGGACCGTAATAGAAA
>Ga0256831_1001839_pt1 | contig 11168 bp, 15 predicted proteins | sample 132544metaG_FD_189087 | JGI IMG/M metagenome (GOLD analysis project Ga0256831, IMG submission 189087) | Hydrothermal vent microbial communities from Lau Basin, Pacific Ocean - 132-544 | ecosystem: Environmental > Aquatic > Marine > Hydrothermal vents | place: Pacific Ocean: Lau Basin | collected... | reverse complement strand
GAATATGCCCCTGGACAGTGCCCGCACCTGCGTCCGCGAGCGCGGCCATCCGGAGGTGCGGGCGTACAGCATCGGCTTCCGCGTCGCCTTCGATGTGGAGGCGTGAAGAACGGCAAAGCGGAGGCCCTGTGCGGCCTCCGCTTTGGTGTGGAGCGGGTCAGCCCCGCGCTGCGGCTTCCTTCAGGGTGGCGACGAACTCCGCCCACTCATCGGGGAGCAGGTGGATCGTAACCTGCTCCATCTCGATGTGATAGGTCGCCTCGCCGCCGGGACTTTCCGCCTTGAGGACGGCGAAGCGCTCGCTTTCGGCCAGCGTTTCGAGGATGGCTTCTTCTTCCATCTCGGCCTCCTCAGCGTCGGCGGGAGCGGCGGTCGCCGCCGCGCCGGTCGTGGCTGCGGCGGTCGTTGTTGCGCCGTCCGCCGGAGCGCCCGCCGGTGGGGCGATCGTTGCTCTTTGCCTCGGCCAGGTCCCACCCCTCCAGGACGGCGCGGCGGGAGAGGCGGATGCGTCCGTCTTCGCCCATATCGGTTACCATCACCAGGATTTCGTCGCCGACGTTGACCACGTCGCTGACCTTGTCGATGCGCTTGTCGGAAAGCTGGGAGATGTGCACCATTCCGTCGGTGCCCGGCAGGATTTCGACGAAGGCCCCGAAATCGGTGAGACGGACGACGCGCCCGCGGTAGATCTTCCCCTCGACGGGGACTTCCATCATCGATTCGATATAGGCCATCGCCCGCTCCGCCCCGTCGCCCTCCGGCGCGGCGATGTAGACGGTGCCGTCCTCCTCGATGTCGATCTTCACGCCGTATTCGGCCTGCAGGGCGCGGATGTGCTTCCCGCCGGGGCCGATGAGCAGCCCGATCTTCTCCGGGTCGATGTGGGTGATGAGCATCTTCGGCGCGTAGCGGGAGAGGTGCTCGCGCGGGGCGGGGATGGCGGCGGTGATGACGTCGATGATCTGCATCCGCGCCACACGGGCCTGCTCCAGCGCCTCGGCGAGAATCTGCCGCGTTACGCCCTTGATCTTGATATCCATCTGCAGGGCGGTGATCCCCTTGCGCGTTCCGGCGACCTTGAAGTCCATATCGCCCAAGTGATCCTCCATCCCCTGGATGTCGGTGAGGACGCGGTAGCGCTCGCCGTCGGTTACCAGCCCCATCGCAATGCCGCCGACGGGGGCACTGATCGGCACGCCGGCATCCATCAGCGCCAGGGAACTGCCGCAGACGGAGGCCATCGAGGTGCTGCCGTTGGAGGACATCACCTCGCTGACGACGCGGATGGTGTAGGGGAAGTCCTCCTCCTTGGGCAGGACGGGGATGAGCGCCCGCTCGGCCAGTGCGCCGTGGCCGATCTCGCGCCGCTTGGGGCTGCGGATGGGCCAGACCTCGCCGGTGGAGAAGGGCGGGAAGTTGTAGTGGTGGATGTAGCGCTTCGTTTCCTCCGGGAAGAGGTCGTCGAGCATCTGCTCCTCGTTGGGCATGCCCAAGGTGGCCAGGCTGAGCACCTGCGTCTCCCCACGGGTGAAGAGGCCGGAGCCGTGCGGGCGCGGCACCAGATTGACCTCCGCCTCCAGCGGGCGGATGGTCACGGGGTCGCGTCCGTCGGGGCGGATGCCCTCGTCGAGGATGCGGCGGCGGACGACCGCCTTCAGCACCTCGTGGAAGGCCTCGCCGACCTGCTTCTCCGTCCAGTCGTTGGCCTCCATCTCCTCCTTGAGCGCCGCCGTAACCTCCTCCTCCAGCGCGTCGAGCGCCTCGATGCGCTCGCCCTTGAGGAGCGTCGTCGCCAGGAGTTGCTCCAGCTTGCCCTCGGCCAGCTCGCGGACGCGCTCCGTCAGTCCCTCCGGCATCTCGGAGACGATGTAGTCGCGCTTCGGCTTGCCGATAGCCTCGCGCATCTCCTTCTGCACGCGGATGACATCCTGGATGGATTGGTGGGCCAACTCCAGCGCGTCCACCATCACCGACTCGGAGACCTCGTTGGCCCCCGCCTCGACCATGATGATCGCCTCTTCGCTACCGGCGACGCGCAGGTCGAGGTCGCTCTTCTCCAGTTGCTCGATCGTCGGGTTGACGATCAACTCGCCGTCCACGTAGCCGATGCGCACCGCCCCGATCGGCCCTTCGAAGGGGACATCGGAGATGGTGAGCGCGGCGGAGGAGGCGATGATGCTCAGCATATCGGGCTGGTACTCATCGCCCTGCGAGAGGACGGTCACGATGATCTGCACCTCGTTGCGCATCCCTTTGGGGAAGAGCGGGCGGATGGGGCGATCGATGAGGCGGCTGGTGAGGATCGCCTTCTCCGAGGGACGTCCCTCGCGGCGGAAGAAGGAGCCGGGGATGCGTCCGGCGGCGTAGAGCCGCTCCTGGAAATCGACGGTGAGGGGGAAGAAATCGATCCCCTCGCGCGGCTTGCGCGACATCGTCGCCGTGGCGAGGACGACCGTTTCGCCTTGGCGGGCGACGACCGCGCCCCCGGCCAATCGGGCCAGCTTGCCCGACGACAGGATGACCTGGTCCTTGCCCAGTTGGGCGGTGAATGACTTTTCTTCTAACATACGGAAAACCTCCTTGAATTGAGCCGCCCTGCTTCGGCGGTGAACGGAGGTCAGAAACTGGGGAATGCGATGCAGGCGCTGCATCCCAATCCCCAATTCCTACCTCGCGTTCACGGCGTGGCGGGCGGGATTTGCCTACAACAAACGAGTAGATGTGGATTTCCCCACACCTACTCGTCTGTGGCGACCACCGAAAGATGCCTACTTGCGCAGACCCAGCCGACGGATCAACTCCCGATAGCGCTCCGGGCTTACCTTCTTCAGATAAGCGAGCTGTCGCCGGCGTTGACCCACCATCTTGAGCAGCCCGCGGCGGGAATGCTCATCGTGCTTGTGGGTCTTCAGGTGCTCCGTCAGGTGGTTGATGCGGTAGGTGAGGAGAGCAACCTGAACTTCCGGCGAACCGGTGTCGTCCGGCGTGCGGGCAAACGCCTTGATGATCTTTGCCTTTTCTTCCTTGCTTAGCACTGCCGTTCTCCTTTGTGAGATTTTCGACTGCCGAATTCGTCAGAATGCGCGAACATCTTGACGGGGGTAGTGTACCACAGAAGGCAGGTGGGGCAAGGGGGGCGGTGAAGGAGCAGCTTGGGTGGAAATGCACTGTGTGCGTAATGCTTGACAGCCCCCTGAAGGTGGGATATTATCTACTTGGGGTGTGAGGGAGTGGGAATTCCCCCTGTCAGGGAGCGTATGCGACGGACGTGCAGCCGGAACGTTTCGCACGCAGCGAAATCGGGGGGATTAGAGGGCGGCTTAGCAGACTGGCAAGGTTGTGAGTTTACGGAGGGAATGATGGCTACAGTAGCTCAGATGACAAAAGAAGAGCTGCGAGAGATGATCGAAACTGCGGTTGAACAAAAGCTGATAGAATTGCTTGGCGACCCTGATGAGGGTCTGCCTATTCGAAAAGCATTGCGCGACAGGCTCTTGCGCCAAAGGCAAGCAGTGGCAAACGGTGAACGCGGTGAACCGTTTGAAGATGTGATTCGACGTCTTGGATTGGAGTAATGGCTGAGTACCGCGTCCGCATCTTGGAGGCAGCATCTCAAGACTTGGCGCGATTGGACAAGCCTGTAGGACGTCGTATCGTTCAGCGCATCAACTGGCTGGCTGCGAACCTGGAGGCGATTCGTCTTGAGGCATTGACCGGTGACCTTACAGGATTTTACAAGCTTCGTGTAGGTGATTATCGTGTCATTTATGAAGTTCTCTGGGATGAAGAGACTATAGTGATTCACGCGATCGGTCACCGCCGAGAGATTTATCGAGGAAGGTGAAAAGATACAGGCATTACACCAATGTTAAGCCAACCGCTTCGCTCGACGCCCGGCCAAGCCGCTCATCCGCCGCCCTGTTAGGTGGCCAAATTGGGGTAGAGTATGGAGAATCTATGACTAACGAGCAGGGTTATACGAGTTTTTGGGGTAGAGCCAGGGATTTGCTGGTGAAGATTGCAAGTATTTTTTCGAGAAACTTCTTGGAAAAATTTACGGATATACTGTTGGGCCCTTCAGCAACCGCTCTGATAACACAAGTAACAACCGAAGTAATCGTTGATATTCTTCAGGGGAAAACAGGCTTATCGAAGGCAGAGCAGGATGACATTCGTAAACGTGCCATGCAAGCAAGTCAATATTTGGCTGAAGCAGGCTCTATCTTGTCTGATTTACAAAGCGAGTTGGAACAACGGAATCGTGAGTTGGAAAGGTTGTTAGATGAGATTAATTCCAAGCGAGATGAAGCGGAGCATTGGGGAGAAATTGCAAGGACGAATGAAAAGCTGGCTAACGCTTTGACTACAGAGATTGAACGAAGGGTCCGAGTGCAAATAAGGAAAGAGTTGGATAGAAATAAAACGCGCAGGCAAGTTGTAGGAGTGATTGTGTGGGTATTCACCTTGTTGGCAGGTGCTATCGCAGGCGCTATCGTTCAACAATGGTGGCAAGCACAGGGGTTTCCCCCTTAAGATGGTGGCCGCCCAACCACAGCTCACCTGCCCCGCCTTCGGCGGCTGGGAGGCGGCGCGAAATTGCAAATTCAGGCTGCTCTCGAACAGTGGCGCATTGCAAACACGGCGGACGGCTTACACCAACGTTGGGCGGGGCCTGGGGCTCTTTCATCTTCCAAGGTATGCTAAAATGAAGTTATGAAGATCTATCTGGATGTGTGCGCGATTCAGAGGCCGCTGGATACGCCGAGTCATTTGCGCATCGCCATTGAAGCCGAGGCGATTTTAGGCATCCTTGCGCTGTGTGAGCGTGGCCAAGTGGAAATTGTCTCATCGGATGCCTTGGTTTATGAGGTAAGGCGCAATCCTCACCCTGTTCGTCAGGAATACGCCTTGACTGTGTTGGGGTTGGCTAAAGAGCACCTGGTCATCACGAAAGAGGTAGAAGAACGGGCAAGCCGTTTGGTAGAAGAGGGCTTCCAACCTCTTGATGCTTTGCATTTGGCGTTGGCAGAGAAAGGGAAGGTAGATTACTTTTGCACGAGCGATGACAAACTTCTGAAAAGAGCGAAGCGTTTGGGGAATTTGGCGGTGAAGGTTGTGACACCAGTGGAATTGGCGGAGGAGTTGGAAAGATGAGCGTTTATGCTGAGCCGTTGATCGAGATCAACCGGAAGGCCTTTTGGGCGCTTTATCGTGAATTAGGGGTGGTAGACGCCGTGCGCTTTTTGCGGCAGTTTACTACGGGATTTGGGGAGTATACTGAAGAGCGCGAGGTCTTGTTTGGCGGGAAGAGTTTAGCGGAAATCGTGGATGAGATAAAGCGGGAGAGGGATAGCGGCGGAGAAAAGGGGTGAGAAATGTTTGAGGGTATAGGCCCCCCGCCCAACCCCGCGTTTAGCGAACACGGCTACGCCGTGGGGCAACGTAGGCGGTTTGGAGGCGGTGTAGCGTCGCCAGCCGAGTTGTTGGACGGCGGCGCCGCGCTGCTGACGCAATCGTTAAGCCGACCGCTTCGCTGCGCTCGCGCTCGGCTTGACAGGGCGGCGTCTGGCTTCCGCCATCCGCAGTCAGGCCTTGCTCGCTCCGCTCGCGGCGGCCTAACTTGCGGATGGAACGGACCTGGCCGAGCTTGGCTCGCTGCGCTCGCCACCCGGCCAGGCCGCTCATCCGCCGCCCTGTTGGGCAGCAAAGGTGAAAAAACATGCGAACAACACAGGTATTCATCGTGGGATTAATTTTGGTATTAGTGAGTGGGTGCAGCACTTCTGCTACATCACCGCCTGAAGATGGTATCCCTTCAACTACATCGGTAACGCCCAAAGTAATCGTTCAGGGGGGCACCGAAGGTAAGGAGATACTCCAAACCATTGATTTAGACAATTGCGATGGCAAAAGCGATGCGGTGCGCTCAGAAGAGTGGACTATGTCTGTGGATGTCACTGTTTCTGCCGAAATAGCCGCGTCTGCCGGGGTTAGTGCCGAAGTGGTTTCAGCGGAGGTTCAGGCTGCTGTCGGTGCTGCGCTGTCGCAAGGAAGTTCCAAAAGTATGGCCATTCAGCTTACTGCTCCGCCTGGCACTCATATGAATTTTCAAATAGTATGGGTTGGCGACGAGCAAGTAGGAATTGTACAAGATGTGGCGGGCTTAGATATTCCAATAGCTTTCCGTAGTTTTGTTCCGTATGATGTTCGCGTGAAAAGCCAGTTTGACGTAGGGTGTCCTGGGCAATCCGCCTTTCAAGGAGTTGCGCCATCTTCAACAGATACATCACCCACGCCACAACCGATCACCAATAGTAGAGTGCGCTGGGTACAGGAAGTTAGTCAAATTCCTGAGAGTGGAACCCAATTAACTTGGGATTTGTCAGGTGGGCAGATTTTGCTTCTCGGTGGTGGACAATTCCAAATCGGAGATGTTTTTTGCGGCGGTGATGCTCAACGAATTTGCATTCTGATTTATCAGGCATCTACCCGCCAAACCGTCACAATCAACGCGCTCGTGCCACGGCAAAATTACGTTAGTGTTACGGAAAGTCTCAGTGCAGATGAAGCATTGGAAGACAAAGAGCCATTGTTTTGGATCCCCCCAAATTGCGTAAGTGGATGTCAAAGGGCCACTGTGCTATTCTTTGAAGACGGAGCATTGGTCAACAAGGTCAATCTCACTGCTCCATAGCGCTGTCCCTCCCAGACACCTGACCCGCCTTCAGCGGTGAGTGAGCGGCGCGATTGACCAACGACGGCTGGGGATGGCGACGCCACATCGCTAACACTCGACGCTGGGCCGTTTCCTTATCCGACGATGAACAAGGACAAACCGATGGCCGTGATGGCCATAGCAGGCATGCTGTTTCTGATTAGCGGCCTGGCCTTGACGGCATGTCGGTCTTCCCTCGCGCCGGGACGAGCGACGGAATCCCCTCTCGTAACACCTGCGGGTGGGCCGGAGTGGCTGCCATCTCCCACGACGGACATCTGGTCTGTGCCTGCTGCGCGGCCCGCCACGCCGCGTCCTGTCGAAGGCGGGGCACTTTCCCCTCCCCGGCAGATAAGTCCACCGCCTGTCCCCACCCCTTTGCCCGATCGTGGCATAAGAGTGGCGGGGATTTTGGAGCGTGAATTCGAGATTAGAGCGGAGTCTGGGGAGCAAGCCTCTCGACGGGCGCGCCTGGTGAGCCCGGAGATGGAGGGAGAGATTCTCGTGGGGATTGTTGAGAGGGATTTCGATGTTTGGACTATGGTGGCGCTAAACCTTTTTACGGGTGACGAGCAACTTCTGTTTGAAGCACGAGACCCCCTGTATGCTCCTCGAATGTCAGGCGAGCGCGTAACATGGACAACCTCACGCGACTTGTACGTTTACAGCATGCTCAACCAGACCACGGAAAAGTTGCCTGGAGTGGGTGTTGCCCCGCGTCGAGCAAGTATCTCCGGAGAGATCGTTGTGTGGGAATACCTTCCCAACCGGCTTAGCGCGGACTGGGATATCCGGGGATATGATTTAAGCAGTAGGAGGAGTTTTCCGATAGTTTCACGCCCAGGAGGACAATTCGGCCCCTTGATCTCGGATCGGTGGGTTCTCTATTTGGATTCAGCAGATGCTCAAGCGGCAGATTGGGATGATGGCCTTTATGCAGTCAACCTGGAGACAGGGGAGACCATTCGTCTGGGCCAGGTAAACGGGCGTTGGCCGTATGAGGCATTGCGATTTTACGCGATTGATGCTCCTTGGGCTGTCTGGAGCACAGGGCACTGGAGTGACCAACCCGAGTTGTATCTCTACAATCTGGAGACCCGCCAAGCCGTAACCGTCACCGTTACGCCCTGTGAAGTCCCCAACGCACAGCCTCGGCAAGTTGGGAATCTGGCCATTTCAGGCCATATCGTTATCTTCACCTGTGGCCAGCCGATGGGGTATGACTTCGAGCGCAAGGCGTTCTTCTCTATCCCCGTCTACGCTCTGAGACCCACCGATGGAGAGTGGTGGGGGCTGGAGGGATGGGATATTGCAGGGGATCGGATCGTATGGGTACTCAGTTCCGAGCAAGAGAGCCGAATCTATGTAGCACAGATAGAGCATCGCCCATAGGGACTGTGTCTTTAGATGGAAACGGCCCAACGAGCGCTTCCAGCCGACCGTGCTCCGCTCGCGGCTTAACAATAGCGTCGGCTGCCCGCCGTTTCATTGGCTCCATCCCAAAGCCTGAAAGAAGCCGCCGATTTCCGGAGCCACAGGTGGGTCGGCTACACGCGGGGGTGCAACCGAGCAATTATTCACCCTTTAGTTCGTCCAGGTATCTCAGGCTGTAGAACATCGTACTGACATATAACGCCTGAATGAATTCTCCAGCGTACAGCTTCGCTGTGACTTGGGCAAGTGGCATGAGCACGACTTCTACTTGTTCGCTGAAAGCCACTTGTTTCTCTGCGGTGTACTCTACTTCTAAAGCTAGGAAACAGTGCGAGATATTCGAGTGGTTGGCCGGATTAGGAGAGAGTCTCCCCACCTGAACAAATTCGCCACCGGCATAGCCCGTTTCTTCGAGCAATTCCCGGCGGGCCGCCTCCGCTGGTGAGACATCTTCCTGTTCGACGCAGCCGCTGGGCAGTTCTAACAACGTCTTTCCTGCTCCATGTCGATATTGGCGTACCAGCACAACCTCGTGATTCCTGGTCAGCGCAAAGATATGCACATAATCTGGATACTCCAGTACGTAGTAAGGTTCGATAATGTGACCATCCGGTGTTTGGCATTTGTCTGCCCGAACCGATATCCACCTGTCTTTCAACTTGTATTCTGATGCTAATGTGATCCAATCAAGCGATTCCATATTGCTCCTTATCATCTGTGTGTTGATTTTCGCTGTCCTGCAGTCTGACCTCGCCGCACTTGACGCCGCACCGCCCACGGAAATGTCCCTACTCCAAAACGATATCGCCGCTCTTGCCGCCGTGCTTTTCCACCAGGCGGATGTTCTGGATGCGCATTCGGCGATCGACCGCCTTCGCCATGTCGTAGATCGTCAGCGCGGCGACGGCGACCGCCGTCAGCGCTTCCATCTCCACGCCGGTAACGCCGTGGCACTTCACGCGGGCGCGGATTTCGATCACCGAGCGGGCCTCGTCGAAGGTGAAGGCCACCTCCGCCGAGGTGATGGGCAGCGGATGGCAGAGCGGGATGAGGTGCGGCGTCTCCTTCACCGCCGCGATGCCCGCCACCCGCGCCACCGCCAGCACGTCGCCCTTGGGCACGCCGCCCTCCTGGATGAGGCGCAGCGTCTCCGGGGCCATCCAGACCTCGCCCGCCGCCACGGCGACGCGGTGCGTCGGCACCTTCTCCGTCACGTCCACCATCTGCGCCGCGCCCTTCTCGTCGAGATGCGTCAGTTCGCCCATCGCTACCCTCCGATGCAGGACATCGGCAGCACCTCCTCCTCGCCGATCATCTCCGCGGGCTTGTGCTCCCATGGCTTGATGCGGATGGCGTGGAGGAAGATGTCGCGCAGTTCCTCGTCGCTGATCCCCTTGCGCAGCGGCCCGCGCAGATCGACGTGCTTGTTGGAAAGGAGACAGGGGAGGATTTTGCCGTCCGACGTGAGGCGCAGGCGATTGCAGCGGAAGCAGAAGTGATCGCTGACCGGGCTGATGAAGCCCAGCGTCCCCTTCGCGCCGGGGAGGCGGTAGTAGCGGGCCGGGCCGACGCCGCCGGGGCCGCGCACCGGCTTCGGCTCACCGAGCGCCTCGGCGATCCGCTTCCGCACCTCGGTCATTGGAACGACGCCGTCCCCTCGCCAATGGACGCCGCCGCCCAAGGGCATCACCTCGATGAAGCGGACGTGCCAGTCCGCCCCCAGGCTCAGCCGCGCCAGATCGACCACCTCGTCATCGTTCAGACCGCGCACGACGACGACGTTGATCTTCACCGGCTTCAGCCCCGCCTTCAGCGCCGCCTCGCGCCCGCGCAGCACGCGCTCCAGCGATCCCAGGCGGGTGATGCGGCGGAAGCGCTCCGGGCGGAGCGTATCCAGGCTGATGTTGACCCGCTTCAACCCCGCCTCCGCGAGCGGCTCGGCGTAGCGCTCCAGGAAGATGCCGTTCGTCGTCATCGAAAGGTCGTCCAGGCCGGGAATGGCGGCCAGTTGACGCACCAGCTCGACGATGTCCGCCCGCACCAGCGGTTCGCCGCCCGTCAGGCGGACGTGCTTCATCCCCATCCCCACCGCCACGCGCACGATGCGCACGATCTCCTCGTAGCGGAGGATGGCGCTGTGGGGGATGAACTTCACGCCTTCTTCGGGCATGCAGTAGACGCAGCGCAGGTTGCAGCGGTCGGTAACCGAAACGCGCAGATACTCGATGGGACGTTCGAAGGCATCGAGATAGGGCATACCTTTCACCTTTCCCGCCGCGCGACGGTTGACGCGGCGACCGTTGGGATTACCATCGCTCCATCTGTTCCCTCAGGGCGCGGCCCTGGGGAGGATGGAGGCTGAAGCGATGAACGAGAAACGCAAGGGCGAAGCCTACGGCTGGCACTTCATCCGCGCCGACTACCCCTACACCCACCGAATGTTCCGCGTGCGGCAGGATACCGTCCGCTGGCCGGATGGTCGAGTGCGGCCCTTCACCTACATCGAGACGAAGCCGGTCGTCGTAATCGTGCCCGTAACGCCCGTCGGGGAGGTGGTGCTCATCCGCCAGTTTCGCTACCCCCTCGACGCCTGGTTCTGGGAGCTTCCGGCGGGGGGGAGCCACGACTTCGACGGCGACGACCTGCTCGAACTGGCCCGGCGCGAACTGCGGGAGGAGATCGGCGGCACGGCGGAGCGCTGGGTTTCGCTGGGCACCTGCTACCTGGGCCTGGGGCTGATGCCGCAGCGGCTTCACCTCTACCTGGCGGAGGGCGTGCGCCTGGGGAAGCAGCACACGGAGGTCGGCGAGATCATCGAGGTGCATCCGCTCCCCTTCGAGCGGGCGCTGGCTATGGCCCGCAGCGGCGAGATCGCCAGCGGCCCGATAGCCTGCGCCCTCTTCCGTGCCGAACCGCATCTCCGCGTCAGCTTTCCTCGGTGATCTGCGCCCGGCGCTGCCCGTCGTGCCACTGGATGAGCACCGATGCCCCCGATTCGGCGTCGGCGGCGCGGGTGATC
>Ga0256831_1001838_pt1 | contig 11169 bp, 10 predicted proteins | sample 132544metaG_FD_189087 | JGI IMG/M metagenome (GOLD analysis project Ga0256831, IMG submission 189087) | Hydrothermal vent microbial communities from Lau Basin, Pacific Ocean - 132-544 | ecosystem: Environmental > Aquatic > Marine > Hydrothermal vents | place: Pacific Ocean: Lau Basin | collected... | reverse complement strand
CCTCTTCACCCTACCCAAGAACATGTCCGCCCTCGATAGAACCAAGTAAGCCTTCAACAACTCCTCACCTTCGTATTCCAAGGGGAGGTTTTCATCTATCCAAACTATCAGGTCCTCTGGAGATTCGTCGAGGTTCATCGCATCGGTGTAAACTGTTCTATCGAACCTCTTGAAAATCTTCTGCATGACCTTAAAGACGTCAAGCTCCTGAGTTCTCTTGCCAACGACAACGTCCTCAGCTTTTATCTCCTTCCTACCTTCAGCTATAGCTTGCAAATCGTTTATAGCTGCTCTCAAATCTCCCCCAGCGTTTTGGGCTATCGCAATCAGAGCTCTCCTGTCGCACCTGATCCCTTCGCTCGCACATATCCTCTCCAAAACCTTGACTATCTGATCCGTCCTCAACCTCTTGAACTGGATGAACTCGCAAAGATCCCTAAGTTCCTTCGAAAGCTTGAAGGGGTCGTTTGCCGTGAGTATTATGGGTTGCCTCGGCTTTTTCTTCAACAGCTTTATCAAAGCGGATTCACCGCCGAAGTCCTCCTTCTTGCTTACGTTGTCAACCTCGTCGAGGAGAATCAACTTTAACCTACCTTCATCGCTTGAAAGAAACTCTCCTTCGTCGCTTATGGTTTCGTTGAAGACAGCCTCACCCACTATCCTCTTTATAATCTGCCAGCTCCTCTGATCGCTCGCGTTCAACTCCACAACCTCCCATCCGAACGTGTTTGCCAGAGCCAAGGCTAAGGAGGTTTTACCAACACCCGGTGGTCCACCCAAGAGGAGAGGTTTTTGAGGAATTCCCTCCTGCCACCTTTTGGCCCAAGCTATGACCCTCTCAAGTATGCTCTTGTCCGCAACGACGTCTTTGATCGTTTTAGGCCTATACTTCTCAACCCAAAGCATTGAATATAGTTTCCAACAACCTTAAAGGCTTTTGCGTTAAAGTTAAATTGATGTGCCTCCGACAAGGGTGTTATGAGGAAGAAGCTTCTCGACATACTGGCCTGTCCAATATGCAAGGGCGATTTGAAGCTTGAGGTTTTTGAGGAGAACGAGGAGGAGGTAATTTCTGGTAAGCTCATCTGCACGAAATGCGGGACGGAGTATCCAATCGAAGATGGGATTCCGAACATGCTTCCCCCTGACCTAAGGTGAGAGTATGAAGTTCATATTCGTCACTGGAGGGGTGATGAGCGGTTTGGGAAAGGGAATTACGTGTGCATCGATCGGTAGGCTTTTGGTTGACATGGGTTACAAGGTTGTCCCGATAAAGATCGATCCATACATAAACATAGACGCGGGAACTATGAACCCCTTTCAGCACGGAGAGGTTTACGTCTTGAAGGACGGGACTGAAGTGGACTTGGATTTGGGTCATTACGAGCGTTTCATAGGTGTAGAACTAACAGGAGAGCACAACATAACGACTGGAAAGATATACAGAAACGTTATAGAGAAGGAGAGGAAGGGGGAGTATTTGGGGCAGACCGTCCAGATAATACCGCACGTAACTGATGAAATAAAGAGCTGGATAAGGAGGGTTGCGGAAAAGAGCAACGCTGACGTATGTTTGGTCGAGATAGGTGGAACGGTCGGAGACATAGAGGGGATGCCCTTCCTCGAAGCGGTAAGGCAGATGAAGAACGAGCTCAGGCATGAGGACTTCATGCTTATTCACGTCACGCTTATTCCTCTGGACAGGGGAGGGGAGCAAAAGACCAAACCGACACAGCACAGCGTTAAGGAGCTTAGAAGTCTGGGACTTCAACCGGATGCGATAGTGGGAAGGTGTGCGGAAAGGTTGAAACCAGAAACGAAGAGAAAGATTTCGCTGTTCTGCGATGTTCCAGTTGAAGCTGTCGTCAGCAACGAGGACGTTGAAGACATCTACGAAGTCCCGTTGAGGTTCAGGGAGGAGAGGTTCGACGAATACATAGTGGAGAGGTTGAAACTTGAGAAGAGACCTTACAAGAGGGATTGGGAAGAGATGGTGAAGCGTTTAAAGGATTTGAAGGAGGAGGTTACCATTGCAATAGTCGGGAAGTATACCCACGTTAGAGACTCTTATATAAGCATAGTCGAAGCCTTAAAACACGGAGGCATCTACGCTGGTTGCAGGGTTAAGGTGAACTGGATAGAGAGCGAGGAACTCGAAGGAAAGGAGAACGTTGAGATAGAGGGAGACGGAATACTTGTTCCGGGTGGATTCGGTAAGAGAGGGGCTGAAGGGAAGATAAAGGCCATAGAGTTTGCGAGGGAAAACAACGTTCCGTTTTTGGGTATATGCTTCGGATTCCAGTTGGCGGTAATAGAGTTTGCGAGGAACGTTATCGGATGGGAGGATGCGAACAGCGGGGAGTTTGCAAGTGAGGGGCATCTGGTCATAGACCTACTTCCGGAGCAGAAGGAGGTAGACAGGCTGGGAGGGACGATGAGGTTGGGTGAGATAGAGGTAACGATAGTCAAAGATACCTTGGCATACAGGCTTTACGGAAGGGAGAAGGTTTACGAGAGGCACAGACACAGATACGAGGTGAATCCAATGTATGTGGAAGACTTGAAGAGGCACGGATTGGTCGTATCTGGCTACTCCGATGGCGGAAGGAGAGTCGAAATAATAGAGTATCCGAAGAACGACTTCTTCATAGGCACCCAGTTCCATCCCGAATTTAAATCGAGACCTTACAGCCCTTCACCGATCTTCGTGGGATTTGTAAAGGCTTCTCTCGAAAACAGGGGTTAGCTCGTCACCCCTAAAAACCGGTCCCTCCCTGCAAACCCTCAAACCGTTTTCGAGGACGCAGGAACCGCACAAACCTATCCCGCACCTCATGAATCTTTCTATCGAAAACTCCGATTTTTTCAGAGCGTCGTTCTTCTTTAATAACTCGTAAAGGCTCTTAAGCATAACCGGAGGTCCACAGCAGTAGATTCTATCGAAACAGTCGAAGTTCACATTCGACCTCTTCAGCAGTTGAACCACGTTTCCTTTAAAACCGTAGGATCCGTCGTCTGTTGACACGTGAACGTTTTCAAACTCTTCGAGAAAGACGAGCTCATCTCTGCTCCTTGCACCGTAGAAAACCGTTACTTCGGCATTCAACCAGTGGTAGAGGTATCTCAATGGAGCGATACCAATACCGCCAGCAATTATCAAAGCTCTGTTCGATGGTGTGAAAGATTTGCCAAATGGACCTCTTATACCCAAAATCTCTCCTCCCTTAAATTTCACCAAAGCTTTCGTTGTTTCCCCCACAGCTTTAACCGTGATGGAGTTTGGGGAGGACAGGCTTAAAGGTATCTCTTCGTAGCCGATCACGTTCACCATCAAAAATTGCCCCGGTTTGGACGGAACTTCCCTTTCGAGTATCAGCGTCGATACCTTTTCGCTGTGCCTTACGACCCTTCTAACCCTCAAACAGAACATGCCAAACCTACGTTTCGTGGATTTGTATCTTTTGCAAAAACGCGAAAGAAAATAAGTCACGAAGTATCAATTCGAAGCATGAAGGTAGGAGTGGCCATATGCACGTGCGGGGGAACTCTGAACATAGACTTCGACGAAGTCAGGGAATTTGCTGAGGGCATGGCGGACAGGGTTGAGGTATTTGACTTCCTCTGCAAAAATCCGAACCTCGAAGGTTTCAGAGATTTCGACGGTATAGTTTTTGCCTGTTGCAGTGAGAGGTCCTCTCTAAACTTCAACGAAAACGCCATGCACAAGACAGCGAAATCCTACGGTATAAGGTTCTGGGAGAACGCAAACATAAGGGAACAGTGTGCTTGGATTCACGATAGGAAAACCGCAACCGACAAGGCGAAGGACTTGATAGCGATGGCGATAGAGAAGTTAAAGCTGAGCAAGTTCTACAACTCGTTCGAACCTCTGAAGAGGGTTTTGGTGATAGGTGGAGGTGTTGCTGGAATTAGTTGCGCAAAAAGTTTGGCCGAGCTTGGTATCGACGTAACCTTAGTTGAGGAGAAACCCTATTTGGGCGGTCACGTTTGTCAGATCCCCTTCCTGTGGCAGGGTGAAGGTTATCCTTCAATGTGCACATCCGAATGCGTGATCCCTGTTGTAAACAGAGAGCTGATGCTGAGCAACGCAAGAATATTGACGAGTTCGAGGGTTTTGGATGTCGAAAAGGTTGACGGAAACTTCAGGGTGAAGATAGAAACGGAACCGAAATACGTCGATCCAGAGAGGTGCGTTAGTTGTGGTAGATGCAGTGAGGTCTGTCCGATAGACGTTCCGAACCCCTTCAACTTCGGAATGACGAAGAGGAAGGCCATAGACAAGGACTTCAGACTGGCCATGCCCGACGTTTACAACATAGTCGAGGGTTGCAATAAGTGTGGTGAGTGCCTGAAGGTTTGTCCGACGAATGCGATAAACTTGGATGCAAAGGCTGAGGTTTTTGAGGAGGATTTCGGGGCCATCGTCATTGCAACGGGCTTTGAAACGAACAGAGAGGTTTTGAAGAAGTATAGATACGACCACCCGAAGGTGATGACCCTTCTGGAGTTCGAGAGGATGATAGCGAACAACCTCTTTGGAGAAGTTCCGATGAGCGTGGTCTTCGTTCTCTGCCAGAAGGACGAGGTTGGCTACTGCTCAAGGTTGTGTTGCCCCATAACGGTCAAGCAGGTCAACAGGCTCAAGATGATTAGACCTGAAACAGAGGTTACGGTAATATACAAGAGCTTGAGGACCTACGGGAGGGCTTTCGAAGCCTTTAGGAGGATAGCGATAAAGAGGGGTGTCGAGTTCGTTCAAACCGATGTGGAGGGAATTGAGGAGAGAGAAGACTATTTGGTTGTTAAAACGAAAGATGGGGAGTTTGAGGCTGATTACGTCGTTTTAGCCGAGCCTTTGATACCTTCAAGCTTGAAGCTCTTCAAGAGGTTGGGTTTGAAGCTTGACGACTTCGGATTTCCTTTGGAGTTCCAGCCGAGAGTTGTAAACCCGGGTGAGAGCTACGTCGATAGGATCTTCTTGGCTTCCAAGGGATTTAAGGACGTTCAGGAGAGCGTCGAATCTGGTAGGGCGATAGCTTTGAAGGTTTACGAGGCTTTGAAGGGTAAGGAGATGAAGTATTACTCCGTGACGAACCTTGAGAAGTGCTCGAGATGCGGTCTCTGCTACGCGATATGTCCCCACGACGCTATAAAGCTTGAGGAGGTATTTAGAATAGATCCGGCCTTCTGCAAGGGATGCGGTTTGTGCTACGCAACCTGCCCGAGCAGAGCTATAACACTGGTAAACTTGGAAGACGAGCAGATTCTGAGAATGGCCGACGTGGCATTCAAGAACAACGAGGGGCCGAGGATTTTGGCATTTCTATGTTACTGGTGCAGTTACGCGGCTGGAGATCTGATGGGTTACTACGGATTGAAGCTACCTCCCTTCAGAAGTATTAGAATTAGGTGCTCCGCATCCCTCAATCCGGATGTAGTGGAAAAGATTTTAGCTGAGAACAAGGCGGACTACGTTTTAATTGCGGGATGTCCACCTAAGAACTGCCACCACATATACGGCAACTACATCCAGGACAGGAGGATAAGGCTTTTGAACGCGTTGGGAGAAAAGAGGGTCAGATTCGAATACGTAGGAGTTGCAATGTGGAACAAGCTTGCCAAAACAATTGAAAACGCTTACAACGAGGTTAAAGGAACTTGAAGTTGAAGAGGGCGTAGCTTATGAAATCGACCCCGAAGGCTATCAGAACTACTCCCAGAGTAAAAAGGATCGCCCTGTATAACCTCTCAAATTTTCCACCGAGCGAGGTCGCGTGAGCTAAAGCAGTCAACCATGCGTAATCCAGCCAAACGTGTGCCAAGTAGAAGGGAATCAAACCCATCAGTCCCCAATTTAAGATCGAGTGGAGGATAAGGGGGCTACCTATTCCGACCCACCAGAGAACGAAAAACGGATTCAAAGCGGTTAAAGCTATTCCGACCATTAGGGGGTATCCGTTGAATTTCGAATCCATCTTTATTTCGCTTTTAACGTCCCTGATCGTGAGGTAGCCGAAGAAGAGCATGAAAACACCACCGACGAAGCTCGAAACCTTTACGAAGGTAGGATCGCTAAATAGAGCGTATAGACCCAAGGCTATCACAACTACCAAAGGGAACTCCACCAACGTGTGACCCAGAGCGATTTTAAAACCACCTCTCCAACCGTTTTTTGTCCCGACTGCGAGGGTTGCAGTTGTCAAAGGTCCGGGAGCCAAAGCACCTGAAGCGCTTATAAGCGAGACCTTGACGAGGAAGTCGAGCATGATCGAGAGATCGAAGGTTTGTATATCTACTTTGTGGAAAGTTTAAAATTGCCTCGTTTGTCGAACCTTCATGATTTCACGAATAAAGGCGGTATGGGAACTCCTGAGGCTTGAACACGGATTTATGTATGGCGTTGGGGTAATAGTCGGTATGATCGTTTCAGGTTGTCCCGACCTAAAAGATGGCATCCTCGGATTCCTCACCGCCCTCTTTTGTCAAGCTTCATCCTTCGCTTTAAACGATTACGTTGACTACGAGGTGGATTTGGCGAACGAAAGGTTCGACAGACCTCTCGTTAGGGGTGACCTAAAAAGGTTTCACGCACTCCTCTTGACTTTAGTTCTGTCTCCCTTTGGGTTTCTGTTTGCATACATGATCTCCTTAGAGGCTTTTGTCTTCGCACTTGCGATTACCGTTCTGGGTTACATCTACGATCTAAAGCTTAAGGAGACGGGAATACTCGGTAACGTCTACATAGCCTTCACTATGTGTGCTCCCTTCCTCTTCGGAGGTATCATATCGTGCGGTGTGAACGTTCAAATTGCAGTCCTTTCCTTTTTGGCCTTCCTCTCCGGCTTGGGAAGGGAGGTTATGAAGGGTATAGAGGACGTTGAGGGAGATTCACTCAGAAACGTTAGGAGCGTCGCAAGGGTTAAGGGCATTGAGTTTGCATACAAACTCTCAGCCCTACTTATCCTTTTAGCCGTTGCTTTCAGCCCGATCCCCTTAGTTCATTACGGAGTGGACGTGTTTTACATAGTCCCCGTGGCTTTAGCGGATATCCTGTTTTTGTTAACGGTTTTTAAGCTTCTGAGATTTGGAGACGTAAGAGAACTTAGAAAGGTAACTCTGCTTGCGATGCTCTTCGGTCTCTTGGGATTCCTACTCGGAGCCATCTTTTAACATACTAAGGGCGTATAAAGTCCCCAAAGTCTCGACGATCGCAACGAACGCAACTACGGCCAAAACGTTTGGATAGAGCAATCCGACTATGGAACTGCTCAAGAAGAGTGAGAGACCGTAAAAGGCGTTGAAAAGTCCGTAGGAGAAACTCCTCTTTTCAACTCCGACATAGTCGGCAATCACCGCTCTCATGACCGTTTCGTGCATGGCCACGGCCAATCCGAAGAACACCAATGCGATCGGGTTTAAGAAGCTCAGGGAGGATAGCATGGTTAAAATTGGTATCAAGACGAGCGATTTCAAACCCGTGGAATCGTAAACCTTTCCTATCACAGGAGCGAACACCGCATCTACGACCATTGCCAAAGCGTAGAAGAGGGCTACGACCGAGGGACTTAGACGTTTCGAGTAGTGGTAGGCTAATAAGGGGAAGTTAACGAATCCCAATCCGGAGAGGAAAACGAAAACGACGAATCTCTTGAAAATCTCCGCGCTTTGCCTTCCAACTTCTTCGACCTCGGGATTGGGTAGCTTGAACCTTAAATAAAGGAGAAGGGCCATCAAAGCCAAGAAAGGTAGGAACGTGGATTTGAAGGCGATACCGTAACCGTAAACCGTTAAAATCGAGAAGGCAATCGGTCCCAAAACCGCACCGAACTGATCCAAAGCCTCGTGAATTCCGAAACCGAAACCCCTGCCTAACTTCTTGGTTACGAAGGACAGTATGGTGTCCCTTGCGGGACTCCTCAATCCCTTTCCAACCCTCTCGACTATAAGGAGTATGGATGCGATTGCCCAGCTTTTGGCGAAGCCCATCAAAGGTATAGAAACCGTTAGAAGATACCCGACTATCGTCAAACTCCAGTAGCTCTTGAACCTGTCGCTGAAGTATCCCGAAAATAGTCTCAATCCGTATGAAAGGAGTTCCCCCAAGCCCACGACAACTCCGAAGAGGAATGGATCGACTCCGAGACTGTCGAAAAAGGGCCCGTATACGCTCCTCGCTCCCTCGTATATGAGGTCTCCGAGAAGGCTGACTACACCGAACAGAAGAATTACGCGAATCACTTAAGGGAGAAAGGCCCTTGAGATTTAAAGCTTTTCAAACGTAGAGCTTCTTACGCCCGAAAACCCTCTTCAAGAACCAGATCTCAAGCTTCAAACACCTTACCGCCTCGCAGTCCCTCTCAAGGCAACCGAAACATGGCGGTAAAGCTGAAACTTCTTCAAGCCTCTCAAGAATCTCCTTCAAACTAAGCTCTTCCTTCTTCTCCTCAACCTCCGCATCAGCGGGAACGATCTTGAAGGTCTTAACGCCGTTCACCACAACCTCTACCCTCTTTATGAGACCCTCCTTCTCAAGCTTCCTTAGAATCCTCGAACACTTACTGCTGTCTATGTTCAACTCCTTCCAAAGGTCCTTTTGGAGTATCTCTCCCCTTTCCTTCAGAATCTTGAGAATCTCCTCTCTCGTATCCATGTTCGACACTCCAAAATTATTCTGAGAAGGAACGGGGTTAGATCCTGTCTATCGGCTGGATTATTACTATGTTGTTTCCCCTCAAGACGATCGTTCCCAAGTTTCTTATCTTTTCCCCGTTCTTGCACTCCATTGCATTGGTTAGGCAGAGATTCATGTAATCGTCAACACCCTCAAGCACTCCCACGAGTTCGTTCTCTTCACCCTTCATTTCCACCCTGATCATCTTTCCTATCAGAGATTTGACCATTTGATTCGGAAGCATCTTCTACCACCCTCTTAATCGGTTGTTTCCGAAATACTTTAAGGTTGCGGTGTTGAGACAAATCCTATATATACCTTACTACAACCCGCGACATGATACTCGTCACGGGTGGAGCGGGTTTTATAGGCAGTCACGTCGTCGATAGACTCGTTGACGACGGTTACGATGTAGTGGTCGTTGACAACCTCTCGTCGGGAAACATCAACTACGTCAATCCGAATGCGGTTTTCTACAAGTTGGATTTGAACGATTTCGACAAACTAAACGAGGTTTTCAGAAGACATAAGATCGAGGAGGTCTGGCACATAGCTGCGAATCCAGACGTTAGGGTTGGGAGCGAAAATCCAGACGAAATATACAGAAACAACGTTTCCGCCACTTACGTCCTGCTTGAAGTTATGAGGAGAAACGGAGTTGATAGGTTGATATTCACATCAACGTCAACTGTTTACGGTGAAGCTAAAGTAATTCCCACTCCCGAAGATTACCCTACGATACCTATCTCCATTTACGGTGCCTCTAAGGTTGCGTGCGAGGCTATGATTTCATCCTACTGCCACACGTTCGATATGAAGGCTTGGATTTACAGGTTTGCGAACGTCATTGGGAAGAGGAGCAATCACGGTGTAATCTACGACTTCATAATGAAGCTCAAGAGGAATCCGAAAGAGCTTGAGATTTTGGGAAACGGTGAACAGAACAAGTCCTACATCTACATTTCCGATTGCGTAGATGCGATGTTTCACGGTTTGAAAGCCAACGACTGGATAAACATATTCAACATCGGAAGTGAGGATCAGATAAAGGTTAAGAGAATTGCGGAAATAGTCTGCGAGGAGATGGGTTTGAACCCCAAGTTTAAATTCACCGGTGGAGATAGGGGTTGGAAGGGCGACGTTCCGGTGATGTTGCTTTCAATTGAAAGGTTAAAATCTCTGGGATGGAAACCGAGATACAATTCGGAGCAAGCGGTAAGAATGGCGGTAAGGGATTTACTTGAGGAGATTGGTGGGGAGTGGCGGTAGTAAGCCCCCTTCTGTTTCTCGGCGGCATTGGTCTAAGCGGCTTACAGCCTTGCACCGGCGGGGACGGCCGTTTCATCCCGCTTGGGTGACCTCGGCCTTTCGGCGTCCTCGCGTTTCCCCAAGCGGGTATCGTTTCTGTGCCGTTGCCGTGCCTCTCGGCACACCCCCTTACGGGGGTCCGCCTTTTATCGGTGGGGGGACTTTCCTCCTCTCGGACAGCCGCCCACCGCCACTCCCCAATATATAGTTGTCAAAGGACGTATATTTACCTTTCGCTTAAATCCGATATTTTCATAAAATTAGACGAGTTTAACTTCTTCAAACTCTATCGAAGGCGTAACGGTGTTTTCGACCTGTCTAACGTCCCTTCCGAACGCTGTAATCTTCTTGATCAGATTGTAAACGTTTCCGTATATCATGGCCCTAACGGGTTTGTCTCCCAAGAAGGCGTTCATAGTTTCCAAGCTGAAGTCACCGCTAACGGGATTGGAGGTGTGGGCACCAATTAGGGAATGAACGTAAACACCTTCAAGCTGTGCAACCTCGTCGAACTCGAGGACGACGTTCGTTGGAGAAGTTCTCGGATAGAGGTCATCACCTCTGATGCAGTTGCCAGTGGGTGAAACGTTTGCTATTAAAGCGTGTCTGAAGTCGGTCAGGTATGTCCTAAGGACCCCCCTATCGAATACGACCTTCCTCTTAGTTCCAACACCCTCGTCGTCAAAGGGGAACGTGAAGAGACCTCCCGCCAACGTTCCGTCGTCTATAAGAGTTAGGTTACCCAAGTAGTTCTTCCCCAAATCCGTTAGTGGACTCTTACCCTTTAAAACGTTTTCCAACGTAATGGCTGGATAGAGGGTGTAACTTAGAATTTGATGAACCGCTATGGGGGAGAGAACGACGTTATACGTCCCTTCTATCTTTTCGGGATTTTTAGAAGCAACTGCTAACTCTCCAGCCTTCCTCCCCACATCTTCGAAGTCGATCAAACTCCTGCTCTCTTCGACTTCAAAACCGCTCGAACCGTCGCAAACGCACTCCAAGTATGCGGAACAGTATGTTGACTTGTATTCCATGTCTGTTCCTAAGGAGTTTACAATTCTGACTCTCTCCACAGTAAGCTCTACCTCCCCCTGAGACGGATTCACCCTGTAGCTTAAAGCGGAGTTGACCATTTCATCGACGAATTCTCTAATGTCCTCCGGACG
>Ga0256831_1001837_pt1 | contig 11174 bp, 9 predicted proteins | sample 132544metaG_FD_189087 | JGI IMG/M metagenome (GOLD analysis project Ga0256831, IMG submission 189087) | Hydrothermal vent microbial communities from Lau Basin, Pacific Ocean - 132-544 | ecosystem: Environmental > Aquatic > Marine > Hydrothermal vents | place: Pacific Ocean: Lau Basin | collected... | reverse complement strand
ATATACGGCAGCAATCTTGATCTCTGTTTAAATTGTCAAAAAAGCAAAATTTGTCTTGCAATGATTGAGGAGTCCATATATGGATGTATTCGCGGCGACTTCTGTAACAAATGCTGGCTAATCAATACGTTACTAGTTCAGTTATTCAGAACTCAGCTTAGATACATAAATTATCTGATCATTGCTTATTTTTCTAGGATGATATTAAAAATAGTAGGCCACCTGTATTGACTCAACAGGCATAAAAAAGCTCCTAAGATAGAATAAACCATCTGGAGCTGTAAGAGGAATAAAATGGCTTTTATATTATACTAAATAGCTAAATACTGTTGTCTCAACTCTTCATCATCTAAGACTTCTTGAGCCAGTCCATCAAATACCACCAGCCCCATATCAATAATGATAGCACGATCTGCTAGGCGTAAGGCAGCAATGGCATTTTGCTCAACAATAATGGTGGTGATGCCTAACTTTTTAATGCTGTCTAAGATGCTCTCAATCTCATGTACAATTACTGGTGCAAGACCTTCATAAGGTTCATCAAGAAGCAATAGTTTAATATCTCTGGCCAATGCTCTAGCAATAGCTAGCATTTGTTGTTCTCCACCCGAAAGAGTCACACCCATTTGCTTGCTGCGCTCTCCTAAACGAGGAAAGTGTTCATAAATACGTTCAATTGACCAGCCAATTGGCTCTTCAATTTGTGCTAATTTAATATTTTCTTCAACGGTTAAACCCGCAATAATGCAACGATCTTCTGGTACTAAGGCAATGCCATGCTGAGCAGCTTGAAAGGACTTCATATTATGCACAGCCTGATGATCCAGCCAAATTTCACCATGCTTTACTTGCGGTGAAGATGCCCGTGCAATCGAACGTAAAATAGAGGTCTTGCCTGCACCATTACGCCCTAAAAGAGCAATAATTTCACCTTCTCGAACATCAAAGCTGACCCCTTGAACAATATAGCTTTCACCATAATAAGAGTGAATGTCCCAACAAGAAAAAAAAGCCGGTGTGGTACCTGTATTGCTAATCGTTGGGGATGTAGGTGCATGCTCAGTATTGGTGTTAGTATGACTCATAAATGTGCTCCGCCTAAATAAGCTTCTTGTACCTTTGGGTTACCTCGAATTTCATCCGGTGTTCCTGACGCAATAATAGTGCCCTGAGCTAAGACAGAAATATGATCGGCCACACTAAACACAACATGCATATCATGCTCAATAATAATTTTAGTCATGCCCCGCTCTTTAATCTTTTTTAATAATTCAATGGTTTTATTGGTATCATGACGTGCCATACCAGCGGTTGGCTCATCAAGTAAGAGCAGTTTTGGATGTTGCACTAAGCACATAGCCAGTTCAAGACGTCGTTTATCACCACGTGACAAACTGCCCGCATGAGTATGCAATTGTGCCGTCAGGCCAATATCTTCAAGAATATGGCAGGCTTCATCTTGGATAGCAGACTCATTAGACAAACTGCATAAAAGATTCATTTTAAACGCGCCTTCATGCTTAGCAAAAGCAGGGATCATGACATTTTGCAACAAACTTAAGTCAGGAAAAATTTCTGGTGTTTGAAAAACTCGTGAAATACCTGCCTGATTGATCTCATGAGGTGATTTACCAATCATATTTTCGCCATTAAATGTGACTGTGCCACTATCAGGTGCCAACTGACCAATACAGACATTTAACATGGTTGATTTACCTGCACCATTGGGACCAATAATTGCGTGTACTTTGCCTTCTTCAATTTCTAAGTTCAAATCACTTAGGGCTTTAAGGCCACCAAAGGATTTTTGTACATTATCTATCTTTAAAATAATATTGCCCATAATTTATCCTTTATAACTTGCCCGTCTCAGTATTAGCTTGTGTTTTGGAAAAACGTTTTTTAATCATGCCAACGCCCTCCATAATACCACCGGGTAAGAAGACAACAATAAGTACAAATAATGCCCCAAGTGTTAAATGCCAACCCTCACCCACAAAAGGAGAGGTGATTGTCACCATAATGTTTGCTAACCAATCGGGCATAAAGCTATAAGCCTGTAATAAGGCTTGATCATTAAGGGATGAAAATATATTTTCAAAATACTTAATAATACCTACCCCAAGCATTGGCCCAATTAAAGTGCCCACGCCACCTAAGATAGTCATCAACACAACTTCACCTGAAGCGGTCCATTGCATGCGTTCTGCACCCGCAAGCGGATCCGTTGCAGCCATTAAACCACCTGCAAGCCCAGCATACATCCCAGAAATAACAAAAGCAGTCAATAAGTAGGGACGGGTATTATAACCTGTGTATTTCATCCGTGTTTGATTGGATTTAATCGCTCTGAGTTTAATACCAAAAGGAGAATGAAAAATTCTCTGTGAAATGAAAAAAGCAATAATAAGCAATACAGCACAGACATAAAAACCTGAATAACCACTCATCTCAAGACCAAAAAAATTGGTTGAGGGCAAACCTTCACCCGCATCACTAAACAGGCGATCGATAATCCGAGCATCACCTCTGGCAAGCTGTAAGCCTGTTTCACCATTGGTAATAGGTGTTAATACAGAATAAGCCAAATTGTAGAACATTTGCGCAAACGCTAAGGTTAAAATAGAGAAATAAATACCCGAACGCCGTAGAGTAATAAAGCCGATTAGCATCGCAAAAAGGCCTGAAAGTAGCACGCTGAAAATAAGAGCGGGCAAGACATTCATAGTGAGTAGTTTAAATGACCAGACCGCAGTATAAGAACCTATTCCTAAAAAAGCAGCATGACCAAATGAAAGGTAGCCCGTTAGGCCAAATAAAATATTATAGCCAACGGCAAAGATACCAAAGATAGCAAATTTCTGCAGTAAATCAGGATAGCCAGCACCAAGAGGTTTTAACCAAATAGGCATGGTAAGGATAATGGCTGAAAAAATCAGCATAACGAACATATCATTTTTTATTGTTGGTGATTTCATAATTAATCCTCCATAACCCCTTCACGTCCTAATAAACCACGTGGTCTCACAAGAAGAATTACCACCGCAACAAGATAAATAATGATTTGGTCAATGCCAGGAATAATGGCTTTAACTTCATTCATCGAAGCAAATGATTGTAAGATACCTAGCAGGAAGCCCGCCGTAACAGCACCACCCAAAGAGCCCATACCCCCAACCACAACCACCACGAAAGAGAGCACCAAAAAGTCCATACCCATATGGTAATCAGGTGGCAAAATGGGTGAGTACATAACCCCAGCAAGCCCCGTTACCACGGCAGCCAAACCAAAGATAATGGTAAATTTTCTTTCAACATCAATACCCAACATACCCACCATTTCTCTGTCCATCATACCCGCACGTACGACCATGCCAAACGTGGTCAGGTTTAAAAAAGCAAAAACACCAGCAATCACAAGAGCAGAAAAAGCCAGATAAATCAGTCGCCACCAAGGATAAACAACCGATTCACCTAAGCCAAAGAGCACACCAATATGAGCACTACCTGAGACAATATCGGGTGCTGGTGTGGGAATAGGATTGGCACCAAACATAGATTTAATAATTTCTTGTAAAACGATAGCCAAACCAAAGGTGACTAAAATTTGTTCGGCATGAGAGCGTTTATAGAAATGCCGGATCAGGCCACGCTCCATTATCAAGCCAATGAGTAGCATGACTGGTATAGCAAATAATATGGACAAGGGCACCGAATAGTCAATAATCGTTTTGCCAAAATCACCAAACCAGATCTCTAAATAGGGCTGATCTTTAAAGGCATCAAAAAAAGTAATACTCTCATCTTTTACATGCTTGGATATAGTGAGTAATTTTTGAAAGGTTACCGAGCAAAAAGCACCTAACATGAAAAGTGCCCCGTGGGCAAAGTTTACAACCCCAAGCGTACCAAATACAAGGGTAAGCCCAAGTGCAATGAGTGCATAGGCACCCCCTTTATCAAGCCCATTAAGTATTTGGAGAAAAATTGCATCCATAATTGACTACTTCGCTTATTTGTTAACGTTAAAATGACTAATAAAATGCGTGTTCATAAATAATTATCCATCACTAGAGAAATACTTATGAATAAGCACTAAAAAGCAGTACTAAAGGTAATTTAGGACTGCTTTTTTATGCGTAAAGAATTAAACTTTATATGGGCCTAACTCACCACCAAAAATTTTGGCATCGTATTCAACTTGTGAACGAGGTACTTCCTGAACAATCTCAAGTAGGTCAAATTGACTGGTTGGATTTTCATTACCACGAACCACAAGCACATCTTTAAAGCACTGGTGATCTTCTGCACGATATTCAGTTGCACCATTGCCCATGCCATCAAATTTGAAACCTTCAAGCTGCTTAATCACTTCAGGTGGGTAGAATGTACCCGCCATTTCACACGCATTGGCATATAATAGTGTTTGTACATAACAGGTATGAGCTGCCTGTGAAGGTGGGAAACCATACTCAGAACCAAAGGATTTAACAAAGGCTTGTGAGCCCTTATCTTTTAATGCCCAATTCCAGTTAGTGGTACCTAAAATACCTTTTAGGTTTTTACCTGCACCCTGTGCCATCAAACGAGAGTATAGAGGGACAATAATTTCAAAGGTTTTACCATTCACTTGCTTATCTTTTAAACCAAACTGAATGGCCTGAGTCAACGAATTGATCATATCCTTACCATAATGGTTAAGGATTAAAGTATCAGCACCTGAATTTAAGATAGGAGTAATGTATTGTGAAAAATCACCAGCACCAACAGGAGTACGAACTGTTTTAACTGTTTTCCAACCCAGAGCTTCAGTAGTTTCTTTAATGGACTCTTCTTGTGTCCAACCCCAAGTATAATCTGCAGTTAAGTGATAGGCTGCACGGTCTGTTCCCATTTCTTTTTTCAATACAGGGCCTAGTGCAGCACCCGACATTTTGGCATTAAAAAAGTGACGGAAACCATAACGACGCTTATCTTTACCTGTTGTATCATTAGAATGGGTTAGACCAGCCATAAAGACCACACCCATTTCTTGAGCCAGTGATTGTACAGCAATAGCAACTCCTGAAGAAGAACCACCAGAGAACATGATAACGCCATCTTTTTCAATCATACGCTTGGCAGAAGCACGCGCTGCATCTGATTTGGTTTGTGTGTCACCGGTTACGTATTCAACTTTTTTACCTAACACACCATTACCTTTAAGGCTTAAAGGTTTCATGGTGTTCATTAAACCACCATCACCCTCACCATTGAGGTGTTTCACAGCCAGTTTAAAGGCACGCAGTTCATCCGCACCCTCATCTGCATAAGCACCTGTTTGTGGCACGTTAAAACCGAGCTTGATGCTAGTAGCCTTACCAGGATTATTAGCAAAGTTATTCTCCGCCCAAGCACCTCGGCTAAAAAACATTGGCATGGCACCGGCAGCTGAAAAGGCTCCCGCTGCTTTCATCACATCACGGCGAGACCAGCCTGCTGAATTCTTCTTATCACTCATTCTTGTTTCCCTCATTTGGTATTATCCTGAGCCAGTTATTGCTTAACGCTGTTTATTAACATTAATGGGTAGCTCAGAAATTGATTATTGAGTCCTTAAACCTAGACTATTGATTCAGAAATACTTGCGCACTAATTGTTCATAATGAGCATTTAGTTTATGAGTCATGCACATACTCAATCGACTTGAGTAAGTATTAATTAACTTCTTTTTGTAGCGATATTTATGCCATATGACATTTTTATTACATTTCAATCACTTAACTTGAAATATAATATTTTTCAGAAATATTTGTTACCTTTTGTAACTCTTTGCAATGAATAATGTGTAGTTATGTAACATATTGATTACTCAAGCTCTCTAATAATTCGAAATCCCCAATTATTATTACAAAAATTGGGGAATGATATATTTCTTGCTGTACTAGTAAGCCAGTTTGCCTTGTTGTACCAACTGCCACCACAAAGAATGTATTCATCTCCTTTGTTGGATAGCGTCCACTCCCAAACATTGCCATGCATATCATAAAGATCCCACGGGTTAGCCATCCGATGCCCAGGAGTCGGCATGGTTTTCCCTGTACCCATAACCATCATCCTTGGATCAGGTGTATCACCATACCAATAGTGTGTTACCGTGTTGGCACGACAGGCATATTCCCATTGTTGTTCCGTTGGTAATTGACAATGCCAACCAGTTTGCTCTGATAACCACTGGGTATAAGCTATTGCATCTTGCAAGTTAACATTAATAACAGGACGATTTTCTCGCCCCCAGCCATTATCTCCCGGAGGTTGCTGATTAGTGGCAGCACAATAAGCATCAAACATTTCAAATGTTATCGGTGTGGTCAGCATCTTAAATACACTGATGGCTTGTTCCGAATGGTATAAAACACCTTCTGGAATGCTAACCCAATTGGCTTCACACAATTTGTATCGAGAAAAAAGCTCATTTTGCTTATCTTGTTCCGCCATTGCTAAGAGCGTATTTTGTTCTATAGTCGTTTCTTCAACAATGCTCTGCTTAACCCTATTAGAGCACGTTATACAATGAGCCAAGCGTTCTTCCAGATCGACTATTTTTGCTTTAAGACGTATTATCTCTTGTTCATAATTAATCGTATTCATAATCCGTATGCGTTCAGTAATAGCTGTACCCAGTTATGAAACAATATGAGCAAAAATAAAATGATGGAATGTGGTACTTTGTTGCATTAAATATTCAAAGTGGTAGTGTTTGAGCTTATAACAAATGGTACTTTTAAGTGCCCGATGCTGAAAATTCACCGCCCGCTTATTAATAAGTGCTGTAAGAGGAAAACAATCACCTGGCTCTAATATAATAACGGGCTGTAACGCTTCTTGAACATTGATAGATAGTTTGTCCATATTATTCTCTGCACACACCAGACCACTTTTTATAATATAAAAGGTTTCCACCCGCCCTTCCCTTGAAGATAATATGCTGTCACCTTCAGCAAAAAATACCTGTTCTAAATGCATGGCAAGGTATTCTTGATGAGTCAATGACATTTGGCTAAAGGGCTTATGATGGTGCAAAAAGCTTAAAACAGGCCTAAGCACTTGAGAAGTGTCCGTCATTGCATCCTTTTCATTGTTAATTGCTTACATCTGAATAATGAGTAGGACAAAGTGAGCAAATTTAAGACCAAAAATAAAAAATTGATTAAATACAATAAGATATCCATACATACAGCATCAATATAGATATTTATTAGTGCGAACGTTACTTTTAGTAACACTTTAATGGGAAGAGGTAACACCTTTTCATAGGTCGATACTTAGCCTGAGCTCAGGCTATTTAGGGAAGTTTGTGTATTAGGAGCATACATTTTAAGAAAATTAAGTTGTCATCATAAAAATAGAACTTAATGCATATCAATGGTGTCATATAGACGAACATGTTACATTATTATCTTTCCCTTATTTGGTTTATTATTATGAAAACACGCCGTTTCAGTCAGAAAATTTCTTTCTTTTTTGCTATCCTTTGCTACCTGCTGGCGGTAGCAAGTGTCATTTTTGCTTTTATCTGGAAAGGCGATCATGGTACTCAAGACCCTATTTTTGCCAGTGCTCTGGCCTCTATTTTCTTTTTTGGTAGTTGTGGTTTTATCCTTCAATATATTGCTAATGCCAATCTACCGGATTTTAATTTAAAAACATAACTACCACGATAGTGACACTTTCATCCATTCTTTTATAGTGGTGCTATTTCGTTTGACGCTTGGGGATCTTTAAGCGCGTGCGTTTTTCCCAAAGTGTTTTACGACTGATACCTAATTGTTTGGCTAAGTCTGTTTCTGTCTTATGCTGGTTTTCTTTTAAAAAATGAATAAGATAGTCATCTAAGGATAAATCTTTTACCGACTCTGAGTTTTTTTTATTTTTCTCAAACAAGGCAATATGTTCCAAATTAATACAACTGCCATCACTTAAAATTAAGGCACGCTCAATGACATTTTGCATTTCCCTAATATTACCCGGCCAAGCATAACTTTGAAAATGAGCCAAAACATCCGGAGCAAACGACATCGGTTTACGAGCCATTTTTTTAACTCTGTCGGCCAGTAAATATTCAGCCAGTTTTGTTATATCATCTCCTCGCTCTTTTAATGGAGGTAGACAAATATCAAATACATTCAAACGAAAATACAGATCATTACGAAATAATTGCTCTTCAACCATTTTAGGTAAATCTTTATGAGTCGCCGCAATCAGGCGGATATCCACACTACGTGCCTGTGTTGAACCGACTCTACGAACCTCATTTTCCTGCAAAACCCGCAACAAACGTGCCTGCACTTCTAAGGACAGTTCACCAATTTCATCTAAAAATAAGGTACCACCACTAGCCGCTTCAATTAAACCAGGATGATCATTGTCTGCACCGGTAAAAGCCCCTTTGCTATAGCCAAATAATTCAGACTCAATAAGATTCTCGGCAATGGCAGCACAATTAATGCTGATCATGGTTGCTGAGTGTCTATCAGAATATTCATGAATGGCTCGAGCCACAAGCTCCTTACCTGTGCCTGTTTCACCTAAGATTAAAATAGAGGTGTTCATTGGAGCCACTTTTTGAATATAATTATTAACCTCTTGCATTTTAGGGCAGTCACCAATCATACCTGCAACGGTAAACTCCTTTGCCAATTCTTTTTTTAATACTGTATTTTCTAAGGCCAGTTTACGCTCTTTAATAATACGTTGAATCATTAAAATTAGTTCTGCATGATCAAAGGGCTTGGCAATATAATCAATGGCACCCAGTTTCATGGCCTCAACAGCTGAGTTAACACTGGCATAACTGGTCATAATAATAATAGGAATGCCAGCAACTTTTTCAATCAAATGAGTACCTGGAGCTCCCGGTAAGCGCAAATCACTTAAGATCAAATCAAAAGCATGAACTTCTAGTAACTCAAGCGCATCTTCAACCGTTTCTGCCACCCGAACCTGATAGTTATTTTTTTCTAATAAGCGTTGCAGTGAATTTCGAATGAGTGTTTCATCATCCACAACCAGTATATTATTCATGACCTAATCCATTATTTATAATTATATTATCGGTATCAATCTGGGGTAATGTTACAATAAAAACGCTACCCTTATTCACACCATATTGCTTATTATCCAGTACCGTAATATCACCACTATGATCACGAATAATATTATAAACAATGGACAAACCTAAACCGATACCTTCACCAGCTTCTTTGGTACTAAAAAAGGGTTCAAACAAACGTTTTTTATTTGTTTCAGATATCCCTTTACCATGATCAAACACTTGAATAACAATCATTCCCTGATCAACCATCGACTCTATACGGATCATTTCATTATTTTCTGATGCATCACAAGCATTATTCAATAAATTCACAAAGACCTGAACCAATTGTTGGTGATCACCATTGACATAATGCGCTTCATTACTCTGATTAGTAAATGACTGATGTTTGGCTTTATGGCTGAGTGTAACAAGGTGAATGGCTTCATCAATACAGTGTTTTATATTGACCGGTTTTCTCGGTGGCGTGAGATAATTACCACTACGTGAGAAACTAGACAATGATTGAATAATCGTGGTAATACGTCGTGTTTGATTTAAAATATCTTCTAGATTCTGAGTTAAATGAGTTTGCAAATAATCCTCATCGTCTTCTGCAATTAGATTTTGTGTAACCGACGCAATACCTGTCACTGGATTACCAATTTCATGAGCCACACCCGCAGCCAAACGGCCAATAGAGGCCAGACGTTCACTATGAGCAAGACGATTTTCCAGCTCTTGCAAGTCACTTAAATCTTCAACTAAGAGCACCACCCCACTAGAATCTGTATGTTCTGTTGCGTTATCCAAGTATTCACTTTGAGTATTAGAGGGCCTTGTGATACCCCTATTATCCATACCAACCAGAGAGGATTTATGTAAATTTAAAATACATTTTTTCTCTTCTAGTTGCACTTGTATCTTCCGAAATTGTTGTTCCTCAGCCTGAATAAAATCATAAAACAGTTCACCCAAGGGTGCTGGAAGTGATTGTATTGGTTCACCTAAAATGGTTTCTGATGAGATACCCGATAAAGATTCAATAGCTTTATTCCAATTTAGCACCTCGCCATTGATACCAATAGAACAAACACCAAGCGGTAGGTCTTGCAAAACCTGACGATGATAGCGACGCATTTCATCCAGTTCCCCTGCAACCCCTTCTAAGCGAGTTTTAGAATCTTCAAGTTTATTCTCCATAAAGCGAAAGCTCTTGGCAAAGACATCACGGGTATCATGATCTAATAATAGTTTTTCATTAATCACCAATTTTGCCAACAAAGGACCAATTAGGCCTGATAAATTGCGCTCAATCCTCTCCCGTAATTGTCTCAGGGCAACAGGGTTGGTTTCATAATCTGGCATTTGCAAATCACTCAGTGCTGTTTTGACTTCCAAAGAAGACATTTCTTCTCCTAACATAGAGGCGAGTTGCTCTCTTATTTGTGCCACCGAGCGTAAACGCATAACCCCTTTAGGGGGTGTTAATGACTTTGAACAACAATTAGCCGCATTGTCTGTTTCTGCACGACTGGCTTTGGTGAGCAATGACACAATGACAAGTAATAACATATTCAATGATAAAGACCAGAAGGTCACATCACCCCATTTATCTTGCACATTAAGCAGTTCATTAAATGGGGGCAGCACATTATAAATAGACTGATTAATAAAATCTGAGTTCACTAACAAGGGAAGTAATAAAGCGTAGCCCCAGACAAGAAAACCAGCCAAAAGTCCCATTAATAAGCCTTTTTTATTTGCCCCTCGCCAAAATAATAAACCGATAGTACCAGGTAAAAATTGTGCCACTGCCACAAAAGAAATCAAACCTAATTGTGCTAAGCCCTGATGTCTGGAAAGCAGTAGATCAAAAGCAAAACCAGCCATAATAATAATGGCAATAAGAATACGCCGACCTAATAATAAGCGTTTATAGATATTGATTTCAGTCGAGATTTTATGAGGAAAAGTCAATGGTAAGACAAAGTGATTCATCACCATAGCGGCTAAAGAAAGTGTGGTCACAATCATCATGGCACTGGCTGCTGACAAGCCACCAATAAACGTGATCAGAGGCAATAATTTATAGTCACTA
>Ga0256831_1001836_pt1 | contig 11174 bp, 8 predicted proteins | sample 132544metaG_FD_189087 | JGI IMG/M metagenome (GOLD analysis project Ga0256831, IMG submission 189087) | Hydrothermal vent microbial communities from Lau Basin, Pacific Ocean - 132-544 | ecosystem: Environmental > Aquatic > Marine > Hydrothermal vents | place: Pacific Ocean: Lau Basin | collected... | reverse complement strand
CTTCTAAATTGTTATATGGACTAAATAAAAATAAAGATATTATTTGTGATTTGTTTGAATAATTTGCTTTCATTCCTTACATTTGCGTCCAATTATAAACGACTAATTTTAATGGGGAATCATAAATCTTACCTATGATGTATAATAAAATTTTGAAGAGCAGGCTTGTTTTAGCCTTGTTTGTGTTTGGTTTTGTTCTAAATATAAACGCCCAATCTGTTGATGAAGGGAAGCAATTATTTAAAGATAAAGGTTGCGCCGCTTGTCACAACAGGAATATGAAAGATAAACTTGTTGGTCCGGGGCTTGCGGGTGTCGAAGGAAGATGGGAAAAGAAAGAGGATTTGTTTAAGTGGATAAAGAACCCTCAAGATTTGTTGACAGCAAACCACCCCTATGCGACTAAACTTTTTGAGGCGAATAACAAAATTCCAATGACACCAAGTCCAGGGCTTACAGATAAGGAAATAGAGTCAATATTGCTGTATGTACGAAGTCAGTCCGGGGAAAAAATAGCCTCTGCCGGAGGTGCTAAGGATAATGCTCTTGCGTTGAAAGGTAAAGAATTATTTAAGTCTAAAGGTTGTGCAGCTTGTCACGATTCAAAATTTAAAGGTGATTTGGTTGGACCAAACCTTCTGAAAGTTTCAGGTAAATGGACAAATAAAGCCGAGCTATATGCATGGATAAGAAATCCTCAAAAACTTCTTGAAGCAAAGCATGAATATGCAACAAAGCTTTTTGAAAAGTATAGTAAGATCCCAATGACTCCTAATCCAACTATTACTGATGATGAGATTAAGGCTATTTTAGCATATACAGAAAACCCTGAATCAGCTAATGCACCTGTAGCAAAAGCAAAGTCTGATGAAAATGAGTATTTGGATTTAGCTAAAACAAAGGCTGTAGCAACTGATGTACCCGGGTTTTTCAGTAGTTTGACATTTTATTTAATTCTATTTGTTTTATTGCTTTTGGTCGCTTTGATTATGGCATATAGGGTAGCTAAGACAAGAGTGAGAGCATACAAAGATGAATTTGGTGAAGATAAGAAAGTTTCTGTCTTAGGTATATTATTTGCAAATAGAACGGTTTTGAAATTTGCTACATTCGGATTTGTGGTATTTGGTATATATTTTACAGCTGTCAGGGGTATTGCACTAGGAAGGCAACAAGATTACCAACCTGATCAACCAATAGCTTATTCTCATAAAGTTCACGCAGGAGATAATCAAATAGATTGTGAGTTTTGTCACGATGCAGCACGAAGATCAAGACACGCTATGATTCCGGGAACAAACACTTGTATGAAATGTCACAAGGGAATAAAGAAAGGAAGTCAATATGGTACTCAGGAATTAACAAAGATTTATGCTTCAATAGGTTTTGATCCTTCAACCGGAAAATATATCAAAGGATATGATAAAATGAGTCAAGAGGATGTGAAGAAAGTTTTTACATCTTGGCTTAAAAAAGAAAATAAAGGTGATGATGCTGTTGCTGATAAGCAATGGAAAAATATTGTAGCGTCATTGACAAATGAATATAAAGATAAAGTACAAGGGCCTATCGAATGGAATAGGGTTCATAATTTACCAGATCACGTTTACTTTAACCACTCTCAGCATGTTACAGTTGGAAAAATTGCATGCCAAGAATGTCACGGTCCAATTGAGGAAATGGAAACTGTGAAGCAATATGCACCTCTTTCTATGGGATGGTGTGTTAATTGTCACAGAAAAACAAATGTAAAATTTGAAGACAATAAATATTATGACAAATATTTTGCAAAATATCACGCAGAAATGAATGAAGGTAAAAGATCCGGAGTAACAGTAAAAGATATTGGAGGATTGGATTGTCAAAAATGTCACTATTAATATATAAGTCAAATAAGCTAATATATAAGTCAAATAAGCTAATAATATAGAAATTATAGTAAAATGAAGAATAATAACAATAATCTTTGGATTGGTAAAAAGGATCTGAGAGTAAATAAGGAGTTTGTTGAAAATGCAGCAAATGAATTTAAAGATGTTCCCCCAACTGCGCAAGAGATGGCAGAAAACGGGAGTACTAGCTTGGGAACGACCAATAGAAGGGATTTTCTTAAAGTTTTAGGTTTTGGAGTTGGTGCTGCTACTCTTGCAGCCGGTTGTGATATACCTGTAAAAAAAGCAATTCCGTATGTAGTTAAACCGGAGCAGATAGTTCCCGGTGTACCTACATATTATGCTTCCAGTTATGTTCGAGGTGGAGATTACTGCGCGATTGTAGTTAAGACGAGAGAAGGAAGACCTATTAAAATAGAAGGAAACAAATTATCAAAAGTTACTTTTGGTGGTACTTCAGCTAGAGTTCAAGCGGAAGTATTGAATTTGTACAATAATAATAGATTAAAATCACCAAAGGTTAAGAAAGGAGATAAATTTGCTGATATTTCCTGGAAGGATTTAGATAAAGCAATTAGTACCAAATTGACTTCAAATACTAGAATTGTTACAAATACTGTTTTGAGTCCGACCAAGAAAAAAGTATTTGAAGATTTTATATCAAAATATCCAAATACTAAAGTTATAACATATGATCCTGTATCTTCAGCTGCAATTTTGATTGCAAATGAAAAAAGTTTTGGTAAAAAAGAAATTCCTGATTATAAGTTTGATAAAGCGGATGTGATAGTTAGTTTCAATGCGGATTTTCTAGGTACGTGGATTTCTCCAATAGAATATTCTAAAAAATATGTTCAAAAAAGAAAAATAAAGAGTATTGAGAATGCAAAGATGTCAAGGCATATTCAAGTTGAGTCATTTATGTCTTTGACAGGTTCCAATGCTGATAATAGAATAATGGTTAAACCTTCAGAGCAAGGAGCGGCTATTATTTATTTGTACAACGAAATCGCAAAAGCCACAGAAGGACAATCAGTAAACGGCTTGGCTTTGGAAGGAAAAGCAAAAGAGAATTTATCTATAGTTGCCAAGGAATTATTAGGAGCAAAGGGTAATAGTTTAGTGGTTTGTGGCAACAATAATATAGGTGAGCAAATACTTGTAAATAAAATCAATGATTTGCTTGGAAATATAGGTTCTACTGTAGATTTTACGGAAGCTTCATACCAAAGACAAGGAGATGAAAGAGAGATGGCACAATTGGTGAAAGATATGGCCAGTGGAAGAGTAGATACTGTTTTGTTTTTGGATGCAAATCCATTGTATGATTATTCAGGCAAAAAGAAATTCAAAGAAGCATTAGCAAAGGTTAAAACCAAGGTTTCTCTCGGTTACAGTTTGGATGATACCGCAGTAGCTTGTGATTATCTTGCTCCAGTAAGTCATTCTCTCGAAAGTTGGGGTGATGCTATGCCAAAAAGAGGGCATTACAGTTTGATGCAACCTACAATAAGCACAATTTTTGATACTAGACAAGCTGAATTGAGTTTACTTAAATGGTCAGTTGGAGTAGACGCATCTGTGGAGCAGCCTTATTATCAATATTTGAAAAATAACTGGAAAAATATATTCTTTTCAGAGGATGAGATAGGAGGTTTTAGAGCCTTCTGGGATAAAACTTTGAAAGATGGAGTTTATTATTCAGCACCTGAAAGTGTTGAAGTTAGTTTTGTTGCTGACGTTGCTTCAGCTGCTGCCGGAGTGTCAAAACCGGGAGAAGGATTTGAAGTATCGTTTTACGAAACGGTGAATGTTGGTAATGGACAATTTGCAGAAAATCCTTGGTTGCAAGAGATGCCTAATCCTGTTGATAGAACAGCTTGGGGTAATCATTTACAAATACCGATAGGGTTTGATGGTGATAAGAATTTTGTACTTTTCAATAACCTTGAAGACGGTGATACAGTAGAGTTTGAAGTGGGAGGAGCTAAGAAAGAAGTCGCAGTTGTTTCTACTTTCGGTCAAATGCAAGGTACTGTTGCTTTACCTTTGGGATATGGGAGGAAATATGCGGGTTTAGTCGGTAGTAATGTTGGAGTTGATGTCAATGATATTCTTGCTGATAAAGACGGTTTGACACAGTACTATTTGACAGGAGTGAAGGTAAGTGAGAAAGTTGGTGTGGATAAGGATTTTGCTCATGTTCAATATCACCATACTCTAGGAGTAACAGCTAAAGATAAAGAGACAGGAGAAACTAAAAATGCAGATGAAGCTGCATTTCCGGATTCATTTTGGAAAGATGTGTTTGGAGTAGAAGGATTTCAAGGGTTTTTGACAGATAGAACAATCGTTTTTAAATCAAATATTGAAGAACTTAAAGAAAATGTAGAGGAGTTAAAAGAGAAGAGAAAAGAATTTAAGCATCTTAATGAACAACAAATTTACAATGGATACGATGATGTATATGCTTTGGGACATCATTGGGGAATGCAAATAGATACTAATCTATGCACAGGATGTGGAGCGTGTACAATAGCGTGTATGGCAGAAAATAATGTTCCGATAGTAGGTAAACATGAAGTTCATAGGCATCATGAGATGTCTTGGTTGAGAATAGACAGGTATTTTTATGGTGAGCTTGAGAATCCGAATACTGTTTATCAACCTATGATGTGTCAGCAATGTGATAATGCTCCTTGTGAAAATGTTTGTCCGGTAAATGCGACAAACCACAGTTCAGAGGGGCTTAATCAAATGGTTTACAATAGATGTATCGGTACTAGATATTGTGCAAACAACTGTCCTTATAAAGTGAGAAGATTCAATTGGTTGGATTATACAACAGCAGACATATTTAATGATAATGAACCTACATTGTTTGAAGGTCAAGAGATGGCAACATTGGGTGATGTGAGTGGAGCGATTTCTGATGATCCGTTATTCAGAATGGTTTTGAATCCTGATGTTACAGTTAGACAGAGAGGGGTAATCGAAAAATGTAGTTTCTGTGTTCAAAAGCTTCAAGAGGGTAAATTAAATGCTAAGAAAGAGCAGAGAAAACTTAGAGATGATGATGTGGTTACTGCTTGTCAAGCATCTTGTCCTACTGAAGCAATAGTGTTTGGAGATATGAACGATAAGGAGAGTGAGTTGAACAAGAGGAAAGAAAGTCCTTTGAATTTTATTGTTTTGGAGGAGACAAATGTGAGATCATCGGTTTGTTATACAATGAAGGTTAATAATAGGAGTGAGGAGTATAAATCTTAATAAAAATTTGAAAAATTATAAATAATATAAAATGAGTGCACCAGTATCAAGTATTAGAGAACCCTTAATTTTAGGGCATAAGACTTACCATGATATTACTGAGGATTTGGTTTCTCCTACAGAGAAAGCACCTCCGTTGTCTTGGATAATGGTATTTATTCCTGCGGTTGCGTTGTTGAGTTTAGGTACATTTGCTGTTTATTGGACTATTTATGTCGGTATAGGTACTTGGAATTTGAATAGGACGATAAACTGGGGATGGGATATTACCAACTTTGTTTGGTGGATTGGTATTGGACATGCCGGAACTTTGATATCCGCTATCTTGTTACTCTTTAGACAAAAATGGAGAACAGGAGTGAATAGAGCAGCTGAAGCTATGACTATTTTTGCCGTAATGTGCGCTGGATTATTTCCAATGATACATATGGGGCGAATTTGGAATGCTATGTTTATTTTTCCTTATCCAAATACAAGAGGTTCATTGTGGGTTAACTTTAACTCAGCTTTGCTTTGGGATGTATTCGCTATATCCACATACTTTACTGTTTCATTGCTATTTTGGTATACAGGGTTAGTTCCTGATTTAGCTACTATAAGAGATAGAGCAAAAGGACTTAGAAAGAAAATATATTCATTTTTCGCTTTAGGTTGGACAGGATCAGCTAAACATTGGCAAAGATGGGAATATTTGGCTTTAGTACTTGCTGGATTGGCTACACCTTTGGTATTGTCAGTTCACACGATAGTGAGTTTTGACTTTGCTACGGGAATTGTCCCTGGATGGCATACAACCATATTTCCTCCATATTTTGTTGCCGGTGCGGTTTTTTCAGGATTTGCAATGGTATTGACCTTAATGCTGATAGTTAGGAAGGTATTGCATTTAGAGCAGTATATCACTATTGCACATATCGAGTCAATGAACAAGGTTATTTTAGCTACAGGTTCTATCGTGGGCGTTGCTTATATCACCGAATTGTTTATTTCTTGGTATTCAGGCTATATTTACGAGCAAGCAGCTTTCTTTAATAGAGCGTTTGGTGTATATTGGTGGTCATATTTTGGTATGATGTTTGCCAATGTTGTTTCACCACAATTCTTTTGGTCTAGGAAACTCAGGAGAAATGTTACTTTTACTTTTATGCTATCAATATTGATAAATATTGGTATGTGGTTTGAGCGATTTGTAATTATTGGTACTACACTAGCACGTGATTTTCTTCCTAGTTCTTGGAGTTATTATTCACCTACTTGGATTGAAATCAGCATATATTTAGGAACATTCGGTTTGTTTTTTACTATGTTTTTAATATTTGCGAGAGTTGCACCGGTTGTAGCTGTTGCTGAGGTAAAACATATATTGAAAACAGGAGGTGATCAGTACGTTGGTGAAGATGCTGTTAAAGGTCATTGATAAAATATAAAATCATTAATAATGAAGAATAGAAAAGATATTGTTTACGGTGTTTATAGTGAAGAGCATGATATCATAGAAGCAGTAAGAGAAGCAAGAAATAGAGGAATGGAGATTTATGATGTGTACTCACCAATGCCTATCCACGGTTTAGATCCTGTTTTAGGGCTAAAAGAGTCTCGGTTGCATATAGCAGGTTTTATATATGGATTATTAGGTACATTGACAGCTTTCTTGGGAATGACTTGGATATTTACAAGAGATTGGCCTATTATATTTGGTGGAAAGCCATATTGGGCAGTTCCCTCATTTATCCCAATCACTTTTGAGTTGACTGTATTGTTTGCTGCCATTGGTATGACTGTTTCATTTTATGTTGTATCAGGAATGGGATTTGGCGTTGATAATGATGTGCTGGATGTTAGAATATCAGATGATAAATTTTGCCTCGCCTTTGACAATGCTGAAGTAGAAGCGGATGAAGCAAAACAATTTCTACAAGCAAATAATGCAGAGGAAATATTAGAAAAAACATTGAAAGCTTGATAACTTTAAAATCAATTGAAATGAAAATAATAAAAAACTTTATTTTTGTCATGGTACTTGCTATTTTATTTAGCTTCAACTCATGTCAAAAAGCCGGGGTGAATAATACCGGTAGTGAATATATGCCGGATATGTATCATTCAATTGCCTATGAGGCGAATTATGGTACTTATTACGATAGAAACGAATTTGTAGATAAAAAAGACTATCGGTTTTACGGTAAGCCTAGAACTCCTGTAAAAGGAACAATATCCAGAGACAACGGTGTTTCAGATAGTCGTCAATTTTACTATGGAGATACAGAAGATGAAAGACAAAGAGCAATTGCTGAAATAATGAAGTCTGCTTTTCCTTCAAATAAAGAGAATATTGCTACAGGCAAACAACTTTACGGTATTTACTGTGCTATTTGTCATGGAGAAAAAGGAGATGGTGAGGGCTATTTGGTTAGAGAGGATGGAGGAGCTTATCCTGCAATGCCTGCTAACTTTTTATCAGATGATTTGAAGAATTCATCTGATGGTAGGTATTACTACACAATTATGAAAGGTAGAAATATGATGGAGTCATTTAGTGATAAATTGGATTACAAAGAAAGATGGCAGGTAATTGATTACATAAGATCATTACAGAAATAGAGTAAATAAAATTTGCCCTTAAGAATAAAACAATATTAAAAAAATAAATTTCAATTTGAAATGAATCGATTTGAATTTTCTGGAAAACTAAAGACAGTATTATTAGTAGGTATAGTGATTGGACTTTTGAGTTTGATTGTAGAGTATTTTGTGGTTGGCGATGACCTACATAGCCAATTTTGGGGAGATATAATACTTAATAATTCATATTTTATGGGAATGGCATTGATGGCACTTTTTGCTTTATCTGCGTTTATTGCAGCTTGGGCTGGGTGGTATAGTGTATTCAAAAGACTTTTTGAAGCATTTAATGCATTTTTGATTCCTGGTGCTGTTATTATTTTCATTGTGGCACTTGGTAATTACTTTGGATGGCATCATCTGTATCTTTGGAATGATGCAGAACATGTAGCTCATGATGAAGTGCTTCATGGTAAATCAGCATTTTTGAATAAGAATACATTTATGATTGTGACATTATTATTTGTGGGTATTTGGTTATTGTATCGTTATAAACTTAGAAGCCTTTCATTATTGGAAGACGCAGGAGTTAAAGGAGATTATTCTGCGCATCAAAAAATGAGAAATTGGGCAGGTACTTTTCTTCCTATTGCGGGTTATTCAAGTGCTCTTTTGATTTGGCTTTGGTTAATGTCAATAGAACCGCACTGGTATAGTACAATGTATGCATGGTATACTGCATCAAGCTGGTTTGTGGGTACTTTATCTGTAATGATAATCGTTTTGGTTTACCTTAAAGGAAAAGGTTATTTTGAATTAGTTACGAAGGAACATCTTCATGATATGGGTAAATTTTTATTTGCTTTCAGTATATTTTGGTCGTATTTATTTTTTGATCAATATATGTTGATTTGGTTTGGAAATGTCGGTGAAGAGACAATCCACTTTAAAGTGCAACAAGGGGAATTTCCTGTTATCTTTTATACAATATTGATTCTTAACTTCGTCGTTCCATTTTTAGGGCTTATGATAAATAGTGCGAAGAAAAGTAATGTTGTACTTGTAGTTATTGCAGTATTGACATTTATAGGACACTGGTTAGATATGTGGTTAAATGTGAAGCCATTTGTTGGAGAGGCTACAGCTGAATTTACTGGAATTCATGAACATATTTCTCATTATCCTTCTATACCTGAAATCGGCGTTATGATTGGGTTTTTAAGCTTGTTTTTATTTGTAATGTTTAAGTGTCTGTCAAATGCACCATTAGTAGGAGAAAATGATCCTTATTTAGAAGAAAGTATTCATCATCATTCATAAAATTAATTGATATGTTAGCGTTTAAATTACTTATATTAACTTTGATTTGGACTTTGGTATTTGTTATTATTGGATTGGCTTTTGAGTACTTTGGTTATTTGGATAAAGTTAAACATGATTGATATACCTCTAATGTGATTTACTTTATTTTACAATCAGTTACTTTTTGGAGAACCGGAATCTGATGGATGTGATGAAAAGAAAACCTCATTTAGTTTTGCGCGATTCGGTGTCAAATGGCTTGAATTAGTGAGAGAAATACCTATGAATTACATATAGAGAAATGAGGGGAGATATTTAAGAAGCTATTTAGTGAAACATGTAAGAAAGATTTAGTGTTTATTTTGTTATTCTTTGTGATGTATAATATAGATTACCTGATAGATTTATAACCGCCTTTGAAACCTTTCTTTGTCAAAACAATTTGCCACAACTGATTGTAGCGGGCTCTGAAACTAGCGGCATTTGTTAATAAGTAGTATTTCCACATTCTATAGAATTCATTGTTGTAATCGTCTTTTATATTGTTCCAATTACTATCAAAGTTATTAAACCAAGCCATTAATGTTGTGTCATAGTAATGTCCGAAATTGTGTAGATCTTCCATTACAAATGACCTCTCAATTGCTTCTCCAATCTGTTTAATAGAAGGAATCATACCATTTGGGAAAATATATTTATCTAGCCAGGCGCTAGTAGTGGTTACTGTTCTATTTGATCCAATGGTATGAATTAAGGCAATGCCGTCATCGACTAAGCAATTATTTACAGTTTTAAAGAAATTCTTATAGTTCTTAAAGCCTACATGTTCTAGCATCCCTATGCTTACAATCCTATCGTATTTTCCCGAAAGTTCTCTATAATCTTTTAATTCGAAAGTTACAGGAAGTCCGGCACATAATTTTTCACCTAATTCTTTTTGGTTTTTTGAGATTGTTATGCCTTTGGTTTTTATATCGTAATTCTCAGCGGCATATTTTCCAAAAGCTCCCCATCCACAACCAATATCCAACACTTTCATCCCTGGTTTAAGTTGCAATTTTTTACAAATAAGCTCCAATTTATTTTCTTGAGCAGCGTCTAGATTATCTGTATTTTCCCAATACCCACAACTGTAATTCATCCTTTTGTCGAGCATTAGTGAGAATAGCTTATTACCAACATCATAATGTTTTAACCCAACTAGTTTTGCCTTGTTTTTTGATTGATAATTTGTGATTTTTGTAAACGCAATCCAAAGAAGAGTATTTATATTTTCTTTAACTTTATCATGAATATTTCCTTCAAATAATTTGAATATCATTTGATCCATAGATGGTGAATCCCACCAACCTTTCATAAATGATTCCCCCAGTCCGAGTTCGCCATCTTTAATAATGCTTTTGAAGAACCTTTCATCCATAACATTAATATCCCAAGGTGAATTTCCTCCAATATGAATTCCTGCTTGGTTCAGTAGATTCTCAACAATTTCTCTATTTCTATTCATCCATTAATATTTGGTCACAAAAATAATTAATTAAATGAATAATTTTAATATATGGGAACTATGATTAATTAAATTTTGTTATGAACTTGCTTCTGAATAATATTGCAATTTCTTCATCGCGTCTCAGTAAAGTATTGGGATGAGGAAAGTCCGGACAACTTAGAGCACCATACCACTTAACCGGTGGACTTCTCAAAATGATGGGAAGATAGATAGTGTCACAGAAACTAAACCGCTGCAATTTTAATTGTAGTAAGGGTGAAACCGTGTGGTAAGAGCGCACGCCTTTATTTGGCAACAAGTATTGGGGATAAACCTTATGGGTTGTAATGTCACGTATATTTCGGTTTGAGAGTTGCTCGCTCGAATATTTGATTATTTTGAATATGCCGAAAGGGGTAGGCAGCAGATGCATTATTAAATAGTGCTTAGATAAATGATGAAGATTCATTGTTTACTCAATGAAAACAGAATCCGGCTTATGAATTGCAAATTAAAACAGCTACAAAAAATGTAGCTGTTTTTTTGTATTATATTTTGATTTATCCTATATTATGTATTTAAAAATTTCTTATGATAAAAAATCAAATAAAATAATTGATTTTTATTTTGTTTTTTAATAAAAAGTTCTAACTTTGTAT
>Ga0256831_1001835_pt1 | contig 11177 bp, 9 predicted proteins | sample 132544metaG_FD_189087 | JGI IMG/M metagenome (GOLD analysis project Ga0256831, IMG submission 189087) | Hydrothermal vent microbial communities from Lau Basin, Pacific Ocean - 132-544 | ecosystem: Environmental > Aquatic > Marine > Hydrothermal vents | place: Pacific Ocean: Lau Basin | collected... | reverse complement strand
GGGCAAGATCATTGTTTACCAGTTTTAAACTGTTCAGGGCGTTCATCGCCCCAATGTTTGAGTTAATCCTTGTCAGGTCTGCCAGTGCCATTGCTGCCCACCTCCATGTGTTTTTGTTTTTGAGGTCGTCGCCCGCCTTCCTTGGCGAGTTCACTATTAGTATCGTGGAATAAGAGCATTATTTTAGTGGTGGTTATATATATACATTCGTTTTGGTCGGTGACATGGGGTAAATTGAAGTTTGAATAGGTTTCTCTGCTAAAAATTGATATATCTGTTCCGATAAGAATAAACTCCTTTCTGAAAGGTAATAGTTAATGGCGGAAAAACCTACTGCTGATGGGAATTATCTAACCTATATCGGTGGTTCACCCTCAAACTTTATATGATGAAAACTCTGAAATGTCTGTTTCTTCCTTCCCATGGTGGTAAATGTGTGTTTATAAAACTTGCCTGCTAAACAAGTGAATAATACCCGCCGATACCCCTTATGGTTCAGGTATCTGGCTGGGTGCCAGACTCTGTGGGGACGGTGTATGGGGGTACATCGTCCCTTTTTATATTATGGGACATTAACTTAGCCAAGAAGAGACTTTGTCAATAATGCTCTCCATTATCTCGTGTCTTTCTATATATGAAGTTATGAAGTATACAGACACACCAATAAATATGATGAGAAGTGTAAATACCCTGGTTTGTGGCAGTAGTTTATCCAGTGGAAGTATAAATACTCCCATGGCAAAGGACGCTATTAGGGTCTTTATGGTTGTGGGAAGAAGTTTTTCAATGTAAAGAGGGCCGATTATTCTACGGAGTATAAAGAGGGAAATAAATGTGCTTATGGTCAGTGCTGTGGCTGTTGCCATCTTAAGCCCCACTGCTCCCATGTGCATCTGGAATGCAAAGATGTAGTTGAGAATAATATTAAGGGGCGTAATGACCAGTGCTATTTTCATACCTATATCTGTGCGTTTTAAAGGAATTAATGCTGATGTGTATATACTTGACACTCTGAGAATCTGCACATATGCCATAAAAATGGCAACAATACCGATAGTGGTAAGAACACTTTTTCCCATCTTTTCGCTGCCAAAGAAAAAATATGCTGTGCGGTAGTAAATAAGGGTAAGTCCCACCAAAGATGGGATACTGAAATATAGTACTATGGAGGTAATTTTATGTGCTTCTTCAAGAAAACCTTGGGTGTTGCCGGTACGTATGTAGGCAGATGTTTTAGGATATATGCTCTGAACAAATGGTAAAACCATAAGAGAGCCAATGATACCAGCAATGACCCCACCGTATCCAAGAATAGATACATTGCCTTCTCCTAGATATCCTGCCATTGCTCTATCTATAAACTGGTTGATGAGTGCCATGCTACCGCCTAAATACAAGGGAATGGTGCCAATAAATATATCCCTTGCTAGTAATTTTCTTGAAGGTCCACTTTCTCCGCCAAAATGCCTTTTCATGTATATGATGGCCTTGTATAGAAGCCAGATGGCAAATACCCCATATAAAACGGCACCTAGTATTCTGCCCCAGATAATAGACAGTGGGGCTGGTGATATGGCAACGGCCGTTGTCCAGAATGTATTTATGAGGGGGTCTTTTATGCCTAGATGGGTGTATATATGAATGGCTATGAGGAGATTTTCAAATATGGTGATGAAAACATAGATCATACTCATGATACCAATGAGAATCATCATTACGGTTGCTACATAGAATTTCGGAGGATCGGTGTATATATACGGCAGAAATGCTTTTATAACGGCATGAGGAAACAGTATAAAGATCAGTGAAAAGAGAGTTCCCAGCCCACCGGCAAGGAGAAGTATTACCTGCATATTGTGCTTGATATGGGGCCAGTCTTTTTTCTCGTAGGACTCACTGATATTGGGCGTTCCATAGGAAAGGATAGGATTTATAACCACTCCTATAAGTCCCATTAAAGATACTCCCATACGGAATACATCAAGGACATAGGAAGTACCAAAGTAAACGGCAAACAGTCTTTCCCTGAAAAGCCCTATGATCTTACTGAGTATTCTTCCTATTGTGATATAGGCCGCTCCCCTAATGGTGCTTTGCTTCTTCATATGCCTTTCTTGCCACCTTCCTAATCTCTGTATATATGCCACTCCAACTGTAATATTTTTTTGTCGTCTGTTTCATTTTCATTGCTGTTTCAGTGTCTATAGGGTGCTTAAGAAGATCTGTCAGTATCTCTATCCACTCTTCTGGCTCCGTGGCAATATGTAGATATTTTCTTAAAGGTTTTACAATAGGCCTTGCCCCCAAAGGTGTGGTAAGCACCGGTGTGCCAACGGCAAGGCCTTCAAGAATCTTATTCTGTATACCAGCCCCTATGAATATCGGTGCTATATTGGCAGATGCAGCAGCCATAATGGGATATGGATTTTCCACGTAGCCGGTCAGTTCTATATCTTCATATTCCCCAGGTAGTTTCTGTATAGAAGGTGGTGCATGCCCGCCGATGATTACCAGTTTATAGGATACGTTCTTTCTCAGATGTCTATGGACATTTTCCACAAACCACATTACCGCCTCTGTATTGGGGAGATAGTCCAGTTTCCCTATAAATGTAACCACAGGTTGCCTCTCTTCTACTATAGGCTCTTTCAGTGCCTTCTCATTGACACCCATAGGTATAATATATGGCCTTTTTCCACCTATATGCTTTATAAAAAGACCATCTACAGGTGATACCACCACCGATGGAGTGTATCTGCTGATATGTCTTTCAAGATTTACAAGCCTGGGGTATTCGCTCCTGTAAATATGTTTCCACAGGCCAGATGTGTTTTCTCTGCTTTGCAGGTAATGAAGGGCTATGGAGTCGTGAAAGTCAACGACCGTGGGTATGCCAATGCTTTTTCTCACAAAGTTCCAATAGGGAAATGTCCTAACATGGTTAAACCATATAAGGTCATAGTCCTTTCCATGATCCCTTAGCCACTCCACCACTCTCTGTGAAAAGAAATACCCCACTTGCAAAGGCATTCCAAAGGGATATGTTTTAAGAATACCCTTTATCCTGTCTGATTTTCCCATAGGAAATGAGTAAACCCTGTCAAAGGGACTGTCTTCTTTTTCTTCCCATATATCTGCAAGGAGAAGGTCAACCTCTCCCAACCCTTTCAGTGCCATAGATACGTGATGAATGCGTTTTTTAAAGCCCGCATCGGTGGGGTAAATATTCCGTGTGGACACCACCAAAGTTCTCATCCGAGGCGTTCCTCCACAATCTCTGCAATGATGTGTAGCACCAGAATGTGGGCTTCTTGTATGCGTGGGGTATCAGACGATGGCACATTTATAAGAATATCCACCATGTCCCTCATCTTCCCACCACTTTCACCTGTGAGTCCAATGACCTTGATATTTCTTTTTCTTGCCATCTGGATAGCCTTTATCACATTCTTTGAGTTGCCACTGGTGGATATGCCAATAAGGACATCTCCTTCTTTTCCCAGGGCCTCCACTTGGCGGGCCAATACATCTTCAAATGATATATCATTGGCTATGGCAGTGAGTATAGATGTATTGGTGGTCAGTGCTACGGCAGGGAGAGCCTTTCTGATCTTATAAAATTTTCCCAAGAGTTCTGCGGCAAAGTGCTGGCTATCTGCCGCACTGCCACCATTGCCACACACAAGAACCTTGCCACCGCCTTTTATACTCTCTGTTATAACATCTGCGGCATCTTCTATGCAGGATATCAGTTTTTTATCCTCAACCAGTGCCCTTTTGACATCTATTGATGCCTGTATGGCACTTTTTATCTTATCTTCCATACCTGCAGCCCCTCCCCATAAAATACATAACTGATAGGTTGTGCCCCCACCTTTCTCAGACTATCCATAACGGTATATCTTTTCTCAGGATGTGTGAGGAAGAACATAAATCCACCGCCACCTGCCCCGGATATCTTACCGCCGATGGCACCGCTTTTCCTTGCACTCTCATATATGGTGTCTATCTTTTCATTGGTAATACCCTTTGCCATACCCTTTTTTACCTGCCACGCCTCGTGCATGATCTCACCCATCTCGTCTAAATTTCCCAGAAGTAGTGCCTTTTTCATCTCATAGGCAAGTTTTTTCTGGCGATGGAGCATCTCTATGTTCTGCCCCTTTTTTGCTTTCTTTATCTGGTCTGACAGAATGTCTGACGAGTTGTGGCTACCACCGATATATGCAACTACAAGCCTGTGCTCCAATTCCAGCCTTATATTCTCTTTCAGTTTTAGTGGCTGCACAAGGGTATAGTCTCTCTGAAATTCTATGAAATTAAATCCCCCAAATGCAGCGGCATACTGATCTTGCCTACCACCCTTTATACCCACATCTATACGCTCTATCTTGTAAGACAGTTCTGCTATCTCATAGGGTGTCATACTGCTTCCCACAAATTCAAGAAGTGCACCTATCATGGCAACAGATACTGCAGAAGAAGAACCGAGGCCACTGCCAGGTGGTGCGTCGTTTTGCACTGTTATTTCAAAGCCCGATGGCAGGTTAAAGTGCTTTTTAAAGTGATCTATGACACCCTCTATAAGACCAAACTGCCCACTTAGTGAGAAGTCTTCCGATAGGTCATAATGCACTGTCTTGTCAAAGTCTATAGATTTAACCACTATTTTGCTGTCTTTTCTGGGTATCAAAGATACCGTGGCAAATCGGCTTATGGTGCTATTCAGCACCGCACCACCGTACTCATCGGTGTATGGCGATACGTCTGTTCCCCCACCTGCAAACGATATCCTCAGTGGCACACGAGCACGTATGAGCATGGCAAGACCTCCTAAAAATATACTAGGTGATAGCCTATAATATTTTAAAGCATAGAGGAGGGTTATGTATGCGAAGGTTATTTGTTATGGGGGCTACAAAGCCCGGTTATTTTAAGCGACATCTTCGTGCTATCCATGTACTTGCCGATTTATTTGATGAGATTTACTATCAATATGCCGATTATAATGATAATATTCCTTTTGACCTTCCAGAAAATGTTATTCCTCTTCCTTTAAAAATTAATAGGAAGGATTTTAAATCGGCTAAGAGAATAGCTTTTGAGAAGGAAATTATTAATATGGTTAGAGAGTACGGCCAGGATTATCTGTATGCCTTTAATTTTCTTCGGTTTTTTCCTTTTAAGCCTTTTACCATACCTAACAAAGTTATCTTTGAAACAGCGGAATACTATCCTGCAGGTGTGCTTTACCCTATAGAGAGTTATGTAGTTGGCAAACTGAAAGAATGGTTTCTTATGCCTATTCATATGCGTATGCTCGAAATTGTAGATGGTATTGTTGCCACTGTTCCTCGAGATGTTTTTCCGTGGAATAAGGTTGTCTCTCATTTCTATGAGAGGTTTAATGTATTCTATATACCCAATTTTAGTTCCTTAAGAATAAAGCCAATAAAGGAAAGAGATCAAGTTATTTGCTTTGGTGCAACTCGTAAGATAGATATAAAGAAGATGGAATCTGTCTTTTTACCATTTGTCAGAGCGGGATATCGTGTAAAACTTATTGGGCATGACTGCGGTATGTATGATAAATTGCCTTCTTATATTACTTGTGTGGGGTATGTTCCATATAGTGATTATGTAAAATTGCTTTCCCGCTGCGCCTTTTCAGTGATGGAGCAGAATTACCCTGGATACTTCCCTAACCTTAATATGATATGGACTATTCCTCATAAGTTCTTTGACTCATTGGGTGCCGGTACTCCTGTTATTGTGTCTGAAAAATATGTGCCTATGAGTACACTTGTTAGGAAATATGATGTGGGTATTGTTTTACCGCAGTCGGGAGAAATCACAGAGGGCCTAATAGAAGATTCATTAGGCAGATATGATATCTATCTTGGGAATATAGAAAAGAACCAGGGGAAATTTGTCTGGAATAAGGAGAAAGAGAAAAGATATAAGTATTTTCTTATACGCGTATATAAATTGTGAGGTGTAAATTGTGAAAACAGCCGTAATATTAGCAGGTGGAAAGGGAACCCGTCTAAGGAAACTATTTCCTGATATTCCCAAGCCTCTTGTTCCTGTGGTTGGTGTTCCACTTATTGAAAGAACTATTCGCCAGATGAAGATATACGGCTTTGATAGGTTTTTTATCACTGTTGGGTATATGGCAGAGAAAATTATAAGTTATTTAGGTGATGGCTCTCGTTTGGGCGTAAAAATAGAGTACTTTCGTGAAGAGAAACCTCTTGGTAGCGGAGGGGCTCTTCCCTGCCTTGCAGATCACCTGAAAGGTACTATTGCTGTTGTTTCGGGAGATATAGTCTTTGACATATATTGGTACAAATTTTTCCATTTCCACTACATGCACCGTGCCGATGTGTCCCTACTTGTGCATCCCAACCTCCATCCGTGGGATAGTGATATAGTTGTGCTTCACCACGGCTGGGTTCACAAAAATAAATGGCAGTATGATTGGGACACAAAGGACAGGGTTATAGGTTTTTATAAGAAAGGTACACCAAGACCCGATACTGTCCGCAACATCGCCAATGCAGGCATTATGCTTATAGCGAGCGATATACTAAAGACTTTTCCCTGCGGGGAGAAGATGAACTTAGAACACGACATCATTTTTCCTCTTATAAAAAACCACCGCATCTATGGATACCGCTCGCCGGAGTATGTAAAGGATGCAGGTACACCGGAGAGACTGAGGCAGGTGGAAGAGGATATAAGAAAGGGAAAGGTATCTTATTGGAATCTTGCCATAAAAAAACCTGCTGTCTTTTGGGACAGAGACGGCACATTGAATGTATATAAGGGATATATCGTGGATCCAGATGAAATAGAACTTATGCCCGGTGTGGCGGAGAAGATAAAGGAGTTTAGGGAGAAAGGATATCTAAATATCGTCATTACCAATCAACCTCATATATCCTTTGGATGGCTTTCCTTTGATGATCTAGAAAAAATTCATGGAAGGCTTGAACATCTTCTTGCAGAAAAAGGGGCATATGTAGATGATATATTTTTTTGCCCTACCCATACCGATAAAGGTTTTGATGGAGAGATTCCGGAACTGAAAGGACATTTTCTCTGCCGTAAACCACTTCCAGGTATGGTGTATGAGGCAGCAGAGAGATACAATGTAGATGTAAAAAGATCTATTTTTATAGGTGATGGAGAAGTAGATAAAAAAGTTGCCGAGTTCGCGAAAGTACCATTCTATGAAATTGGGTCTGTGGTGAGGTGAAAAAGAGATGATTTCGGTAGTGGGGTACAACTATTGTGTTGATTATAAGAGAGTCCTAGTGTCCGTAAGAGTGCTTTCGAAACATTTTTCTAAGGTTCATTATATTTATAAAAAATGCGAAGGTAAAGAGTCAGTAGAGGAAAGATTAAAAAAAGAGCTTACTAATGTAGTTTTTGTTCCTATAACGAAGACAGGGAGAGGCCCTATTTCCCGCTGGAGATTTGATACTGCCATTTTGGATTCTCTCTTGGAAATAAATGATGATATATGGTATTTTCATATAACTCCATTTCTGCGACCGTTATTACCTTTTAAAGTTGGCAAGGAGAAAAGGAAGAGAGTAGTTTTGGATTCACATGAGCTGATGCCATGGCAAGTTTTTACTCCCTTTGTAAAATGGAATAAGTTTTTAGCTATGCTAAGAACAACTGCATGGTGGCCTATCTATATTAAACAAATGGAGCTTGTAGATCATGTAATTTTTGTTTCGCATGCCGTAAGATTATATGTTTCCTCTGTTTACCCAGAGGTTTTTAATAAAAGTAGTGTTATTTCCAACATGGCTTATTTAGGTAATTTAACCGATAAGGATTTCTCAATTAAAAAGAAGAAAAAAATAGTCTATGTAGGTGCAGATTTCAGAAGAACCCCACTGTCTTGGTTGGTTAAATTGCACGACTTTTTAGGATATGAATTTGAATATGTTTCTCGGCATAATAATGAAGAATTCGATAAATACGATTGGGTTAAGCGAAGAGATTTTATGCCATATGAGGATATGATGAGATGGCTTTCGCGGGCTAGATGGAGCATTATCGCTTATGATCTTCCTTTCTATGCACTGAAAAATTATATTTATACGGTTCCTAATAAGTTATTTGATTCATTAGGAGCATTTACACCAGTTATTACAAGAGAACATTTTTATGAACTCTCTCACTTAGTAAGACGGTATGGGGTGGGAGTAGTCATTTCAGCAGATGGTAAGGATTTAGTTGAAAAGGTCAAAAATGCGGATGAGTATTACGATGAAGTGATAGAAAATATTAAAAGAAGTAGAAAAATGTGGGTGTGGAATGAATACTGGGAAAAGAAATTGCTAGAGGCAGTTATAGGGAAGTAATGGAGACAATAAGAATTTAAGAGGGGGTATTGGTGTGAAGGGTATATATGTAATGCTTACATTCAATGGGGAAGAGATGCCAATAAGGGCAATAGAAAGTATAGAAAAAAATGATGGAAGCAATGTAATTCTTATAGATAACGGTAGTAAAGAAAGCTATTATAGGTGGCTAGATGATGAGATCAAAAGAAAAGGATGGAAAGATGAATTTGTATACCTTGTTCGCTTACCTAGGAATCGTGGTTGGGCTGAGGGTAATAATATAGGGATGAAAATTGCAAAGAACCTGGGTTATGATATTGCTCTTCTTGTAAATGATGATATAGAGGTTAGAAAACCGACTTTGAAGCCTGTCATTGAATATATGGAAAAATACGAAGACGTAGGTGTTGTTGGAGTGAAGGTTGTACATGGGGATAGAGAGCTTCTTACATATAAACCCTATACTCCCTTGTTTATTGCTATGGAAAGTTTGTTTGGTACGAAGATAGCTTGGCGAGTTTTAAGTTTGCTGGGGGAGGAAATAGTTCTAGACAAGTATACGACAAAGCCAACGGAGGTGGATTGGGTTATTGGTGCCGCTATGGCTGTTAGGTTAGTAGATATTTATTTTCCCGCTATGTCATATCCAGGACATGAGGAGCATTTGCTTTCCATAATAATGAAGAAGCTAAAATACAAGACTATCTATTTACCAGTAGGGGAGATTTATCATTTTGGACATAAGACTTATAAACGAAGATTACAAAAACATTTTCCCGTAGCACGCTATCTTTTCAAAGCAGGATATCCGCTGTCTACAGTTCTCCTAACTATGTTTGCTGTAAAACTTTATGAGATAGGACTCTCGCCGAAAGCTGTTTATAACGCATTTAGGAGGCGATGATATATGAAGGTTGTTATCTTAGCTGGCGGTTTTGGAACCAGGCTTTCTGAGGAGACGGTAATAAGACCTAAACCGATGGTTGAAATTGGGGGAAAGCCTATTCTTTGGCACATTATGAAGATTTATTCACACTACGGATTTAATGAATTTATTATATGCCTAGGGTATAAGGGATATATGATTAAAGAATACTTTGCTAACTATTTTCTGCACACATCCGATGTAACCATAGACCTTCAAACTAATACTATTCTTGCTCACCATAGTAGGACGGAGCCGTGGAAGGTGACACTTGTGGATACAGGTCTTCACACTCAGACAGGGGGAAGAATTAAGAGGATAAAGGAATATGTTGGTAATGAGACCTTTATGGCAACTTATGGCGACGGCGTTGCCAATGTGGATATTAGGGAACTTCTCCAGTTCCACCGCTCTCACGGCAAACTTGCAACACTTACGGCGGTTCAACCACCGGGCAGGTTTGGTGCACTGGCTTTGGAAGACGATGGCTTTGTGTCTAAGTTTACCGAGAAGCCCAAGGGAGATGGTGCGTGGATAAACGGAGGATTCTTTGTGTTTGAGCCAGGTATTTTTGATTATATAGACGGCGACGACGATCAACTGGAAAGGGATGTGTTGGCACCTATAGCTGAAGATGGACAGCTTATGGCATATAAGCACTATGGCTTCTGGCAACCCATGGATACTCTCAGGGAGAAGAGAAAACTGGAAGAACTCTGGGCGTCCGGAAAGGCGCCGTGGAAGATATGGGAGTAAAAGGGAGAGGAATAATAGAACCTATAAAGCGACTACTTATTACCCCGTTTTTCCTAAAAGTTGCTTACCACTTTGGTGAGTTTGCCGTCAAAAATGGCTTTGGGAATATTGGTGAGAAAGGAAAAATTCTCTTATTTAGACCATCGCTTATATGGGGAGGAGCCGGTTTAACACTTGTTTCCTTTTTGCTTCACCTTCGGAGGTTAGGATACGAACCCATTGTTGCCCTTGCTAATAGACCTTCAATCGATTTCAAGGAAGATAATTACCAAGGTGGTAATTCTCCCTCTAATGGTTATGTATTTGGTGATTATAAGAGGGTAGCTCTTATTCGTCTTTTAAGAATGCTTGATATAGAAGTTAGAATAATAGGGGGTAAGAGGGAGAAGTGTCCAATTGATGATGTTTTAAATGAATATGAAGAATATTGGGCGCGGGTTTCTGCATTTCGGTATTATAGGCTTGCTTACATCGATGGTGAACTTCCTGCTGTTTTAGAAAATATATATCGTCAGCGTAGAAAACAATTTGAATTTTTACGCTGCCAATTCTTTAAGACGGTTAGAGAAGTTTCACCTGTTTGGGGTGTTGTTTGGCATGGTGATTTGCCATTTGGAGGGGATGCGCTTTTTGCGAGTTATTGGAATTATTTAAAAATACCATTTCTTACTATCAGCAGAGGTATAAGGGAAAATACCGTTCAGCTCAAATGGGATGGAACGTTTGCCTCTCCCTATAATGCGTTCTTTGAGAAATATGCCATTTCTGATGAAATACGGGAAAAGTTTATGGGATACTGGGAAAATCGTATTTCTCATAAGGTTAGGGATACCCGTTATGGTGGAGAAGATACAGAGAGTGTTTTGGATGAAGTTAGAAGAAGAAGGAGTGGTAGGCGGGTTATATGGGCGTTTCCAAACGTTATATGGGATGGTTCTCTTTATACTGCCTATAAATATATATCACCTCTGGATTGGATTATTAGCCTTGTAAAGTGGGCAAAGAGGTATAAAAAGGAAGTATTTCTTGTTATTAGGATGCACCCACATGAGGCTTTATACTATCCACGGGCAAGAACACATCATTTTATCATGAGGTTTATAAAACATGTGCCTGATAATGTTTTGATT
>Ga0256831_1001834_pt1 | contig 11177 bp, 19 predicted proteins | sample 132544metaG_FD_189087 | JGI IMG/M metagenome (GOLD analysis project Ga0256831, IMG submission 189087) | Hydrothermal vent microbial communities from Lau Basin, Pacific Ocean - 132-544 | ecosystem: Environmental > Aquatic > Marine > Hydrothermal vents | place: Pacific Ocean: Lau Basin | collected... | reverse complement strand
TTATTAACTAAACCAACTAAAATATACCTACTAAATATAATTCCTCTTCCTCCAATTATTATTCATTATTCATTATTCACTTTTCACTATTCATTTACGCAGTATTATTTACCAGCAGTTTTACCTTGTTTAAGCTTAATAACTTCATCCGCATATCTAATACCTTTACCTTTATAAGGCTCAGGTTTTTTGAAAGCTCTAATCTTTGCAGCAATTTCTCAAACTTTTTGCTTATCAATACCTTCAACAATAATTTTAGCTTGAGCTTTAGGTGCTTTATCTACTGTGATAGTTATTCCTTTTGGGACCTTATATTCCACAGGATGAGAAAAACCTAAAGACAAAACAAGAGTATCTCATTGTAATTTAGCATTATAACCAACTCAAACAACTAACAATTCTTTTTTAAAGCCTTTTGTAACACCTTCTATCATATTAGCAATAAGAGTTCTCACCAAACCCCAAAAATTTCTATAATCATCTGATTCAATAGAAACTTTTACTTGATTATCTTCTACAACAACATTAACACCTTTTGGATATGTATATTCTAATTCTCATTTTGGTCATTTTACTTTTACAGTATTACCACCAATTTTAACCTCTACACCTGAAGGTATTGCAATAGGATTTTTACCAATTCTAGACATAATAATTATTTACAATAAATAAAACCGTTTTCATTAAGAGATTTCTGATGATTTAACCAGAAGATACCAGAAGATATCCCTAATTAAATTATCGGTTTTTATAGGCAGTTAGTAAGTAGCATTTAATTCACATAAAATTAACAAACCACTTACTCACACCTATCCAGTATTAACAAGACAATTAAAAACAACTTTTCTTTTTTAGTTTCAAACTAATATATTTCAAATAATAACTCACCTCCTACTTTTTGATTTCTTGCCTCTTTTGTAGTAAGAAGACCTTTATTTGTAGAAATAACTCCTATACCTAAACCACCAGCAACTTTATGCAAATCTTTGTAAGACACATACATCCTTCTAGATGGCTTAGAATAAAATTTTATTACAGGAACATCTTGTATAGGATTTGTTACTTCGTTCAAAATAATATTTATATATTTTTTCTTACCTTCTTCCACTACATTAAAGTCTTTAATAAAACCATGCTTCTTCAACAAATTTAATATATTTTCCTTAAACTTTGAATATTGTATATTATCCACATTTGTTTTTCTAGCCATGTATGCATTTTTAATCCTTATAAGCATATCATGTACCGGAGCATTTACAAAAGTACTCATTAAATTTTTCTTAACTAAATAAATTTGAGTAATAAAAACTACCAAGAAGCTTTTCTAATACCCATCAAAACACCTTTTCTACCGTACATTCTTATACAAACTCTACATAAACCTAATTCTCTATTATAAGCATGCACTCTACCACATACTTTACATCTATTATAATATCTAGTTTTACCCTTATATTTTTTATACAACTTATACTTTTCTTCCCAAGATAAGTCCTTCCATTTTTTATCTTTTTCTATCTCTAGATATTTTTGTCTAATTTTATCTAATTTTTGTTGTTTAACAACTAATGCTTTTCTAGCCATAAGCTTTATTTAGTGAATAAAAATCACAATGATTCTAATAATGCTTTTGTATCTTCTTTTTTATCAGAAGTAGTAGAAATAGTAACTTGAACACCTTGTGGTATTTTAATTTCATCTGGTGTTAATTCTGCAAATACAGTTTGATCTTTAAAACCAAAACTTATATTAGCTTGGTTATCTATTTTTCTTTCAGGAATACCTTTAAAATCTCTTACTCTTTCAAAAACATAAGTATTTAATCTTTCTAAGAAATCATATGCCTTATCTTTTCTTAAAGTTACTTTCAGCATAACAGGCATACCTTCTCTTAACTTAAAGTTAGAAACAGATTTTTTAGCTTTAACTATAACAGGCTTTTGACCTGTTATTTTAGCTAAATTAGCTTCCAAATCAGAAAAATCTTTCATTCCTTTTTTTGTAGCTAAATTACCTATTCACATAGCAACAATAACTTTATCAACAGCAGGAACCTCATGTATGTTTTTTTTACCTAATTTTTCCTTAAGATCATATCTAATTTTTTCCTTAAACTTTTTATATAAGCTTGCCATTTACTTTAAAAACTTACGAATTAAACTAATTAAGCTTTTTTAGATAATTCTGGTAAAATTTCACCAGTTCTTTTAGAATATCTTACTTTTTTACCAGTTTTTTCATCATATTTAAAACCAACTCTAGTTGGTTTTTTAGCTTTTTCATCATAATAAGCTATATTACTTATATGAATAGGTGCTTCTTTTTCTATAAATCATTGCCCTTTAACAGCTTTTTTTACTTTATTAACATCTTTCAAATATACTTTATCACCATCTACTTTAACTATATGAGAAGTAGCTCATTTATGAGCTCATGCAATAACAATAACAGGATCTCACTTTTTTAATTTTCTCATTATTAAACATTAAGCCAAATAAATATATCATGATAAATCAAGTTGATAGCAGTTTGGTACAACCACTTACTATCTTCAAATAGTAAGAAACAAAAAATGTAAAAAACTATATAACCTCTTCTGCTAATTTAGCAACTTGATGAAAACCTTTCTCTTTAATTTCTCTAGCAACTGGTCCAAACACTCTCTTACCAATTGGAGAATTATCATTCTTAATCAATACAACAGCATTATCACCAAACCTAATATAAGAACCATCTGGTCTTCTAATCTCTTTAGTAGTTCTTACTACCACTCACTTTACTACATCACCAGCTTTTACAGAACCATCTGGTCTAGCTTGCTTTACAGCTAATACAACTCTATCTCATACAGTAGCAGATTTACCAAAAGATCACTTCAAAACTCTAATTACTTTACCTTTTAAAGCACCTGTATTATCAATAATATTTACCATACTTTCATTCTGAATCATCAGCAGAATTTTTAATAATTTAAATTTCAATTAAGTTAAGAAACAGACTATTTTTGTACTTTTTTAACAGTTTCTACATAAATCCATCTTTTTAATTTACTCATAGGTCTATGAGCTCTTATTTTAACAACATCTCAAACAGAAATATTTGAATTATCTTCAATATGAGCATAATACTTTTTACTTCTAACAAATCTTTTTTTATACAAAGGATGCATTTTAACAGTATCTACTTTAACTGTTAGTGTTTTTGGCATTTTTGTACTTACAACTGTACCTACTAATTCTTTTATATTCTTACCACCAATTATAGCCATGGTATAAATTAACTTAAATTAATAAATCTCCGTCTAAAGACGGCTTTTATTTTTTCTTAGCTTGTTCAGGATATTGTTCCTTGATTTTTTCAGTTAAAACAGTGTTAACTCTAGCAATATTCCTTCTAGTTAAAGGAATAAGGTGTGTTTGTTTCAAAGCTCAAGCTTGATTTTTCATTTTTAAAGAAAAAAGATATTTTCTCAACTCTTTTCTTTTTTCTACCAACTCTTTCACTGATAATTTTCTCAAATCCTTAGCTAACAATCTTTTTGTCTCAGCCATTTGATAAAATATATTACTGGAATAAAATTATCCATAACTTATAAACTAGTTCATTTCATGCCTAGAAACCATTCTAGTTTTTAGAGGTAGTTTATAAGATGCTTGTTTAATAGCTTCTTTAGCTACATCTTCACTTACTCAAGATATTTCAAACAAAATAGTACCTCTTTTAACTCTAGCTACATAATGATCTACTCAACCTTTACCTTTACCCATAGGCATTTCCAAACCTAATTTAGTATAAGGAATATCAGGAAAAACCCTAATCCAAATTTTACCAACTTTTCTGTTATATCTTACCAACACTTTTCTAGCAGCTTCAATTTGTCTAGAAGTAATATAACCATTTTGTGTAGCTTTGATACCATAATCACCAAAAGCCACATAAGTATTTCATTTTGCTTTACCTTTTACTCTACCTCTAAATTGTTTTCTATATTTCCATCTCTTTGGAACTAATAGCATTGCTTACAAAGTTAATTTTTAAAGTTAATTTTAAGAAGATTTTTTAACTACTTTCTTTTTAGTAGTAGGCTTTTTTTGAGACTTAGAAAACTTTGAATTTTTCACATTTCTTTTTCTATCATTATTGATATCTCATTTATATATCCAAACCTTAATACCCAAAATACCATATTTTGTAACAGCTGTAGTATAGTAATAATCAACATCAGCTCTTAAAGTTTGAAGAGGAATTCTACCCTCTTTAAAGGTTTCTTTTCTAGCCATTTCAGCACCATTTAATCTACCACCTATTTGAATTTTCACTCATTTAGCACCTTTAGAAGCTATTTTTTCCAATGTAGATTTAACTACTCTTCTGTAAGGCATTCTTCTTTCCAATTGAGAAGCTATATATTCAGCCATAATTCTAGCCGATTGCTCTGGTTTAGAAACTTCTTTAACAATAACTTCAAATTCTTCACCAAATTTCTTTTTTAATTGGTTTTTAAATTCCTCGATTTTCTTACCCTCTTTACCAAGAACCAAAGCAGGCTTAGCAGTAAAAATTAAAATATCATTTTTTACTTTATCAGCAACTTCTCATTTTCTAAAAACAACTTTCGAAATACCACAGTATTTATAAAAGTCATCAATAAAATTTCTAACTTTCAAATCTTGAACCATATAATCAACTGATTTTTGCTTAGTTGGTGCAAAATACTCACTTACCCAACCTTTTACAATACCTGTTCTAAATCCTCTTGGATCTACTTTTTGTCACATTTAAAGATATTACTTAGAATTTAAAACTATTCTAACAAAAGATCTATGTTTTTCATAACCATGAATCCTAGCTCTAGATGCAAATCTAATTCTTTTAATTTTCATTCATCTTCATAAATCTATTCTTTCAATGTATAGTTTATCAGCATCCAATCCTGCATTATTTTTTGCATTATAATATGCAGACTTAACTAACTTATACAATATTTTAGCTGCCTTTTGAGGTAAATTTTGAAGTAATTCCATAGCTTCAACAACATTTTTTCCTCTAATTATATCTGCTACAACTAACAATTTCTTAACAGAAGTAGGAACATATGATTTTTTTGAAGTTCTAGCAGTTAATGAAAATGCTTTTTCAGGACCTATACTAGCAGCTAACTGATTATTCTTCATAAATTTTTTTCTTGCTACAAATTTTTTACTTGACATAATTTAAAAGTTTTTATCAATCTAAAACTCCCTATTTTAGGGCAGAAGGTCGGCAAATAACCGGTTACCTTCACTTTTATGAGAATTGAGAGCTGAGAGCTGAGAAACGAGAAATTATTTTTTATCTTAATTCTCAGTTCTCGATTCTCAGTTCTTTACTAGAATGGATGTCATCTAAATGTCTTTGTTGGAGCAAATTCTCATAATCTATAACCAATCATTTCTTCTGTTACATAAACAGTAACAAATTCTTTACCATTATGAACTGCAAATGTAAACCCAACCATTTCTGGCACTATCATACAAGCTCTATCCCAAACCTTAATTGGTTTTTTATCACCAGTTTCTGCCATTTTTTGAACTTTTTTCAATATTTTTGGATTTACATAAAACCCTTTTTTAAGAGATCTTGCCATATTTAAACATTTCTTAAATTTTAAATCATCATATAATCTGATATGTTATTTATTAGTCATCTTCAGATAATTTTCAGGTTAATCTTCCGAAATCCCTTACTTAGAATTTTGAGGATATAATTTTCTCTTCCTACCTTGTACAATAAACTTATCTGACCATTTATTCTTTTTTCTAGTTTTCTTACCAGCTGGAACTGGTTTACCTGAAAAGCTCTTTGGATACTTCAAACCAATACTTGTATGAGCTTCTCAACCACCATGTGGATGGTCAACTGGATTCATACTCAAACCAAGAACATGTGGTTTTCTACCCATCCATCTTTTTCTACCAGCCTTTCAGATAACAATATTTTTATGCTCTTCATTGCTTACCTGACCGATAGTAGCCCAACAAGTTTCATGAAATTTTCTAACTTCACCTGAAGGCATTTTAACAAAAACCATTCCTTCATTTTCATCTTTACCTGTAATTGTACCAAACACTCCAGCAGATCTTAACAATTTACCTTTTGTATTTGGAGTTACCTCCAAAGCATAAATAGTAAAACCTTCAGGAATATCTTTAAGTTGTTTAGTACAACCAGGTTCTAATGGTGCATTTGGTCAAGTTTCAATTACATCACCAACTTTAATACCTTTCCAGGCTAATACATATCTTTTCTCACCATCAGCATAATTAATCAAAGCAATTCTAGCAGTTCTATAAGGATCATACTCAATAGATGCTACTTTTCAAGGAACACCTATTTTATCATACCTTCTAAAATCTACAATTCTATATAATCTTTTATGACCACCACCTCTAAATCTAGTTGTAATTCTACCTTGATTATTTCTACCTCATGTAGAACCCAAAAATTTTGTTAAAGATTTTTCAGGCTCTGTTTTTGTAATTTCCTCAAAAGTATATCAAGTCATAAATCTTCTAGATGGTGTATATGGCTTATATGTCTTTATTCACATTCTTTATTTGTCAAATAATCTAAAAATATAAAGAAGCTACCTAAGATAGAATATCCTTAGGTCCTATTTAACTGTATCTAATTCAGGCATTTTTTCTCATTCTTTCAATGTTACAATTGCTTTTACATAAGCCTTTCTAACCAACCCTCTTCTAGCTCTTTTTTTGTAAGGAACTTTCACTATATTAACTTTTTCAACATCTACACCATAAAGTTGTTTAACAGCTTCTTTCACATCATTTTTATTAGCTCCATTCATAACTTTTAATGTTAATTTAATCTTTTCTCTTTCTTTAATTTCTGTTTTAACTCTTTCCTTTTCAACAACTACTCATTTAACATTTCAGTTTTCATCCTTAACAGTATCTAATATTTTTAATCATTTAGCTTTTGCATATTTATCACTTTTATAAAAAGCCTTATATTTTTCCTTTACTTTATTACCATCCTTATCTAAAACAGGTACCTTTATTTTAGAAACTGTCTTTAATTGTTTATCAGACTTTTCAGTTTTAATAAAACCTAAAATAATATCAGTTGGAGCAAATTTTTGTAATTGTTTTGTTTCCAAAACTTTTTGACCTCTTCTCTTTAATTTTTGTCTATACAATGATACTTGCATATTTTTTATCATTATTTACTTAAAAATGTATCTTCTATCTTTGAAATACTATCTTTTAAGAAAAGTACTTTTTTATGAGTTAGTAAATCATACGGATTTACATAATTAGCCAGTATAACTTTTACACCAGGAATATTTCTAAATGATTTTGCTATAACTTCATTTTTTTCAGGAATAACTACCAATATTTTCTCTCCTGATAATCACAATTTAGATAATACATCAACTGCGTTCTTAGTTTTAATTTCTTCTGAAGAATATTTATCCAAGGCTATAGCTTCATTATCTTTAACTTTAACAGTCAATGCAGAAAACAATGCTTTTCTTCTTTGTTTTTTAGGCATATCTTTATGATAATTTTCATTACCTGTTGGACCAAATGCTACACCACCACCTCTTCTAATTGGAGAAGCAGCATCACCTACTCTAGCATTACCAGTACCTTTTTGCCTATACAATTTTCTTCCTGATGCTTTAACCTCACCTCTAGTTTTAGTTTTTGCTATATTATATCTAGCATTTGCTAATTGCATTACAACAAATTCATGCATTAACGAAGGATTGATATTTTCATCATTAAATATTTGTTCATTTAGTTTCAATTCCTCTACTTCTTTACCTTGTTCATTATATACTTTTATAGTATAAGCCATCCTAAACATTAAGCTTAATATAATAAATTACAAACATATTATTGTAAATATGCTTTTAACAATCAATTTCTTGCTCAAGGAACAGATCCTTTAACAACTACTATATTTTCTCCATCAATATTATGAGTAGCAATAACTTTCACATTTTTTAAAGTCATATTCTCGTCTCACATATGACCTGGTAATGGATGATTTTTATTAACTCTTCTTGGTTTTCTGTTACCTATACCTCATGGATGTCTATGAAACTTACTACCATGACTTGCAGGTCAACCAGCAAAACCAAATCTTTTTACTACTCATTGAAAACCTTTTCATTTTGTTTTACCTTTCAATGTAACATTAGATATTTCATTAAGCACATCCAATGTAATTTTATCTCAAACTTTATAATTATCCAAGTTATCAACTTTAAATTCCTTAATATATTTATATTCTACATTTCAGTCTTTTTCTTTTTTTTCAGCTCAAACTACAATAGCATTATATCAATCTTTTTCTGTAGTTTTCAATCTAATTATTTCTTGATCTAGGAATTTTAATAATGTTACTGGAATTTTTTTTCAATCTAAAATCAATTCTGTCATATCTTGTTTAGTACATAAGAAACCTCCCTTATTTAACATATTTTTCTAATTAATTATTTAAACACTATCTTGGAAGATCAACCATTACTCACACAGGTATTTGAACATTATTTAAATATTCTATTGTTTTTTCTCCCAATTCTTCAATATCTATTAATCTAGAGTAAGTAATTCTTTCAAATTGTTCTCTAGCATCCTTATAAACAAATGGAGCTCTTAATACTGTATATAATCTTCTTTTTTTAGGCAATGGAATTGGTCATTTAACTTTTGCTCATGACTTTATTAACACTGCCATTACTTTAGCAACAGTAGCATCCAACATTCTCAAATCATATGACTTGAATTTTATTCTCATAGCAGGTTTTTTTTCTTGCTTCTTAGCCATAAATATCTTCCTTATAAAATTAAATCTTTAAAAGAACAATAAGCCTCTTACAAGAAGTAAGAGACTTATTAAAGAGTAATATTAATCTAGAATTTTTGTTACTACACCAGCACCAACTGTTCTACCACCTTCTCTAATAGCAAATCTCAAACCTTCTTCCATAGCAACTGGATATAATAATTCAACTATCATTTTAGCATTATCACCAGGCATAACCATTTCTGTACCTTCTGGCAATGTTACTGTACCAGTTACATCTGTTGTTCTAAAGAAGAATTGTGGCTTATAACCTGACATGAATGGTGTATGTCTACCACCTTCTTCTTTCTTCAATACGTATACTTCAGCCTCAAATTTTTTATGTGGTGTTGTTGTACCAGGAGCAGCAACAACTTGACCTCTTTCTACTTCATCTTTATCAATACCTCTTAACAACAAACCAACATTCATACCAGCTTCTGCTTCTTCATGTTGTTTGTGAAACATTTCAATACCTGTAACTGTTGTTTTCTTTGTATCATGTCCTAAACCAACTATTTCAACTTCATCATTTAATTTAATTTTACCTCTTTCTATTCTACCTGTTACCACTGTACCTCTACCTTTAATAGAGAATACATCTTCAATAGGCATCAAGAATGGTTTGTCCACATCTCTTTCTGGAGTTGGAATATAATTATCTACAGCATCCATCAATTCATAGATTTTTTCAACCCATTCATCTGTTTTACCTTGTTTTGCAGCTTCCAATGCTTTCAAAGCTGAACCTCTAATAACAGGTACTTCATCACCTGGGAAACCATATTTTGAAAGAAGATCTCTTACTTCTTCTTCAACTAATTCTAATTCTTCTTCATCATCAACCATATCAACTTTATTCAAGAATACTACAATATATGGAACGTTTACTTGTTTAGCTAACAAGATATGTTCTCTTGTTTGAGCCATTGGACCATCTGTAGCAGCAATAACCAAGATAGCACCATCCATTTGAGCAGCACCTGTAATCATGTTCTTAATATAGTCTGCATGTCAAGGACAGTCGATATGAGCATAGTGTCTTTTTTCTGTTTCATATTCTACATGAGCTGTATTAATTGTAATACCTCTTTCTCTTTCTTCTGGAGCTTTATCGATATCTTCAAAATCTAATGGTTTAGCCAAACCTTTTAAAGATAAAGATTGCACAATAGCAGCTGTTGTTGTAGTTTTACCATGATCTACGTGACCAATAGTACCTACATTAACATGTGGTTTTTTTGTATCTGACATTTAATATTATTAAGCAAATAAAATAAGCTTATTTTTACGTAAATTAATTTACGTAAATATTTAAATTTAAATATTTACACTTTACTAAAAAAGTGGTGGGCATGGGTGGACTCGAACCACCGACCTCACGATTATCAGTCGTGTGCTCTAACCAACTGAGCTACATGCCCACATTATAAATAATTTCGGGGTGGCGGGACTCGAACTCGCGACCTTCTGGTCCCAAACCAGACGCTCTAGCCATCTGAGCTACACCCCGAAGCTGATCTGGTTTGATTCACCCCTATAAAATATTTAATGGTGCCGGGGGGCAGGATCGAACTGCCGACACAAGGCTTTTCAGGCCTCTGCTCTACCACTGAGCTACCCCGGCCTAGTTTTATACTGCAAATGTGAGTTGTAGTATATAAATATGATTTTAAAAATCAAGCAATTTTTATATTTTTATTTCTTCCCAAGTATTAACCCTAATTACATTAGGATGTAAAAGATGATCCTTATTCCAAGGTTTTGTAATTAAGTATGTTTTTATACCACAACTAGCAACATCATTTGCATATTCTGGATTATCTTCTATCATTAAATCTATTCATAAATTCTGACATACAATAGATTTTTTAGTAGTATCCTTTCAATTTTTATCAAATTTAATTTGAGAACTAGTAGCAAAAAATATATCATCAAAAATTCAAGGATAATATTTATCAAGCCATTTTAAAGTATAATCTCTAAATAATTCTTCTGGTCTTGCTGTAATAACTTTAAGTTTATATCATTTTTTCTTCCAAGATTTTAATTTCTCATAGGCTCATTTTACTGGTTTTAATTTATATTGTTTATCTTCTGCTAAAACTTTTCTAAACAATTCAATAGCTTGCTCAGGAGTAAGTCCAAGCTCTTCCATTTTAAATAAATAATAATCAGTCAAATCTTCTTTTTTAACTTTTTTATTTCATAAATAATGATTATTATCTTCAAGCAATTTTTCAACTGTCTCAGCCAAGACTTCATCTAAATCTATTCAAATTATCATTCTAATTTATTTAATTTTAAATCTGCTATAATTC
>Ga0256831_1001833_pt1 | contig 11178 bp, 11 predicted proteins | sample 132544metaG_FD_189087 | JGI IMG/M metagenome (GOLD analysis project Ga0256831, IMG submission 189087) | Hydrothermal vent microbial communities from Lau Basin, Pacific Ocean - 132-544 | ecosystem: Environmental > Aquatic > Marine > Hydrothermal vents | place: Pacific Ocean: Lau Basin | collected... | reverse complement strand
GGTGTATGATGGCGGTCTTACTAGACGAGAACGCAAGGGTCATAGTCCAGGGGATTACTGGTAGGGAGGGATCCTTCCACACTAAGCTAATGCTGGAATACGGGACCAAGATAGTTGCAGGCGTAACCCCCGGCAAGGGAGGCATGGAGGTACACGGCGTACCAGTCTATGACACCATGAAAGAGGCTGTCGAGGCCCATCCAGAAGCCAACACGTCAATAATATTTGTCCCCGCAAGGTTCGCCCCTGACGCAGTGTACGAGGCAGTCGACGCTGGGATGAAGCTAGTAGTCGTGATAACAGAGCACATACCCGTACATGAAACAATGAAGTTCGTGAACTACGCGAAGCAGAAGGGCACAATAATAATCGGCCCCAACTGCCCCGGAATCATAACCCCAGGCGTCGCAAAGGTAGGCATAATGCCAGGGTCAACATTCACGCCAGGCCCAGTAGGAATAGTATCAAGGAGCGGGACCCTCACCTACGAGATAGGATACGCCCTAACAAAAGCAGGGATAGGCCAGAGCACGGTCATAGGAATAGGAGGAGACCCAATAGTAGGACTAACCTTCACCGAGGCAATGGAATACTTCGAGAAAGACCCCCAGACCAAAGCACTAGTCCTAGTAGGCGAGATAGGAGGAGACATGGAGGAGAGAGCGGCAAAGATGATCGAGGAGGGCAAATTCACTAAGCCAGTTGTAGCATTCATAGCTGGTAGAACAGCTCCGCCGGGCAAGAGAATGGGCCACGCGGGAGCAATAATAATGATGGGAACCGGCACCTACCAGGGCAAGGTCGAAGCCCTCAGGAAGGCTGGCGTAAAAGTAGCTGAAACACCATTCCAGATACCCGACCTAGTAAAGGAGGTCCTATAACCTCCCCATCCTCCTCTTTCTAGCCTGATACTCCTCACTAGTCCCAGCAGCCACTATCTCGTATAACCTAGCAGTATTCGCCCCATTCTTCGGCCTTAAAAGCCGGCCAAGCCTCTGGATGAACTGCCTCTGGCTACCTGTCCCGGATAACAAGACGCCGACATTAGCGTCTGGTATGTCGATTCCCTCATCGCCTACAGTCGTTACCACGAGAACCCCGCTGGGGGAGGCGCGGAACTCCTCGAGCACCCGTGCTCTTCTAGCCTTGTCGAGGCCTCCGTGAAGGAGCAGGCCTCCTACTCTCTTCGCTATCTCCTCGGCCTGCGACTTGTACTGGGTGAAGACGATGATCTTAGATCCCTTGGCTAGCTCGTTCCTAATTATCTTCTCAGCCTCCCTTAACTTCGCCTCGCTATGCTGTATGAGCTTCGTCATCTCCTTGTGAATACGTATAGCCTGGATTGCGTCTTGATCGCCCTTCTTAGCGGCCTCGAGGAGCTCCTGGAAGGTGCGCCCTCTAGCGTAAACCTGATATCTCCTCCTTAGCTCCATGTACTTCTTCTTCTCGTTGGGAAGCAGGTCAACCTTCCTCTGGATTATAGTATATGTGGCGAGGTATCCCAGCCTAGTGAGTTCCCCTGGGGATGTATGGTATACAACGCCTCCGAGAAGCGGGAATATCTCCTCGTGCTTCCCGTCCTCCCTCTCTATGGTAGCGGAAAGCCCTAACCGGTAGGGGGCAGGCATACCTACGGCTATAGCCCTAAACTTCTCGGCTGGCAAGTGGTGAGCCTCGTCGAATATCACTAGGGAGAAGTAAGGGGCAAACTCGCGGAGCCTGCGATACGCCGTCTGATACGTCGTCACTGTTATGGGAGCCAGCCTCTTCTCCTCCCCATAATAGGCGCCAACCATCCCTCCCGCATCGGTGAACCTCCTGATAGCCTGGATCCACTGCCTTACCTGCTCTCTCGTGTAAACAACGACAAGGGTCCTCACCTGTAGTTCCGCGATGCCGGCTATAGCCACCACAGTCTTACCTGCGCCGGTGGGCAGAGCGATTATACCCTTGTAATCGTTCTCTCTCCAAGCCTTCAACGCTTCCTCCTGGTAGGGGCGGAGGGTCCCTCTAAACTCTATCCTCCTGGGCAGGAGGCTCGCGCTTCCAAGTAAACCGACTTCGTCGACGACCCGGAGCCCGGCATTACGGAGCACACTGACAACCTTCCCGTAAAGGTACGGGGGTATCTTGTAAGCCTTCTCCTCACGGTCGTAGAGGAGGGGTAGGCCCCCCTCCCTCAATATGTCCCTCAGGAACCTTCGAGAGGAAACCCCTATCCATCCGTCTTCCCGGAAGTAAACACGGGCGGTGTTGTACTCTTCGAATACACTCTTTAACTCTTCTAGATCTTCCTCGACAATACCCTCAATGCTAGATAGCAGGGAGAAGATATCTTCGAGAGTGTAGTCCTCTCTCCTCACCCTCTGGGGATCCAATTCGAATAGCGAGTAGCCTTCCCTGCGGCCTAGATACTTGGCTATCCTAGTTATAGTTTTGAATAGTTCTTCGTCGATCCATCCTTTAATCCTGAAACGTACCCGTGGAACGCTTATAGTTCTATGCAACACCAACATCCCCTGCAGGCCTGTAACCCAGCACTGGGAAGGGTCCTCTCATATCTAACTTCTCAAGTAACCTCTTTACACGGAGAGGGGGGTCGCCGGATGAGTGGAGTACCACGCACTCGACACCCCTCCTCTTTACAAGCTCAACCTTCTCGACCTCTGGCTCGTCGGCTAACTCGAGAAGCCAGCCCGCACGGTCGCCGCATCCCCCCACACTCACACGCAATAGCCTCATACAATCGTCATCCGCTATCCCGACCAACATCCAGGCTTCTAAATCCTCCTCTCTGTGAAACAATACTTCTACAAAATCGTACTCCTTGTCGGCGACCCTACTAGCAAGTTCTACCAAGTCCTCCTCATCGAATAGACCCGAGTCCTCGAGGCACGGACCGGCTCCATGCGTGGGTTCGCGCTCATCGAAGTCGCCTCTTAAAACCTCCTTCATCGCCGGCCCCTCTAAACGCGTACCCCTATATGGGAGTTAATTAGGAGGTCGGTGAGGTCTCCACTCTTCACAGGCCCGGAGGGCCTATGATCTCGGCAAACTCCTCATCCCTCCCTGGATACGGTAAGGAGGCACTAATTAAAGCCTCGACCTGGAATCCCGGATACTGGGGCGAATAAGAGAGATGTCGTCTCAGGGCACGAGGATTAGTAAGGGAGAGTATAAGGCGGTCGCCCAGCGTATGAAGGTTATCCAGGAGCAGCAGAAGCTAATCGTGGAGAAGATGAAGAGGATAAAATACAAGATAGCTATAATGAGTAATAAGGGAGGCGTAGGGAAGAGCTTCGTAACAGCAAGCCTCGCAGCCGCCCTCGCGGTCTCGGGGAGGAAAGTAGGAGTCCTCGACGCAGATGTTCACGGGCCAAGCATACACAAGCTCTTCGGCCTACCCACGGGTCTAGGCATGCCGGCCAAGCCAGACGGCACGATGATACCGGTGGAAGCGCCGCCGGGCGTTAAGATTGCGAGCCTAGGACTCCTACTGCCAGAGGATGAGACGCCGCTCATATGGAGGGGGCCTATAAAGACTAGTGCTCTCAGGGAGCTTCTAGCCTTCACAGAGTGGGGCGATCTCGACTACCTCCTCATAGACCTCCCACCAGGCACGGGCGACGAACAACTCACGATAGCCCAGCTAATACCCAACATGACGGGAGTAATCCTAGTAACCATACCCAGCGATCTGTCGAAAGCAATAGTTCTCAAGGGCCTGGCATTCTCCAAGAGGCTCAACGTGCCAGTAATAGGGATAATCGAGAACATGTCCTACTTCCGCTGCCCCGACAACACTATTCACTACATATTTGGGAAAGGAGCCGCAGAAGATATCGCCAAGAAGTATAATATAGAGTATCTAGGATCCATACCGATAGACCCGAGGATTCGTGAGGCCAACGATAAGGGCAAGGTGTTCTTCATAGAGTACCCGGACTCCGAGGCTAGTAAGGCCTTCCTGAAAATAGCGGAGAAAGTTATAAGCATAGTTGAAGGAGGCAGAGAGGAGAAGAACGAGAAAGCTGGGTTAGACGAGTCCTAGCTTCGATGCTAGCTCGGCCGCGTTATACTCCTTCGCTAGCTTCACATAGGCTTTCTTTTCTCCCTTAGGCGTGATGAGTGTTCTAACCTTGTCTACCTTTACGTCATATAAGGTCTCCACGGCTTTCTTAATATCGGGCTTAGTAGCGTCTCTCCTGACGATTAGCGTGAGCGTGTTCTCTTCTTCTAATAGTCTAGAGGCCTTCTCGCTCATGTGAATCCTAATTATTACTTCCTCCGGCTTCACTGCGTCTCCACCCTAAACCTAGCCTTCAAGCCGTCAAGGGCTCTCGTAGTTATTACTGTTAGCCTGCCTGGAACCCCTCCTGGAGCGAGCTGGAGCACGTTCACGAGTTCGGGGGTAGCTACATCTACGCCTGGGAAGCCCTTAACCGCCTTGGCGAAGGGCGAATAGGGATCCTCTACTATGAAGAGGACGCTTACAGGGACCTTATACCTCCTACCCCTACGCTTCCCCTTGCCAGCCCTCCACCTCTTCCCATTATACGCCCGTACTATGTCATCGTATACTCCAACTTTCTCCAGGAGACTCCTAGCATCGCTCGCCTTGGATATAGCCTCGAGGACGCTGCTATCGAGCACTATTGGTAGGTATTTAGCGTTGAACTTGTGGCCCCGGGCCTTTACTAGTTCCGGTATTGAGGTGGCGGCGAGCGCGCTCATAGTGGCGAGCTTCTTCTCGAGAGCATTGATCTCCTCATGTATCTTCTTCTCAACCCTTGGAGGGTGTGCAAGACGCCCTCCACGAGTCATATTGACGAGAGCGGCCCTCATACTGCCCCTTATACGGGGAACCCTCGAGACCCCGTGGTGGGCTCCAAGACTACGAGCACTGGTCCTCTTCCCCGCCATGGGGTCCCTTCCCTTAGGCTGGAGCCTGGCTGTCAGCTCGCTATAGAAAGCTCTCCTTATGAGGTCCTTCCTAACGGGGACCCTAAAGACGTCTGGTAGTACCACTTGTCCAGCGTCTTCGCCCTGAGGTCCGAAGACGGGGACCGATATCGGGTCTCTAAGGTAGAGGAATAGGGTCGAGTAAACCATCACTTAGACACCCCCTAGTTACCCTGCTTTGACCCTAGACTGAGGTAGGTTATCTTGGGCTCCTTTACTCCAAGCTTCTGGTACCATCTCGGAGGCCTCACCGGGTATCTCAGGACGATGGGCCTCTTGGGGACTCCTGGGATGCTCCCCGCGAGCAGAGCGTAGGTAGACTTCACAAGGCCGTAGTGTAGGAATCCTCCCGCAGGGGTGACCTCGTAGCCGTTGTTCCCGATAGCTAGTATTCTCTTGTTGTACTCGGTCCTCCTGTGGTACCCGGTTTGACCGGCCTGGGGTATCTCCCACCAGGTCCCACGGCCATGGCTGCGGGCTCCAACCCTCCTGCTACCCTTCCTGTGCTTGTGCCAGCGCGGGAGCTCTTTCACGCCCCACCTCTTGACGGGGCCCTGGAACCCCTTGCCCCGAGTCACTGCTATCACGTCTACTAGCTGCCCGGGCTTGAAGACTTCGCCCAGCTCGAGGGTCTTCCCAAGCTTCTTGACTGCAAAGTCTAGCTGTTGCTCTATAGTGCCGCCGCCGATCTTTACCTCTAGCAGGTCGGGCTTCTTCTTGCTCAGGCCTCCCACTAGTTTGGGCTGGGAGGCCACAAGGATTCTTACCTCCTCAAGCTTGTCAGCGTTATCTTGTAGTATGCGGAGGTTCTCCTCCTTCCCCTTGCTTAGGGTAGGTATCTTCCGCCAAAGCTCCAAGCCGCTTGGAGGCTCTACCCAGGCCTCGCCTAGCGTGTATAGGCCCCGGTTGGGATCGTAACCGTAGCCCCTAACGGCGAGTACCACGAGGGGCGGTGCCTCTACAATTGTTACGGGTACCATTATTTCCTGGCCGAATGTTGGGTTTCCTGGCCTGTCATCGATGATGAAAGCATGAGTCATCCCAGCTTTGTATCCGAGGAAGGCGAGTGGCACAGGCTCGCTCGATTCGATGCTGGGCCAGGTTTTGACCCTTGGCACTAGCCTCGAGGCCCTCTTCCTTGGCGAGTATCCTAGGCTTCCTCTACGTGGCGCCCTCTTCTTCCTTGCTCCCACTGCCTACACCCAGCCTTAACCTTAACGATCCCTCATAGGCCGAGTGGAATCCTAGCGGGTTATAAAGTCTCTGGAGCCTCATCGGGCGGCGCGAGGAGGGATAACGCTATCAGCACGGCCTCCTCACTCCTAATAGTTCTCGTGCCCTGGAAGGGGACAAGATTAACGACAGCGTCAAAATACTCGTCGCCCCCAGCGTCTTCCACCACACTACCCTTAGGGCCCCCTACAGCCACGAGTATTCCTCCTTTCCCGCGGCCCAGCTTCTCGGGTACTAGACCGTTGAGGCACTCGCCCCTCTTGCTCGTACCTATCACTGCGTATCCCTTGGCCCTGTACGATGAAGCTACGTTGCCCAGGCTTGACCCCCGGACCACCCTGAAGCCCGTGTAGACTCTCGGCTTCCGGGCTTCCTCGCGGACTATTGGGTTCAAGTCAACTATACGTACGAGTAGGAGGGACCCTTGAGGGACCCTCTTACCGGCTCGCAGTAAACCTGTGCCATACCTGCCCAGATAAACCTGGCAGTTATGATCCTCGCATTCCTCAACGATGCCATACATCACGAGGCCCTTACGGGGTCTAGGGGGGAGATCGTGGGTCGGAATGTTTAACGGGAGTAGAAGTCCGGCTATTCGGAGCTCTGGTCTAAGCGGGATGAGGCGCCTTCTAAGGTACGGCGGTGTTGCGAGGTAGGATAGGATGGTGAAGAGTTCTTCCTGATCCCTACGCCGGGAGTCCTTATCTCTATAGACGATAATTTCGTCGACTCGAAAAATACCGGCGGCCCTAGCTATGAGCGACGCCTTTACCGCCTTTAACTCTCTTGTAGGCTCTGTTGATAATAGGCTTGAGGCAATTGCTAGAGAAATCCTCTTTTTTCTAGGAGGCGGGGGCCACTTGCCGCACTTCATTTCTTCTTCTTTTTCTTGTAACCGGTCTTAGTCTTAGTTGTTTCTTCCTCCTTCTTGCTCCCTTTCTCCATGAAGAGCGTCGTCCTCTGTCTTCCACCCATGCCGTCCACCGCATAACGGGGAGAGGGGTCTAGGGTTAAAATAGAGCCTGACCCCTTAGACGACTTAATATGGGGAGAGCATCGTTGGCCTTCCTCTACAAGGAGCCTCTGGAAAACCCGGGGCTAGCTCTTAGAAGGCTCCTCGAGGAACGGGATATAGTAGTAGCCCCCGGCGTCTTCAACCCCGCAGTAGCCCTACTGGCGGAGAAGATGGGTTTCGAGGCGCTCTACCTGTCCGGCGCCGCCCTTACTGGCAGCCTCGCAATGCCCGACCTAGGAATCATAACTCTAACGGAACTCGCACTCTTCACCAGCTACATAACCAGGGTAGTATCAGTACCACTCATAGTAGACGCTGACACTGGCTTCGGAGAGGCGATAAATGTCCAGAGAACGGTGAGAGAGCTAGAGCAGGCTGGCGCCGCGGCCATCCAGATCGAGGACCAGGTCCTGCCGAAGAAGTGCGGCCACCTATCTGGGAAGAAGCTTGTGCCACCCGAGGAAATGGTAAAGAAGATTATAGCCGCCGTAGAGGCCAGGCGTAGGGATACTGTGATTATAGCGAGGACGGACGCCCGCAGTGTAGAAGGCTTAGACTCGGCGGTAGAGAGGGCGAAGCTCTACGTTGAAGCCGGCGCGGACGTCATATTCCCCGAGGCGCTTCGAAGCCTGGAGGAGTTTGAGTACTTTGCAAAGCAGCTTCCAGGGGTCCCCCTGCTAGCCAACATGACCGAGTTCGGTAAGACCCCGTATCTCACCGTGGAGCAGTTCAAGCAGGCAGGGTTCAAGATTGTCATATTCCCGGTTACAACGTTTAGATACGCCATGGGGGCTGTCCGGGAGGCCTTGAGGGTCCTGAAGGAGGAGGGTACCCAGAAACCTCTCCTCGACAAAATGATGACTAGGTGGGAGTTCTACGAGCTCATCGGATACAAGGTCTACGAGGAGGTAGACTCCAAGATTGCTAGCGAGGCCGAGGCGCTGGTGGAGAAGTTCCGCCGAGGAAAGCAATAAGTCCGGGAACCACGGCCACCCCAGTTTTTAACTCTTTGAATATCCATAGGGAGGCAGTTGGCGCTACAAGACCTCATAGACCTGGTGCAACACCTAACCCAGCAGGTAACAGTGCTGGCCTGGGCGCTCTTCCTCCTGACATGGAGCATAGGCTGGACACTTAGGGGCGCCCCTATACCACTCAGCAAGCTGAAGAGGACTGGTTCAAGCTTTATCGAGGACTCAGTGTGGGCTGCTCTCTGGCTAGCCCTCGGGAGCACTATTTTCACCTTAATAACGTATATAATAAAGATTATAACGGGGTGATTCGTTGGAGCAGGGAATACTACTTCTAGCCTACAATCTCTCAATGCTATCATTCTTCACAGGCGTACTCATCTACGCTCTACCAATCCCCTGGTACCCCCTGAAGCGCTGGGCTCCACGCCTAATGATAGACTCCCTAGTGGCTGCCGCTCTAGCCTTGTCCTTCTACACGCTCCTCGGCGCGAGCGATATGATTGCGAGGGCTCTAGGAGGCTCCTGGGACCTATTCTACAAGTGGCTTAAGACCTCAACGGCTGTAGTAGCTGGTATGAAGGCTTTTGTCATAGCGATCAAACTGCTCGCCAGCAAGTTCACTATCCTGGAAGCACTGAAATCCCAGCTGCGTCCCATAGACCGGCTAGCCGACGCTGGCCTATACGTTATAGCCTGGATATGGGGGCTCAAACTGATAATCAAGGACTTCGGCCCCATGCTAGCCGCCATAGGAGTAGCGCTCATGGCGGTCCCATTCCGCATATCAAGGAGCGCTGGTGCCTGGCTCTTCTCCTTCGTACTGGTCTTCAACGCAGGCCTACAAGTGCTACCAGTATTCCTCTCAACGGTAGCGGAAGCGCCGGGGAGGCCTGACCCCTCCCAGCTCGAGGAGTACGGGCTGGCCTTCGCACGAGTATTGGTAGCGGACAGGGCAGGTGACAGGGTTGAGGGCGGCCTCGTCCACATGTACAACCCGTCTTGGAAGGAGTGGGGCCGATACAAGGTAGACCTCTTGGGCCAGGCCGTTGACGACCACTACGGGGGCTTCATCCCGGTCCCGACTAGGATAGACACATACTGGATTCTAGAGGTAGACGGCGTGTACTTTCCCTTGAAACCCTATCCTCTACGCCCCACCGACTATACTGGTAGTGGGGGCCTATGGAACGCTAACCTATCCAATCCTTACCTCGTATGGGCCGGCCCATACGCTATCGCCTACGCCAATACTACCATCACCGGTGTGAAGCGGGTCGGGGACACTATCACAGTATCACTAGAGGCTGAGGGACCCTCAAGCCTCACCCTCAGGGTACCCAAGAACTGCAACGCCACCCTACTAGCACCAGGGGCTAGCGAGAAAGCCTACACGTGGTATTGGAGGGGGCTAAACGGCATAGCCTACGAGGCCGACTACGAATCCCCCGGACACTATAACGCATCCATCACGATACACGGCTGTAGCCCGCACAGCCCAGAGCTAGGCTCAACGGTAAACTACCTGGACAAGGTTGGGAAGATCGGTACCTACACTGATCTAGACTTCATCGAGGCCTTCCTACTCTACTATCTAACAATTCCATTCCTCTACATCTTCATACTCTTCGCCATCACTACGGGGCTAGCACGCTTGCTAGGCGGTAGAGAGCGCTTACCCATAAGACTCTAGGGGAGAAGCGGTGATATTCGAGGTAATCGTTGGTGTAATGGCCGTCGCCTCGCTCATAATGATAATTCGCAACACCAGGGCGACCGGCACGCTCCAGGTGAGCATACGGAGAGCGGTCCAAGGCGGCGGAGGCGAGAACACTACTGTAATATACGAGGGCGTAGAATACGAGCCGGTAATCTACGTGTCAGAGGACCCGGTCAGGGACGAGTCAGGCAGGCTGGGAGAGCGGCTGGTAAACCTTGCGAGAAGCGTTAGAGTAAACGTAACCTACTCTACTACACTATTTAGGGCTGAGAAGGGGAGGCTACTCTCCTATATCGAAGACCAGATAGTGAAAGCACAGTTCGCCTACCAGGCGACCAGGCACGTGAGGTACTCGGAGAGGCTCAGGTTCCTCAAGGAACTATACAATGAAGTAGCCCGCACCCACACACCATACTCCTACCGGCTCGGAGTAATAGTGTGGATCCCGCGGGGCAGCCCAGAGGCCAAGGCTAAGGCCGAAGCCTTCAAGTCAATGGTGGAGGTAGAGGCTGGTGTTAAACTAGAGAGGGTGAAGACTAGGAATATTGTGGAAGCAATAATCCCGGAGGCTGGAATCCTCGGTAAAGCCACGCCCTCAGCAGTCTTCGCCGGCACCGGAGAAATGCCAGGCATTGTGATCGGGAGGGACTCTGATGGAAGGCTCATAGTCCTCGACTGGCCGAGGGACTTCGAGACACACATAGGCGTGTACGGGCCAACTGGCAGGGGGAAGACCGTTCTCCTAGCCGGGATAGCAGGCCAGCTAGCCTCTAGAAGCGAGACCAGGCTAGACCCCTACATGGTAGTGGTAATCGATCCCAAGGGCGACCTGGCCCGCCTCCTCGAGAGGATGGCCACGAGGGTGTACAAGCCCCTCCCAGGCTACTGCGTACCGGTGCCTAGGACTGAGGGTATGGCGGAGAGCCTGCTAAGCAAGGTGCTGGGAGGCTACCCCACCAAGAGCGTTGACGTGTGCGAGGGGAGCATTCTACGCAGAGGCCTAGTAGTCTACGATCTAACACACCTGCCAAACGAGGACAGGGACATAGCGGCATCCCTACTATTAACAAGCCTAGTCATAGAGGCGAGCGAGCACGGGCTCCCCGGGAGAGTCGTAGCGGTAATCGACGAAGCCTGGCGTATTAGTAGCGGCGAGGCTATCCACTTCGTCTGGGCACTGAGAGAGGGGAGGAGTAAGGGGTTGCACATAGTATACGCCACCCAGAGCCCCGACGACGTGCCGGACGCAATCCTAACCAATACCGGGACCCTCATAG
>Ga0256831_1001832_pt1 | contig 11178 bp, 7 predicted proteins | sample 132544metaG_FD_189087 | JGI IMG/M metagenome (GOLD analysis project Ga0256831, IMG submission 189087) | Hydrothermal vent microbial communities from Lau Basin, Pacific Ocean - 132-544 | ecosystem: Environmental > Aquatic > Marine > Hydrothermal vents | place: Pacific Ocean: Lau Basin | collected... | reverse complement strand
GGCCTCTTCCCATTTCCGATACGCCCGCTCGAGGAGTCGCTCCACCCGTGCGTATTCCCGGCTGGTTTCCGACCAGGCGGTCTGATCACCATACAAATCCGGATCCGCCATCTTCTGTTCAAGCTCTGCCTTGCGCGCCTCATGGCGTTCAATCTCCTCCTCGGCGGCCGCGCTCTGTTTTTTCCATGGCCGCAACCGGGCCCCGAGTTTCTGCCTGGCCTGGGCCCGGGCCCGGCGCTGCGCCTTTTTATCCCCTGTCTTTTCCCGGCTGCAAGCGGATGCCAACCGGCGGCCATTGTCTGCAACTTCCTGTTCTTCCTCTCTCTTTCTGCGGGCCAGGTAATCGTCGATATTGCCCTCATACATGGTTGCCCGGCCGTCTCGGATTTCCAGCACCTTGTTGACAAAGGAATTGACAAAAAAACGGTTATGGGAGACCACGATAATGGTCCCCTCGTACTGGGCCATGGCCTCCTGCAGGACCTCCTGGGAACTGATATCAAGGTGGTTGGTCGGTTCGTCCAGCAGCATCAGATTGGCGGGCCGCACCAGCATCCTGGCCAGGGCCACCCGGCTCTTTTCCCCGCCGGACAGGACCTGCACCTTTTTCTCCACCTCATCACCCGTAAAGAGAAAGGCGCCCAGCAGGGAACGTACCTCGGTGATGGTCATGTCTGTGGCCGCATGGTAGACAGTATCGAGAATGGTCAGGTCGCCATGGAGTTCCTTTGCCTGGTGCTGGCCAAAATAGGTGAGAATCACATTATGACCGAGTTTTTTCTCACCATCCGCCGGTTCCAGACCGGCAATAATCCTGAGCAGGGTCGACTTGCCGGCCCCGTTGACCCCGACCACGGCCAGTTTATCACCCCGCTGCAGGGAACAGGTAACATCGGAAAAAACCCTTTTATCGCCATAGGATTTATTGATGCCCTTGAGCGTCAGCACATCCCGGCCCGAAGGCGCTGCCGGCGGAAAAGAAAAACGGACCGTTCGCTCGCTTTCCGACAGCTCGATCCGTTCCATTTTTTCCAGCTGCTTGATCCGGCTCTGCACCTGCCGCGCCTTGGTGGATTTGGACCTAAACCGGGTAATGAACCGTTCGCTCTGTTTGATCATGGCCTGCTGGTTGTTATAGGCGGCCCGTTCCAGTTGCAGACGTTGCTCTTTTTCCACCAGGTAGCGGGAATAGTTGCCCTTGTATACCGTCAACCGGCCCAGACTCAACTCCCAGGTTATCCCGGTCACCCGGTCAAGAAAGGAGCGGTCATGGGAAATGATGACCATGGCCCCCTGATAGCCCCGGAGAAAATCCTCGAGCCAGGTCAGGGAATCCAGATCAAGGTGGTTGGTCGGCTCGTCAAGCAGGAGCAGGGCCGGTTTCTGCAGCAGCAGTTTGGCCAGCAACAGCCGCATGATCCAGCCGCCGGAAAAATCAGACACCGGGCGATCGAGATCAGAGGCGCTAAACCCAAGGCCAAAGAGAATCTTTTCAATTTCCGGCCGCATGCGAAAAACATCCTGTCCCTCGAGCAGATGCTGCAGCTCACCCTGACGGGCAAGCAGGTCATCAAGGGCGGGATCACCCGGCTGTAAACCGGCAAGTTCCTCGCCGATCTCTTCAATCTCCCGCTGGTGGGTCAACACATCGTCAAAGGCGGACTCGGCCTCGTCATAGAGTGTGCGGGCGCCGAGCTCAATGGTGATCTCCTGCGGCAGATAGGCAACGGTGAACCAGGAAGCGCGGCTGACAATACCGGGATCGGTCTCCTGGAGCCCGCTCATGATTTTAAGAAGGGTTGACTTGCCGGTGCCGTTGACCCCGACCAGGCCGATACGTTCACCGGCATGGACCTGAACACTGACATCCCGGAAGATATGTTTGCTCCCATACTGGAGACTGAGCGAATTGATACTGAGCATTATTTATCTTTTGATGAACTCGTAAAAAGTCCAGACAATGCTTAAAGATGGCTAAGTAAAAACACAGATATACAGGTAAGCGGAGCGAAGCGTAGACTCCGAGGAGTAGTGTTCTGTGGCGGGTCTTGACTATACATGTAGTATGTCGAGAATCGCCACAGGACACACGACGCAGTAGATCGAAGTTTTTACGACGCCATCATCTTTTTGGGACTCTTTAATAATCTCCTTTCAGGATAACGGTTCCCCGGCCTTGTCCGGGATCGGTCCGCAGGATGAATCTATCAGAGAGGCCAAGGCTGGTCAACCGCTCAATATTTGCCCGCCGGATTCCCTGAAAAACGGAGAGGTCCTGGTCGGCAATGGAGAGAACTACCCTGGCATCCCCGGGAACACTGGCCAGCAGATACCGCGCCTGCTGCAGCATGAGACGGGAATTCACCAGTTCGCCAAAGGCGGGATGATAAGGCCCGGCCAGCAGGGATTTCTCCAGTTCCGGCCCAGCCTGCAATCCCATCCGCACCACCCGGATTCCGGCGCCGGTCAGCTTTTTCTTCATCCAGGCAACCTGGGCCACTGCCCTGGACAGACTGAGCGGTCGATATTTCCCCTGGCGGTACCATTGGGCAAGGACGCTGCCGGCAACCACAAGTACGGGATAGATACGGACAAAATCGGGACCCAGGCAAACAACCTGTTCCACTGTCCCGCGCAGGCTGGCAAAACCCTGGCCCGGCAGACCGACCATCAACTGAAGGCCAAGTTCCATCCCCTCCCGCTGCAGCAGCCTGGAAGCGTTGATGCAGTCCTGGGCGCCATGGCCGCGCCTGCTTGCGCGCAGAACATCATCATCCAGGGACTGCACTCCAAGTTCCACGATCCGCACATGGTGACGGCGAAGAAAGGCCACCCCCCTGCCGGTAATGTAATCAGGCCTGGTCGACAGTCTGATTTCCCGCACCGCGCCGGCCTCGATAAAGGGGGCGACACCTGCCAGCAACTCCTGCTGCCGCTGCCAGGGAAGACAGGTAAAACTGCCGCCGTAAAAGGCCACCTGCACCCGGTCCCGGCGACCTTTGCCGGGCCGCCGCAGCCAGGTGCGGACAATGTCAGCCACCTCCGCCGAGGTTACGGGCGGATCAGGGACGCCGCTTATCCGGCGCTGATTACAAAAAAGACAGGTATGGGGACAGCCCTGGTGGGGGATAAAAACCGGAATAACAAGGGGTGGGGACGGTCGCTTTCCCATCACGGCCGCCAGGTTACGGGCTCTGCTGCCAACAGCGGCATCGGATGCCGGGCCATTGCTCAATTGCCGTCTTTTTCTTTTTCCCGGGTCAGTTTGTCCAGGGCCACACCTGCGGCCTGCTGCTCCGCTTCCTTTTTATTGCCTGCCTGGCCCCTGCCAAGCACCTGATCACGGAAGCGGACCGACACGGAAAAAATTTTGGCGTGGGCAGGGCCCTCCTCATGGTCAAGCACATAATGCGGTCCCTCGTTGTACCGCTCCTGCAGAAACTCCTGCAGGGCGGACTTGGCATCGGAGCGGACAAGCTGCTGCTGCCGCTGATCGATCAGAGGTGCGAAAAACCGCTCAACAAGGCGCAGGGCCTTATCATAGCCGCCGTCAAGAAACAGCGCTCCCACCAGGGCCTCATAGGCGCAGGAAAGGATCGAGGACTTTTCCCTGCCTCCGGATACATCCTCTCCCTTGCCAAGCAGCAGGTAGCTGCCCAGGTCGATCTCCCTTGCCCGTTCGGCAAGCCCGGTTTCATTGACCAGGCCGGAACGGATCCGGGTCAGTTTGCCCTCCCGCATCCCGGGAAAACGCTTGAACAGAATATAGCCGACGGCCAGATCAAGGACCGCATCACCCAGAAATTCCAGGGTCTCGTTATTTCGTCCCTCTTCCAGCCGCTCAAAGGCAAAGGAGCTGTGGATCAGGGCAACCTGTAACAGTGTAATATCCCTGAATTGGTAGCCGATACGCTCCTGCAGCTGTTGCAGGCTCCGACCATTGTCCTGAACCAGGGTGTGCAGGGTGGTTGCCATTTACGCGTTTTCCTCTTGTCAAAAAGTGTAACTATGGTATAAAGTGCCGCTACAAACATTGGGCGACGTAGCCAAGTGGTAAGGCAGTGGTCTGCAAAACCATTATTCAGCGGTTCAAATCCGCTCGTCGCCTCCAGTATAGCCAGGGATTGTCCGCTGTCGGACAATCCCTTTTTTTATTTCACTTCAGTCCGCCGCAGGTTCTAGCCGGCCAATGAGAAACCCCTGGCCGCTTTTCTCCCGACCCCGGACCTGTCCTTTTTCCCGACCAAAGGTCTCCATAAAGAGCTCACAACTGCCCTCGTTGCCTATCCGATACAGGTGCAGACGACATCTGCCATGCCGGGAACCTGGATAGACAGTATCGAGTAATTGCGCCCAGGTCCCATCTTTGGAGATAAAGGTGTCATCAGGACCGGACCATGTATCAATATTCCCCAGGATATGGGCCAGCTCTGCACGCAGATCGCCGGCCCGCTCCTGAAAATCGTGTAACTGTTCCTGCCAGCTTTCCTCTGCATGCCGGGCCGGCAATAAAATGACGGGGAGCTGCCGGGCCTGATGCTCCCCATCCTGTTCATATTTCTCGATCAGCAGATCCAGCGCATCCTGGTTGGTGGTCACAAAACAAAAACAGTGATCAAGCTTTTCCGTGCCAAGACAGAACAGCCTGGACCAGGCCTTTAATCGTAGTTTTGGCAGGCCATCGCCCCGGGTTTCACCGCTCGCCAATTTTTTGGTCAATGAAAAAGGTTCGGACTGTTCCCGGCGCAGCTCGGAAAAAAGGCCCTGCTCCTTTTGGGCGATTTTCTCCATTTCCCGTTCCAGGGCCCGCTGTTCCGCGTCAAAAATTTCACCGAGCTTGAGCACCAGCCGGGCCTGCCACAGGAGCATCTCCCGTTCTTCACGGGCCTGATCGGTAATCTGCCGTCCCTGGAGCAGAGTATCGATGATCGAGTTCTTTGATTCCCCCTTTAAGGGATCACCGCCAATACCGGACAGGGCCAGGTTTTTCAACTGAAAGGCATAATCATCCTTTTTGGTTGCCAGATCGTGGATCAGACTGAGGAACCGTTCCCTGTTCTCACCAAGAGGTGCGGGCACATGGATCCGGACAAGCCCCGACTCTGCCATCCGGTCACGCACAGGGGATGCCAACTCCGCCGGGATTTCATCATCCTCCACCGCCTGACAGTGGACAACCGGATGAAAAACATGTACAAGGGGGAAGAGAATATCATCATCCGGGACGGTTTCCGGAAAAATACACGCTGCTATCGTTTTATCTTTCATATGAAAACTTTTCGTGAGAAACTTACCTTTGTCTTGACGGCCCTGGCCTATATTGTCTTCCACATTCGTACCGGCCAGGACCTTGCCACCATTGCCTCCGGCACCTTTCTGCAAATGATGACCACCCTCCCCTATGCCGTGGGGTTTACCTATGTGTTGATCGTCATTCTCCGCCATCTCACCGGAACCACCCCGCCCTGGGACAGGATATTCAGGATTTTCTTCACCATCGGTATCCTGTTCGCCTTTTTCTTTGCCCTGTATGAATACGGCGACCGGGCGGAAAAAATGCGCAAACAGCAACAGGAAAAACCTGTTACCGTATCACGGATTTGGCAGAATGAAAACCAGAAGGTGCGGTTGTATTGGGCATGAGGATGGAATCAGGGCCAAGAAGGGTGCCCGGATTGGTCACCGAATTACAGCCGGTCTGGGCCCGGTCGCCAAGAATGGCACCCAACTTGCGCAGGCCGGTATCCACCGGCCCGTCCGGGCCTTTCACCTGAATATTGCCGCCAAGAAAACGCAGATTGGCAAATTTTGTTCCAGCGCCAAGATTGGCATGGGCGCCGAGAATCGAATCGCCGAGATAGGCGAAATGACCGGCCTTGGCATCGTTAAGAAAAATTGAATGTTTCACCTCGGTGGTATGTCCTACCACGCAACGATCGCCCACCAGACAATACCCCCGCAGGTAGGCACCCTGCCGCACCTCACTCTGGTTGCCGATAATGGCAGGCTCCTTGATCAAGGCGCCGGATTCCACCAGCACCCCCTCACCAATATAAATCCGGCGGCCCTGCAGCACGGCCCCGGCCATGAGTACCGAGGCCCCGCGCAGCAACTGGCCGTTCTGCAGCACTTTCAGTTTTCCCTTGCCGGGATCATCGAGAATAAATTCATACTCGCGGCTGCAGCTCAAGATTCCATGATGAAGGACAAGTGGCTGCCTGAGCGGCACCCCAAGCGTCAACCCGGGATGCACAAGGGGAGCGGCAGTATACCCATCCATATAGGCTCGCAGGTTTTTCAGTCCGTCCCAGACATATTCGGTGCCGGAGAAAATCTCCCGGTGGGCAAAGGTGGTCAAATCAAAATAAGAACCGGCATTCAACATAATAACACCCCGATGGCATCAGAAGGGAAGAAAGACGGCCACGGCGGACACGCGCCGGCAACCTGCACTCAGGGCCAACTACCCGCAACGCCCTGGTCTTTCTCTGCAGGAAAATCCAGTCAAAAAACAGGAACTTTCCCGTCATATATTGGGCCTCTGTCATTTATTCAAGAAAAAAATGCTCTTCCCATACCTCAGCCCACCTTGACTTGTGTCCATGTTGTGTTTACCTTCAATAAATTAAACAGATCAGACTGCCCCCGGATACTCAACTTCTGTGACCACGGGCAGCTATTCTGACAGAAAAATACCGGTCTTGCAAATAGTGCCTTGCTCCTGAATTCCTGTCATAAAAAGCAAGAAATTTCAGGATTAAACAACTATTATATCAGCATGCTATCCGGTTATCTTGCATGTGCGGCATAAATGTTACTCATGCTTGCAGGGGCGAATTTATTCGCCTGATAAAGCGCCTTTTGAGATGGCATCCCTATCACAAGGCGGCTGAAGCCGCCCCTGCAGGCTTTGGTTGCGGGTGAAACCCGCCTTGGATATAACGAACCACCACTCCCAACACGGGAGTTATTGCCTCAGCCCACAGGCTGCAGAGAGGAGGAAACCGTGGAATTTGACGATGCTCTGTCCACAAGCATGGATGATTTTGGTGAAAATACCCAGGACATGGAAATCCCGGAATCGCTGCCCATGATGGCCGTCCGTGACGTTGTGGTTTTCAACTATATGATTATCCCGCTTTTTGTCGGCCGGCCCGGCTCCATAGAGGCGGTCAATGACGCCATGAATGGTGACAAGCTGCTGATGCTGGTCACCCAGAAGGACGCTACCAAGGACGAACCGGAACCGGAGGATATTTACAAAGTCGGTATGGTCTCCATGATCATGCGCACCCTTAAACTGCCCGACGGCAGACTCAAAGTGCTGGTCCAGGCCCTGTCCAAGGCAAGAATCCGCAACTATGAACAGACATCACCCCACTACCGGGTGGCCATTGATCTTGTGCCTGAACTGGAAACCGAAGAGATTTCCGTCGAAGTCGAAGCCCTGATGCGGACCGTGCGCGAACAGACGGAAAAGATCATGTCCCTGCGCGGCATCCTCTCTTCGGACCTGATGATGATCATCAACAACATCGAGGAACCAGGTCGGCTGGCCGACCTGGTCGGCTCCAACCTGAGGCTCAAGATTTCAGAATCACAGCAGATTCTGGAAACAGTCGATCCGGTGGAACGGTTAAAACTGGTGGCGGATTTGCTCAACAAGGAGCTGGAGGTCTCCACGGTCCAGGCCAAGATCCAGTCCGATGCCAAGGAGGAGATGTCCCGATCCCAGCGGGAATATTTTCTCCGGGAACAGATGCAGGCCTTGAAACGGGAGCTTGGCGACGAGGACGCCTATTCCCAGGAAATCGACGAGCTCAAGAAAAGCCTGAAAAAGAAAAAAATGCCCAAGTACGCCAAAAAGGAGGCGAAAAAGCAGCTCAAACGGCTGGAGATGATGCATCCGGACGCATCCGAGGCCAATATTGTCCGCACCTATCTTGACTGGTTTCTGGACCTGCCCTGGAAAAAATCATCCAAAGACCGGCTCGACCTGAAAGAGGCGGCCAGGGTCCTGGACGAGGACCATTACGGCCTTGACAAGATCAAGGAACGGATCCTGGAATATCTTGCCGTGCGCAAGCTCAACAAGAAGACCAAGGGGCCGATCATCTGCTTTGTCGGGCCTCCGGGCGTGGGCAAGACCTCGCTCGGCCAGGCCATTGCCAGGGCCATGGGCCGGAAGTTTTACCGGTTGTCGCTGGGCGGCATGCGGGATGAGGCGGAAATCCGCGGCCACCGGCGCACCTATATCGGCGCCCTGCCCGGCCGTATTCTGCAGGGACTGAAAAACGTCAAGACCAACAATCCGGTCTTCATGCTCGATGAAATCGACAAAATCGGCGATGATTACCGGGGCGACCCCTCATCGGCTTTGCTCGAGGTCCTTGATCCGGAACAGAACAACACCTTTTCCGACCATTACATGAACCTGCCCTTTGACCTGTCCAAGGTCATGTTCATTACCACGGCCAACCGGTTTGATACTATTCCGGGACCGCTGCTTGACCGGATGGAGGTGATCCAGCTCTCCGGCTACACCCTGGAGGAAAAAATGGTCATTGCCCGCCGGTACCTGCTGCCGCGGCAGATCAGGGAAAACGGCCTGCGGCCCTCGCAGATCAAACTTGATGACGATACCCTGAAACTGATCATCAGCCACTACACCCACGAGGCCGGGGTCCGGAACCTGGAACGGGAACTGGGAAAAATATGCCGTAAAATCGCCCGCAAAATCGCCGAAGGGGGCAAGGGGCCATACACGGTGTCAAAAAACACCCTGTCCAAATACCTGGGCCCGCTCAAGTATCTGCCGGAAACCGAGCTGGACACCCTGTCCCAGCCGGGCCTGGTGGTCGGCCTTGCCTGGACCGAGGTGGGTGGTGAACTGCTGCACATCGAAACCACGATTCTGCCCGGCAAGGGCAAGCTGATCCTTACCGGGCAGTTGGGTGACGTGATGAAGGAATCGGCGCAGGCTGCGCTCAGCTACTGCCGCAGCCGCAACAAGATACTGGGCGTGGAACCGGAATATTTTGACTCCATTGACATCCATATTCACGTGCCGGCCGGCGCCATCCCCAAGGACGGGCCATCGGCGGGTATCACCATGACCACGGCCCTCTATTCGGCAATCCTTGGCCAGCCGGTGAAAAAGGGTGTAGCCATGACCGGTGAGGTGACCCTGCGCGGCCGGGTCCTTCCCATCGGCGGCCTCAAGGAAAAGGCGCTGGCCGCCCTGCGGGCCGGCATTACCACCATTATCATTCCCGATGAAAATGAAAAGGACCTGGTGGATATCCCGGAGGAACTCCGCAAAAAGATTACCTTCATGCCGGTCAAGCACATGGATGAGGTTGTTGAGATTGCCATAGGAGAGCTGAATACCAAAAGAACGCCTAAAAAAAATGGCGGCTCCAAAAAACGAAAAAAGAAAAAGGCATAGCAGCAGGGAAAAATCTCTGTTCGGGGAAGTATAACCATGCGCCGTCTGCTGCTCTGCTGCCTCGGTATCCTCCTGCTTCTGGCAGGAGGTTTCGGCGCCTGGTACGCGCTCTATGTCACCACCCCGGCCCCCGGCTCCGGTGCGGTGACCATTGTTATTCCAAAAGGTGCCGGCGTGCGCCGGATCGGCGCTATCCTGGCCGAACATCAACTCATAGTTAACGATATCCGGTTCCTGGTTCTTGCCCGCCTGACCCATGCGGGAACCAGGCTACAGGCCGGTGAATTCTCCATTCCCCGGGGGTTGCGGCCGGCGGAAGTGCTTGAACTCCTGGCCCAGGGCAAAGCGGTCCAGCATCCGGTAACCATCCCCGAAGGGCTGACCATGGAGGAGGTTGCGGCTGTTTTTGCCAACAAGGGCTGGGTAAACAGGGAAGAATTTCTTGCCCTGTGCCGGGACCCTGAATTTATTCATCGTCTTGGCCTGCAACAGGAGCGGCTTGAAGGCTATCTCTTTCCGGACACCTATGCCCTGGTACGGGGAAAAAGCGGGGCCAAAGACATAATTACCCGGATGGTCCGCCGTTTTTTCCAGGTATGGAACGAAATAGCGGCCCGGAAAAAATCCAGCCTGACCCGGCACCAGATAGTTACCCTTGCCTCCATCGTGGAAAAGGAAACCGCCAATCCCGCTGAACGGCCGCTGATCGCCCGGGTCTTTCTTAACCGGCTGCACAGGTCCATGCGCTTGCAGTCCGATCCCACTGTCATCTATGGCCTGCCCGCCTTTGACGGCAACCTGACCAGACAGGATCTCCGGCTGGCAACGCCCTATAACACCTATGTCATTGACGGCCTGCCTCCAGGGCCGATATGCAATCCGGGCCGGGCCGCCATGGAAGCGGTCCTCCATCCCGCCGACTCGACCGCCCTCTATTTTGTCTCCAAAAATAACGGCAGCCATCAATTTTCAACCACCTTAAAGGAACACAACCGGGCAGTCCGCAAGTATCAAAAGTAGGTTGTTCTCTCCAGTCTAAAACAAGAAACCCTGACTCTCCGGCTTACAGTTCCGGATTTTTTCCTCATCCCTTCCCTGCCAGCAACACAATTCTCCAAAATATCCATTCTACAATAACGGCAGAGCTCTTTGGCAAGTAGCCAACAACATAGAGCACTCAACAATAAATCCGTATTTTCGGAACTCCACCTCAGGGATTCCGGAAATACGGATATTAAATTCCGGAAACATGGAAACACCTGCCCCATGCTGTCAGGTTTCATTTTGGAGAATACATGCGAATAATCTTATATTTCAAATAGTTAAAAGAAAAATTCCTTGACCATGGACTCAGGCATGGCGCTTGCTATAAAGGAGACTGTCAACCATATTTTTTACAATCAACAAACAAAAGAAATATAATCATGAAACAGCAGCATACTCTCTATGTGATCGCAATGTTCCTCATCGTTTCGGCTACTTCCATCCACGCCACTCCTATCCAGTGGACGACATCTTCCGGCGGCAACGGCCACTGGTATGAATTTGTCAACGATAAAGGAATCACCTGGGACGAGGCCAGAACAGATGCCTCATCTCTTTATGGCCCCAACGCCTATCTTGCCACCATTACGTCGGAGGCGGAAAATGACTTTATCTTCAACCTGGGCATCGAGGACCAGCCGATCTGGCTGGGTGGCTACCAGGATGATGGAGCCGCTCCTGATGAA
>Ga0256831_1001831_pt1 | contig 11179 bp, 10 predicted proteins | sample 132544metaG_FD_189087 | JGI IMG/M metagenome (GOLD analysis project Ga0256831, IMG submission 189087) | Hydrothermal vent microbial communities from Lau Basin, Pacific Ocean - 132-544 | ecosystem: Environmental > Aquatic > Marine > Hydrothermal vents | place: Pacific Ocean: Lau Basin | collected... | reverse complement strand
CCATTGTCATTTTACCCGCATTCCAGCTAATGCACCTTTATCAGGGGTTAGCATAAATAAATCTTCTCCGCCAGGTCCTGCGGCTAATACCATGCCTTCGGATACGCCAAAGCGCATTTTTCGTGGTGCTAGATTGGCGACCATCACGGTCATTTTTCCTTCCAGATCAGTGGGATGGTAGGCTGATTTTATCCCTGCAAAAACATTACGTGTTTCACCGCCTAAATCTAGGGTGAGTTGCAATAGTTTATCGGCACCTTTTACATGCGCGGCTTTAACGATTTTAACCACGCGTAGGTCGATTTTGGCAAAATCATCATAGTCAATAGTATTGCTAATAGGATCACTTTTTAGCGGACTATCATCAACAGGTGTGTTTGATGTCTGAGAGGCTAGGGTTTCTAGCACTTGCTTGTTTTCATCCAGCATGGCATCAATTTTATCTTTTTCAATGCGGGTCATTAAGGGTTTGAATTTATTAATCTCTGTGCTTAATAAGGGGGTAGCAACGCTACCCCAGTTTAATTCGCCTGCATTTAAAAACTGCTCGGATTTTTCTGCCAATTCAGGTAGTACGGGTTTGAGATAGACCATTAAAGCGCGGAACATATTGACACCTTGGGTACAAATTCCCTGCACTTGATCTTTAGTGGCATCGTCTTTGATTAAGACCCATGGCTGATTCTCATGGATATATTGGTTTGCTTGATCCGCCAGTGTCATAATTTCACGCATTGCTTTGCTGTAGTGGCGTGTTTCATAGGCATCTGCAATGGCATCGCTACTATTGGTAAATTGTTGATAAAGCGCAGTATCAGGTAACTCTGCTGAGAGTTGTCCATTAAATTTTTTGGTGATAAAGCTGGCGGTGCGTGATGCGATATTGATGACTTTACCAATGAGATCGCTATTAATGCGTAGCTGAAAGTCTGCTAAATTAAGATCAATATCATCGACACCATTGCTGAGTTTAGCTGCATAGTAATAGCGCAGTGGCTCCGCAGGTAGGTGATTTAAGAATACGCGTGCTTGAATAAAAGTGCCGCGTGATTTTGACATCTTTAAGCCGTTTACTTTTAAAAAGCCATGACAATGGACGGCAGTGGGTAAACGGTAGCCTGCTGCTTTTAAAACCGCTGGCCAAAATAAGGTGTGGAAGTAGGCAATATCTTTACCAATAAAATGATGCACTTCGGTGCTGGAGTCTTCCTTCCAGAATTCATCAAAATCAACATCCGTTTTATTACAGTAGTTTTTAAAGGATGCTAGATAACCAATCGGCGCATCTAACCAGACATAAAAGTATTTATCCTCTGTGTCAGGGATTTTAAAGCCCCAGTAAGGCGCATCGCGTGAAATATCCCAATCGCTTAAACCATCCTCAAGCCATTCTTTCATCTTATTGGCAATTTCGGTTTGCACTGAACCGCTATTAATCCACTCTTTTAAGAAAGCATCAAAATCATTGAGCTTAAAGAAATAGTGCTCACTATCTTTTTCGATAGGCGTTGCGCCTGTAATCACCGAATAAGGGTTGATAACCTCCGTTGTAGCGTAAGTTGCACCACAGTTATCACAGTTGTCGCCGTATTGATCAGTCGCATGGCATTTTGGACACTCACCTTTAATAAAGCGATCAGGCAAAAACAGGTTCGCTTCAGGATCATACGATTGCTTAATCACTTTCTGCATAATATGACCACCTTGTTTTGCAGCAAGGTAAATAGCCTCAGAAAGCTCGCGGTTTTCAGTTGAATGTGTTGAATGGTAATTATCAAATGCGACATTGAAATCAGCAAAATCTGCTTGATGCTCACCCTTAGATTTATCAATCAATTCTTGTGGCTCAATGCCTTCCTGTTGCGCGCGCAACATAATAGGTGTGCCATGCGCATCATCCGCACAAACGTAATAGCAGGTATGACCACGTAGGCGTTGAAATCGCGTCCATATGTCGGTTTGAATATACTCAACCATATGCCCCAAGTGAATGGGACCATTAGCATAAGGGAGGGCACTTGTGACTAGAATTTTACGTTTGTTCATAGTTGTTTCTATGTTGATTATTGTTGATGCGCTAAAATAACAGTTTGTTAATTTTATTGGTAGTGATTTAGATTGAAAGTTGCAGTGCTAGAAGGTAATGTATTTTTTTGGGTGTCAATTTTTTTTTCTAACAGAAAAATGAGTTCGCGTGATGAACGTCTAAATTAAGTGTGCAGATTCTCTACAATATGTTACTAATATGATTCTGAGACCAATGGAGACTAGTATAGTCAATGAAATATAAAATAATAGTAGCAGGTCCAGTTGGGGCTGGTAAAACGACAGCGGTAAACTCTCTGACAGATGATAACGCCTTTATGACGGATGCAGCGGTTAGTGATGAAGTGACTAAAAAGAGAAAATCAAGCACAACCGTTGGCATGGACTTTGGTGTGGTGCAACTAAATGCGAATGACGAGGCATATGTTTACGGTACGCCAGGTCAACAACGCTTTAATTTCATGTGGGAAATTCTCTCTGAAGGTGCGCACGGGCTAATTTTATTGTTTGATAACACGAGAAACTATCCTCTTCGTGATTTAAAATACTTTACTGAAAGTTTTGCAGGCTTAATTGCTTCACAGCCTTTAGTTATTGGTGTTACGCGCTCTGATGTTTCGGATGAAATTCCTTTGGAAGCTTATCAACAATGGCTAAAAGAGCTAAATTTGAATACCACTGTGCATTTTATTGATGCACGTAAAAAAGCGGATATTGAACAGTTAGTTCATCTATTAGCAAAGAAAATAGCGATTCACCAGCAGCAAAGCTCTAAGCAGAATAGTGTTTCTGACTCCGCTTCTAGTACTAATAAAAAATCAACTGAAAAGGCTTTAGCAGAAAATGCAACAGAGAATTTGACGGCTGATGCTATCCTTTCCACTGCGGCAATGGCTAATGAAAGAAATCTTGTAATGGGTGAAGAGGCTGATGATGCTTCTGTTGTTCAGAGTAACAAAAGTGAAGAGCCAGTACTCTTTGCATCTGCGGCTGACTCTTTTAATTTGGATGAAAACACCATGCAACAGGTGGCAACATTACAGGATGTTGAAGGAGTAACCTTGACTAACTCTTATGGTGAATTATTGCACTCAACCATTAAGGATGATGATATAAATGAATTTATTGCCTTTTTATCGGGTATAACACCTGCGCTAGAAGATGCCAGTGGCATGGGGGCGATTAGTAGAATCATGTTAAGAGGCCCACTTGACGAGAATTTAACAATCTTTGTTGAGAAAGAGCGTTCTTTAGGGGTGAGCTCAGATAAGGCTATTTCGGTGCCAGCACTCAGTCAAAAAATAGAAGACATGCTACAGTGGGTTTAGTGACTTAATGAAAAATATACTAAAAAATATCGCCCTATTGCGCGGCGTAAATTATGTGTGCATTTATCAAGAAGGAAAGGAGCCAGTCTCAAACTTTCCTAAAGAATTTAATGAATCAATGACACTATCGCATGATTTGATTGATCAAGTTTTTTCTGCGCTAAAGGCAATTGATAAGTCACATAATGAAATTTACTTTTCGATTAGTGATAAATTTTTAGTTGCCTATTTACTCGATGAAACCTGTATTGCGCTTTTACTGACAGAAAAAAAGATTAATTTTCCCTTATTAAATATGGGAATTAAATCTGCTACTATGAAGGTCAAACGTATCATTAAGGATGAAGCGCAGAATGAAATAGCACAACAACAAACACCTATGCAATCAATGAGCATTAATCAAAGTATATCAGGAGATGCTGAACTTCAAGCGACACTCGCAAAACTGTCAGATATATTAAAACAATTCTTAGGCCCAGCGGCTATTTTTGTCTTTGAAGATAATATCGTAAAATGGCGTAAAACCTATGTACAAAGCCGTGAAAATCTACCGCATTTAGTTGAAATTATTAAAACAGAATTAGATCCAAAAACGGAACAGGCAACGTTTTTACAACAAGCAGAGGCGATTATTGGAGGGGAAGACAGCTTAAGTTAGATTTATTCTACTTGGATACTTGAAATACCTGCTTTTTCTAGGCTCTCTGTTGAAATTTGATGACCACCTGCGCTTTCTCCTTCTCTTCTGCGTTGAAAAATAATCGCGCAACCCTGCTGTACGCTTATTTTTTGCCTTGATAGCACTAAAGAACAGACTAAAAAGTGAAAATATAACCAAATACCAGCAGAACCTAGAAGCATCATCGTTATTAATATTAGAAAATAAGCAAAAAAAGTTGCGAAATGGAAGAAATAAGGTTAAAAACACTATAGTCATCGAAATTAATGATAGGGATATTAGGGGAAATTTATGAAAATGGATGCAACTGTACTCTTTAGCTTTTTTATTGTCGTAATTTCAAGTGGCTTATTGTTGCTACCAGCGACATTGCTGGCAGAAAACAAAGTAGGTATTACACAGGATCTAAAAAGTCTTGAGATAACATATGCAGGCAAGAGTGTTGTTATTGAACGGATTCAAAATACTAAAAATAAATTAACCAATGGTTTTGCAAAAACATCGCGTGTTTGCCCTCCTTTTTGTGTACAGCCTATTGAAATTCATCCTGATGTGAAAACAGTGGGTGAGATTGAGTTGCTGGATTTTATTGCTAATGAAGTAAAGAATAGCAAAGGCTTATTGATTGATGCCAGATTGCCAGACTGGTTTGAAAAAGGAACAATTCCTAGTTCAATCAATATTCCCTTTAGTATCTTAGAGGGCGGTTTGGAAAATGACCATGCCAAGAAAATTCTTAAATTACTGGGCGCGACAGAAAAAGATGATGAATGGGATTTTGACAACGTGCAGTTACTTATGCTGTTTTGCAATGGTCTATGGTGTGGACAATCCCCACAAGCAATCAAGAACTTAATGTCGATGGGCTACCCAGCAGAAAAACTATTCTGGTATCGCGGTGGTATGCAGTCATGGCAATTATTAGGATTAACGGTTATAACCCCTTAGTAACCACTGCCGTTCCTTTAAATCTACCCTTATCTGTGTTGAAAAATGGACATCCTTCATTAGAAAAGAAAAATATTTTACATTTTATTTATCCGTCATCTCCCAAGTCTTTTAGCCAGGGATAATGAAAAATAACCACTTACACATGTAAATTCACATTTTTTGCCTTGAGCTGACAAATGTTAGGGGTATTAGAAGGGGTTATATCTTAGGAAATAGGAGTCTTTAAACTATGAAATTTCTAATAAACGCCTTATTGTTAGGCTCTGTGCTGATATTAAGTGCGTCACTTGCCCTAGCAAAAGATAAGGCACTACTGGATGCTTTAAGTGCTGAAGCCGATAATACCAGTATGGAAGAAGATACATCACTTGATAACACAGATTCTGAACCATCCAGCGCTCCTGAAGAAATAACGGATTATGATGCGTTAGAGAAAAAAATTGCAGGGCAGATAAAAGGTGTATTGAAAGACTCAGACAAAGATAAAAAATTTAATGATAAACTAGAAAATATTGTCTCTTCTGCCTTATTACGAGGTAATAAAATGAATGATATTCGCTCTGCGGTAACCGCCGCCATGACTGATATTAAGAAAACCAGCGTAAAGGCAGGGAATGCCTCTAACGCAATCATCAAGTCAGTAGGCAAAGCATTAGAAAATATTGTGGCAGAAAAGAAAGTTAAACCTGCAAAAATAGCAGCTAAAGTAGCTCAGACACGTTCAACTATTCCTGATGCTACTATTCTCGCTAATACTGTGACGGTACTTAAAGGCGAAAGCCTTTATAAAATTGCACAACGCGTTTATGGTAGTGGAAGCAAATACCTTGAGTTATATAATGCAAATAGAGATGTACTGAGTGACCCTAATATGATTAGTGCAGGTCAAATTTTAAAAGTACCTTAAACCTGACAGTCCCTGTTCTTAACGGATAACTCCCCCCAGTTATCTAGGTTTTCTTGTTCTACGCTGGTTTGGCGATTAGTCTTTGTAGGACGTTTTAAACAACAGATCTGCCCCAGATTAACACAGAAATTTTGTTTCTTTGAACTTTCCTTATCCCCCATTTTTAAAGACACCTAATATAAATGAAATTATCACAACCCCTAAAAATATTCCCAACCGCGCTGCACGCATGCTCCTATTTACCCGCAAGGATTGCAAGAAATGCAGTGATTGATCCTAAATTTCCAATGTCGCCCTCTGTCTATGATTATTTGATCAAATCAGGGTTTCGCCGTAGTGGTCAGCAAGTTTATAAACCTTATTGTCAATCATGCACCCAATGTGCAACAACCCGTATAAATGTTGCCGAGTTTAAAGCAAGTCGTAGTCAACGTCGCAATTGGAAAGCTAATCAAGATATCGTTGTGGTGATTAATAAGGGGGATTTCAAAGATACCTATCTGCCCCTCTATGCCGAATATTTAGCAGATCGACATGAAAGTGATGACTACGAAGGGGTGGATGAGTTTTTAACCTCAGACTGGTGTAATACACAATTTATTGAATTTCATTTGCAAGACAAATTAATCGGTGTTGCAACCATTGATATTCTAGAATCGGGTCTGTCGGCAGTCTATACCTTCTTCAACGTAGCAGGTAGTCAACGAGGTTTGGGGGTATTTGCCGTATTATGGGAAATAGAACAAGCCAAAGCGCTAGGTTTAGATTATGTTTACCCTGGCTACTGGATTAAAGACTGTCAAAAGATGAACTACAAAAGTCGCTATCAACCAATAGAAGGTTTGATTGATGGGAGGTGGCGCTCATTACCAAAAGCATAGAAGCGAAAGCTTCAGCTTTTTAGTCAAACAAGATAAATCTGGACTCCTTTTTATATATAAAGGGTCTCAACTTAAATTTGCTAGCCGACAAAGGAATGTCTAAAGCCAAAAATTGTAAGATCGGTAAAGATTTACACAACCATAATCTTACAAAACTATGGAAGGTTGCTAACGTGGGATCATCACTAAGACTTATATTTCTAATTATTTCCCTTTCCACATTTGCTGCTAGCTTAAAACAGCTGGCAGGACATTGGGAATATGAAGAAGCACCTGCCGATACGCATCAGTTAATGATCACCCGCATTAATGCACAAACTCTACACAAAGAAATAACTACTGCCATTAATGATGGACACTTTGATGAAGCCCGCATGTATATCAGTATTGCGAAACAGCATGGTTATGGCTTGTATTACGAACAATATCAACAACAATTACGCGAACAAGACACCAAAGGTCGCAGAATAAAAGATAATGTAGGCAATTTTGTTGGTGGTTTTATCTCAGGCAAAGGTAGCTCAGGTGCAGAAGTTGCTGGCGCAATAGCCTCTGACTTTACCGTTGTTGGTGATGTACGAGATCTGCATACAGAATACACCCACTATCAAAAAAAAGAACCTGTTGATGAACTAGTTGCAACGCTATCAGGCGTAGGAATAGGTCTAACCGCTTTAGCCATCGGCACAGCAGGCTCCGCAGCACCAGCAAAAGCAGGTGTTTCACTGGTTAAAATGGCGAAAAAAACACGTCAATTAACCCCGCTTTTTCAAAAACAACTATTACGCATGACCAGTAATGTTTTTGATTGGAATGTTTTTTTAAAAGCAACGCAACGAGGACGAGGAATGAAAAGTATCGTGCGCTCTGCTAAAAAAGCCTATCATCCCAAAGCAATTAAACCTTTAGAAAAAATGGCTGGGCAAGTGAGCCAGATCCATAAATCCAGCTCAATAGCAGACACTTTGCGTATGATGAAATATGTAAATTCCACAAATGACCTTCGCCATTTAGCTAAAGTCACCGCTAAACATGGTAAAAATACGAGAGGCTATTTGAAGCTACTTGGAAAAAGTGTATTACGTGGTGGAAAAATACTTAAAAAGACTGCAGGATTTTTTATAGGGCTTCTCAACACCTTAGTTTCTTTAGTTTTTAGTATGATTTTTCTTTTTCCTACCAAAAATAAAAAGTCTACTGCAAAATAAGTACCTAAGAAAAATTCTGTTTATAACGGATTCTGTTGGCGCTGTAACAAGCTGATATATATGATACAAAATGCATAAACACATGAATAAGTAATGTAAATTTCATGGCGGTTAACGGATAAGTCACCTATTTTTAGTTATGCTAAATCATAAAAATCAATGTAACTTTAAGATATAAAAGTATTAATCTACGATAGGATGAATGGTCGTGAGTTAGCTGAATATTTACATTATTCCTTTCAGTTTTTCAATTAAAACATTCATTTCTTCATCTGTGCCAATAGTAATGCGCAGGTAGTTATCGATACGTGGTGTATTAAAATAACGCACTAATACACCTTGTTTTTTCAATTCCAAGTAGAGCGCTTCTGCGGGCATTTTATCGCTTGTAGCAAAGAGAAAATTACTGGATGAGGGTAGAGTTTTAAAGCCTAAATTTTGCAATGCTTTATTGGTCGCCTCACGCGTGCTAATAATTTTCTGACACGTCTGTTTAAAATGGGCTTTATCCCGCATTGAAGCTGCAGCTCCTTCAATCGCTATGCGGTCTAGAGGGTAGCTATTAAATGAGTTTTTAACTCGCTCCAATCCTTCCACTAATTCTGCAGGCGCAATGGCAAAACCAACCCGTAATCCCGCTAATGAACGTGACTTGGAGAACGTTTGTACGACAATAATATTCGCGTATTTTTGGGTTAAGGGGACGGCTGTTTCAGCCCCAAAATCCACATAGGCTTCATCAATAAGAATAACGGACTCAGGATGTTGCTGTGCCAGTTTTTCAATTTTATCAAGCGCTACCGCAGAGCCAGTAGGCGCGTTGGGGTTGGGAAAGACAATAGCGCCATTTTCTTGATGATAATCAGAAAAATCAATGCACAAGTCACTATCCAGCGGAATGCGTTTCGCATTGATACCATATAAATTGATATAAGAAGGATAAAAGCTATAGCTAATATCAGGGTAAAGTAGCGGCTTCTCATGCTTAAGCAAGCCTACAAAACTATGTGCTAACACCTCATCAGAGCTATTACCAACAAATACAGTGCTAATATCCACTTGATAAAAATCAGCAATGGCTTGTTTTAGCTTCGTTGCTTGAGGGTCAGAATATAAACGCAAATCATCCGAAACTGCCTGTTGCATTGCCTCGATAGCCAAAGGCGAAGGCGGATAAGGGTTTTCATTGGTATTTAATTTAATATACTGCGTATCTTGCGGTTGCTCACCAGGTGTATAAGGCGCTAGTTCGTGAGTACGCTGGCTCCAGAATTTACTCATAATAGTTCACTTTTAGTTGTGTTTAGGACTCAGGAAGTTTCAAGCAATGATTCTACTCATCTTACCTGAAAAGCTAAAGCTTTCACTCCTTGTTATGGAGAATCCAATTCCTCTAGCGACCAACGCGGTCTAGGTTGAATAATAGCATCTTCAACCTGCCCTGCTTGCAAACGAATCGCGCCTGCATAGGCAATCATTGCGCCATTGTCCGTACAAAATTCCATACGTGGAAAGTGTACTGACGCATCTAATTCTTGTAATTTTTCACGTAAACGTAGGTTTGCCCCGACTCCGCCTGCAATTACTAAACGCTTGCCATTAATCTGTTCTAATGCCCGACGGCATTTTATAAACAGCGTATCAACAACGGCTTCTTCAAAAGCATAAGCAATATCTGCTTGCGCTTTCTCGGTTTTTTCTGATTTATTCCATGTGGTTAGGGCGAAAGTTTTTAGACCACTAAAGCTGAAATCCAGCCCTGGACGATTAACCATTGGGCGAGGGAATTTATAAATATCAGCTCGTCCTTGTTTTGCTAATGTTGCTAATATTGGACCACCTGGATAACCCAGACCAAGCATTTTTGCTGTTTTATCAAAGGCTTCTCCGACAGCATCATCTAACGATTCGCCTAATATTTTATACTCACCAATCGCTTTAACATCCACTAATAAGGTATGTCCGCCTGAGACTAATAAGGCAATAAAAGGAAATTGAGGTGGATTTTCTTCTAGCATCGGTGCAAGTAGATGCCCTTCCATGTGGTGTACTGCAACAGCGGGAATATCCAGCCCCCATGCTAATGATCGCCCGATGGATGCACCCACCATTAAGGCGCCCATTAAACCTGGCCCTGAGGTGTAAGCGATGCCCTCTAAATCTGACATGCTTAGGTTTGCTTCGGCTAATACACCTTTGATAAGTGGCGTTGTTTTGCGAATATGATCACGAGATGCAAGCTCAGGTACGACCCCCCCATACTCTGCGTGTAGGTCTATTTGTGAATAGAGTTGATCGGCTAATAAACCTTGTTCTGTATCATAAACTGCGACCCCAGTTTCATCGCAGGATGATTCTATGCCTAGTACTTTCATTTGCTTCTACTTATTCTCTAGTTTGTGGCTTTATTCGGGCTTTAACGCGCCTTGATTTCGTTCCTACATAACACCTGTGAATGAAGTGAAATTCACTATCAACTGTAATCTGATGGTAATTATTCATCGTATTATTCATACGAGGCTTAGTCTACATTAACGCCATCTAACTAACTACAGGTCTATCCTATGGATAAGCTAAAAGCTATCACAGATTCGATTACTTTTCGCACCTTTATTATCACCTTGCTTGCTTTATTAATGCTCATTCCGCTCTATATGACGCAGGGCATTATTAGCGATCGCGATCAATATTATCATCAAACATTGGATAATATTGGTAAAGGTTGGGGCACGCAGCAGACGATTGTTGGACCTGTTTTGGTTGTTCCCTATGTTGAGCATATTTTTAGCGCTAATACCGTGACCGATGAAAATGGTGAAAGTAAAACCATCAGCCGTGATATTTTCAATCATAAAACCATGGTATTGCTACCTGAGGAACTCAAGGTTGAGGCGGATCTTAACGAGCAATTTAGAAAACGCGGTATTTATAGTTCGTTGCTTTATATCGCTGATTTAACCCTTAGTGGCGCATTTGATCTTTCTGTGTTACCAGCAAAGGATTCCACTAGTAGCAAGGTGAATTGGGATAAGGCTTATCTAGCAATTGGACTAAGTGATACCAAAGCCATTACTGAAACCACCCCCATACGCTGGGATAAAGCTAGTGCTCCTTTAGAGCCTGGTACAATGCTTAATGGCTTTTTAAAGTCGGGTTTTCATGCCTCAATGAAGCATACC
>Ga0256831_1001830_pt1 | contig 11185 bp, 8 predicted proteins | sample 132544metaG_FD_189087 | JGI IMG/M metagenome (GOLD analysis project Ga0256831, IMG submission 189087) | Hydrothermal vent microbial communities from Lau Basin, Pacific Ocean - 132-544 | ecosystem: Environmental > Aquatic > Marine > Hydrothermal vents | place: Pacific Ocean: Lau Basin | collected... | reverse complement strand
ATTAAATTCTATTTGCTATTTATAAAAAAAACTGATATACTTATCACATATTTATCACAGATATATTAAAAATATATCACAAAAGAAGGAGGAATAATGAAAAATTTATTCAAACGCATTAAGTCACAAAAAGGTATGAGTGGTGTTCTAGTAGCACTTTTATTGGTTATTGTTGGTGTTGGTCTTGTTGCCGGCGTACAATCATTTATGTCAGGGGCATCTACAAAAATACAAACAGATGCAAATACTTCTATCAATGCGGCAACTACTGCGGCAACTAATGGCTAATAGTTAACCATCTAAAGTATATTCTCTTCTTATTCACTATTTAAAAGGATTTTTATCCTTTTAAATGGCTTTTATTTTTGAAAATTCAACAAGTTTTCTACTCTTTTTAGCGTTTCATCTTTACCAATTACTGCCATAACCACATCTAAAGAGGGACCACCAAGTTTTCCAAGCAGAGCAACACGCAGAGGTTGACCGATTTTACCAAATCCCACCTCCATCTCATTGATAACAAGCTCCATAATATGATGATAATCACTTGGAAGATGAAGCTCATCTGCAGCTTCGAGTTTTGTTTTGAAGTTTTGTAAAACCTCTAAAGCATTTCCTTTAAGCGCTTTTTTTATAGATTTTTCATCATAGTTTTGAGGCGTTGTGATAATCTCTTTTGCAAGTTCTGCTAACTCTTTAAGGGTTTTTGCTCTCTCTTTTAGGGTATCGAGCAAAATCTCTTTTTTATCGTGAGAAGTAAGCACAATGTCAAAATCTATCAAGAGCTCTGCCAAAATATCATTAGGTGTATTTTTGATGTAGTGTGCATTGAGCCAGTCTAATTTTTCTGTGTTATAGATAGATGCTGATTTGTTAATATCTTTTGGATCAAAAAGCGCTATCATCTCTTCAAAGGAGAATATCTCCTGATCACCGTGACTCCATCCCAAACGCACTAAAAAGTTTAACAGTGCCTGTGGCAGGTATCCCATCGCTTTGTACTCCATCACATCGGTAGCACCGTCGCGTTTTGAAAGTTTTTTCCCTTGTTGGTTATGAATCATAGGGACATGATAAAATTTAGGTATATCAAACCCAAGTGCATTGTAAACCACTATTTGTTTTGGGGTGTTGGAAAGGTGGTCATCGCCGCGAATAACCTCGTTTATCCCCATCAAAGCATCATCAATCGCCACAACAAAATTGTAAGTTGGACTGCCGTCCCCTCTGGCAATAATAAAGTCATCCAAAATATCTTCAGCTTGAAAAACTATTTTCCCTTTGATGCCGTCTTCTACAACTATCTCACCGTTTAGGGGAGCTTTTATACGGATAACCGGCTCAACTCCTTCAGGAGGGGTACCTGTAAAATCACGGTAGCGACCGTCATATTTAGTTCGCTCTTTATTTGCCATCTGTTTTTCACGCAGGGTATCAAGTTCCTCTTTTGTCATATAACACTTATATGCTTTGCCTTCGTTCAAGAGCTGGTCAATATATTTTTTATAAATTTCATCTCTTTGACTTTGGTAGGTTATCTCCCCATCAGCTTCCAAACCCAACCATTCAAATGCTTTCAATATTGCTTCAGTCGCCTCCTGAGAATTTCTTGCTTTATCGGTATCTTCGATGCGAAGAACAAACTTTCCATTGTTTTTTTTCGCCCAAAGATAGGAAAAAAGAGCAGTTCTTAAACCACCAATGTGAAGATATCCCGTAGGACTTGGAGCAAAACGAGTTACAACCATAATATGCCTTTAGATTAATTATTGTCGAATTTTAGGCAAATGTTGGTTAAAAAGGGGTAAAATAACTCCTTAATAATTAATATAGGATAGATATGTATAAAATAATAGTTGCATTGTTCGCAGCAGTGGTGTTAAATGCGGAGATATACGATGGAGTGGCCGTTGTAATTAAAGACAGAATCATAACGCTCTTAGACATCAAAAAAGAGGTGGAACAAGATAGAGTCGATGTGAAAAAAGCGACCGATATTTTGATTCGCCAAACTTTGGAAAAAATTGAGATTGAAAATAGAAAAATCACAGTTGGCAGTTCTGAAGTGTATCAAGATATAAAACAGATGGCATCAAGAAATCATTTGAGTGTCAGTGAATTTTATGATGCGGTTCGGGAGTCAAACGGGCTTACTTCGAGTGAATTAAAAGAAAAAGTAAAACAAAAGTTACTATCTCAAAAGCTCTATGGTGCTATAGCTATGAATTCTTTAAAAGAACCTGATGAAGCGGAGATAGAGGAGTATTATAAACTCAACAAGAAAAAATTTCAACACCCTGTATCTTTTAGCGTAATTATTTATGAGTCTAAGGATAAACAGTCTCTTATCCAAAAAACGCACAATCCAATGTTATACACTCCAAATATCGCTACCAATGAACAGGTGCTTCCTTATGACAGAATTTCACCTGAATTGGCGTCTTTGCTTACAAAAACACCCGTTGGAAGATTTACCCCTGTTGTGCCAAACGGAAGAGGAGGCTTTATGAGCTTTTATGTTCAGTCGGTTAAAAATGCAAATGAGATGAGTTTGGAAGATATAAAACCTCAAATTATCAATGCTATAATGGAGCAAAAAAGAGAAGGTGTGTTAAGTGATTATTTTGCCAGATTAAGAGATAATACAGAGATAAATATTATAAGGTTACCTGAAAAATAAAACAGCATGAAGTACTTTAGAAGCTTATTTTCTTATTATGTGGTAATTATTATAGCTTCTTTGGTGCCTGTAGTTTTGTTTGGTGTTTTTACTTATCAAAATGAAAAAAATAGTTATGAGGTAAAGACGCTTGAGAATTTAAAAAATATCAACAAAAATAAAAATCAAGAGATCGTAGAATATCTTGATAAAATAAAGTTTGATGTTGGAGAGTTTAAAAACACCATCTCTTTTTTGCAAGAACAAGCCATTAAAAATATAAGCAATATTCAACTGCTGCAAAAACGAAATATTTTACTTTACTACTCCTCTTTGGAAAAAAATATCCTCTCTTTGTCAAAAAAAGATACTTACCAATATGCTTTTAGTTTTTTAAACCGTGGGAAAACAATAAGCCCTGAGTATTTGGCCGATATATATAATTATAAACAGGAATTGGGAATAAAATCTGTTTTGATGATAAACAAAAAAGGGAAGATTGTTTATGCAAGTGATGAGAAAAATTTGATTGCAACTGAGGTACAAGATTTAACGCCATCTTTTGCGAAAGTTTTTAAAGAGATTCAAAATATTCATTATGATGCAAAAAATAGCGTTTATATTGTTCCTTTTGCTTATGATAAAAAAGTTAAAAGATATAGAGAATTTATTATCTCCCCATTTCGAGATGTAAAAGGATTTGTCGCTTTTGAGATAGATCAAAATCCGATTCAAACAATTGTCGAAAATGTCAAGTCTTTGGGTGCAACGGCTGAGACTTATTTGGTATATAAAGATGACACCAATGGAACACGCTTGGCATCAGATAGAAAGATAAAGAAGGGAAAAATAGGGGATGCTAAGAACAATAAATATATAGAAAAAGGATTTCAAGAGAAAGGTGTAGATATAAAATATGGCAGTACTGGAGCTATAGAACTCGTTGGGTATATGCCTGTACATTTTAAAAATATAAACTACACCATGCAAACGACTGTTAAATATATAGAAATAATTTCTCCAAAAATTCAAAATCAGGATTATTTTCAAAAGTTTGTTAAAGATTATAATTATGCAAATCTTTTGTTAATATCATCAAAAGGGAAGGTGATCTACTCAGTGAAGCAAACTGAGCTACTTGAACAGAACATTCTAAAAAATCCTAGACTAAGGAGTAGTTTTTTAGCCTCAAATGTAAGGGCGTTACTCCATGCAAAAAGATACCGTTTAACAAATATAGTGCATGATGTTAAGGACAGGAGTAAATTGCTACAGTATGCTCTGACCTCTATTATGGAAAAAAATAAAGGTGTTGAAATTGTTGCCGTTCTTAGGCTTAATATACAGACACTAATTGATATTCTCTCAAAAGGAAGTACTAATTATTATAATACTTTATCCAATATGATTGTACTTCAAGATGCAACGCGTATAAATAATCTTGCACACTCTTTTGATAAACAAGGAGAAGTACTTCAAGTTAATTCCGTTGTGCATTATGACTTATTAAATTGGAAACTCCTTACTCAGATAGATAAAGTTGAACTTGAAGCGATGACAGAGGCTTTAAAAAGAGAAATAATTGTATTTATTGTAATATTTTCAATTGTCGCAGTTGTACTGATGCTTCTTGTTAGTTATTATAAAAAACAACAAGATGCTAAGTTATTCAATATGGCAACACACGATACTTTGACCCAGTTGCCAAACAGACGCTTTGTTTTTGACATAATTGAATATGTGATAGCAAAGGCAAAGAGAAATAATTCTCGCGGAGCCGTTTTGTTTATGGATTTAGATAATTTCAAATTTATAAATGACAGCTATGGGCATGAAACGGGTGATTTTGTTCTTGTTGAGATATCAAAACGATTAAAAAGATTACTAAGAGAGAATGATGTACTTGCCCGCCTTGGTGGGGATGAATTTTTAGTTATTGTAGAAGAGTTTAAAACACTTAAAGAGATAGATGGGCTTTGCAGTCGCATTATTGATATGGTTTCTCAACCTATAGAAGATGGAAAAAAACATTATCAAGTGGGTGTGAGCATTGGGATAGCCACTTTCCCTGATGACAGTGTAGAGGCTAAAGAGTTGTTACAGTTTGCAGATACAGCAATGTATAAGACAAAAGAGCAAGGAAGGAATCATTTTACATACTATTCTATTGAGATGACGCAAAAATCTCAAGATGCAGCAAGGGTTGAGGCTGAACTGAAGCGGGCGATAGAGAATGATGAACTTGTGTTATATTATCAGCCGCAAATCAATATACAAACAAACAAACTTATAGGGGTTGAGGCTTTAGTGCGCTGGAGACATCCACAAGATGGTTTGATCATGCCAAATAATTTTATCCCTATTGCTGAAGAGAGTACACTCATTTTAGATTTAGGGGAGTGGGTAACTAAAAAGGCATGCAGCACTTTTAAAAGTTGGAAAACAGTAGGATATGGTTTGGAATATATAGCTGTCAATATGTCTGCAAAACAGCTAGTTTGCAAAAAATGTACAGAGGGTGTAAAAGCTATCATAAATGACAAAAATTTTAATGCTGCATGGTTAGAGTTGGAGATAACGGAAAATAGTCTGATTGAAAATTTTGATATAGTGAGTAAAAATATAGAACGGTTTAAAGAGTTGGGCATTAAATTTTCAATTGATGATTTTGGAACCGGTTACTCCTCTTTGGCATATCTGAAATCTCTTAAAATATCTACTCTTAAAATTGACAGGGCGTTTATAAAAGATATTTTATATGATAATGATGATCTTTCCATTGTAAAAGCAATCATAGAGATGGGACACGCTTTGGGGTATCAGATAATTGCGGAAGGTGCTGAAGAGAAAGCAGAAGTTGATTTGCTTCGTTCTTTAGGGTGTGATGTAGTGCAGGGATATTATTTTTCCAAGCCTCTTAGTGAATTGGATTTACTTGAGTTTATGGACAGTTTTGGAAAAAATGAGTAAGGGAAGAGATTATAAATGCATTCTTTAAAAACAAACAAATCAAAAACTGTCTCTTTAGTTTTAGGGAGTGGTGGAGCTCGAGGGTTGGCACATATAGGGGTGATTCACTACTTAGAAGAGCATGGATATTATATTCATTCCATCTCCGGCTCCTCAATGGGCGTACTTATTGGTGGTGTATATGCTGCCGGCAAGCTGAATGAGTTTGAAAAGTGGGTTCGGGCAATTACAAAGTTGGATATTCTTACATTATTAGATATCTCCTGGAGTACAAGTGGTTTAGTAAAAGGGGATAAAATCATCAATACCTTGATAGACCTCGTTGGAGATATTATGATTGAAGATCTTGCCATAAGCTATACCGCTGTTGCTGCGGATGTAAAAGAGGAAAAAGAGATTTGGATTAATTCGGGAAGATTGTTTGATGCTATTCGTGCTTCTATCTCTTTGCCTATGTTTTTTACACCACATAGTTATAATGGTCTGCATTTGATTGATGGCGGTGTTCTTAATCCTGTTCCTATAGCTCCAACCTTTAATGATAATACAGATGTGACAATTGCCGTTAATCTTGGGGGAAAGCTTCTTGCTGAATCAAAAGGTGTAGAACATAATAAAATACCTAAGAAACAAAATAATGAAGAGGCAAGCAGGAAAGTTCATAGATTTATTGAACAACTTACACAAAGCATTACCCCTGTAGCGAAATTGGATTTAAGTGTATATGAAATAGCAAATCAGGCGTTTGATGCGATGCAAAGTACCATCGCTAGACAAAAATTAGCAGCATATCCACCTGATAAGAGTATTGAAATAGCAAGGAATGCTTGCGGCACTCTTGAGTTTAATCGTGCAGATGAGATGATAGCACTGGGCTATCAAAAGGCTCAGGAAGTTTTAGGATTATAATTTGTGACAAACCTTTCGATGACTTGTTCGCAAGAGATAGGTCTGCTAAAGAGGTAGCCTTGTCCATAATCACACCCATTTTCTTGAAGAAACTTTTCCTCTTCAACTCTTTCTATCCCCTCCGCGACCACGGAGTAACCCAATGTTTTCGTTAGAGCTAAAATAGCTTTTATAATGACATCATCAGAGTTTTCTTTTTCGATATCATCAACAAAAGTTTTATCTATTTTGATGGTGTCTGCTGGAAGATTTTTCAGGTAAGCCATTGAGGAATATCCTGTTCCAAAATCATCTATAGAGATTCTAAACCCTTTGTCTCTAAAACTTTGCAAGAGGCGCATATTTTCAAATGTCGGTTCCATAACAAAGCGCTCTGTTATCTCTATCTCAATATCTGATGGTTGTAGATTGTATTTAACAAGCAATGAGAGAAATATATTGAGTAAATCTATCTCTTTAAACTGCATACTTGCTACATTTACGGCTATATAGTGAACATCAAGACCATTTTTTCTCATAGATTTGAGTGCCTTACAAGATTCTTCAAAGACAAAATATCCAATATCAACAATCAGCCCGTTTTCTTCGGCAACAGGGATGAATCTATCAGGATATATTAGCTCTTGATTTTGATTTTTCCAACGGATAAGAGCTTCAAGAGATACAAGACTTTTTGTTTTAAGGTTGTATTGTGGTTGAAACAGCAGATAAAATTCTTTTTCAACAAGTGCATTTCTTAGGGCTATATCAATATCTAGTTTACTTTGAATCTCTTTAGAAAGTGATTTTGTATAATATTGGAATTGATTTTTTCCGGTGTCTTTTGCAAGGTACATAGCGCTGTCTGCGTGTTTTATAAGACTACTGGAGTTGTCTCCATTTTCAGGATAAAGGGCAATCCCTATACTTGCCGTAATTGTAAGGATATGAGAATTTACTTTTATTGGTTCTTTAAGTACATTTAGTAAATGGCTGGCAATTTTTGCGCTGTTTGCCGTAGTGAGAGTATTTTCAAGAATAACTACAAATTCATCTCCTCCCCATCGCGATATAAAATCACTCTCACGAAGTGTTTGTTTTAGTCGTTTCGCAACTTCTATAAGGACTTTATCTCCTATATCATGTCCAAGGGTATCGTTTATAATTTTAAACCTGTCTAGGTCTATAAAAAGTAGTGCAATTTTTTCCTGTTTTCTTTTTGCAATTAATAGTGCATGTTCAAGATACTCTTCAAAATGGGCGCGATTAAACAGGCCTGTGAGTTGGTCATGGTAGGCAAGGTAGTCTATTTTTTCTTGAACGCTCTCTATCTCTCTAAGGTCATTTTGTACAGCAATATAATTTACGACATTGTCATCTTTATCTTTTATAGCTTTAATGGTGCTCCAAATAGGAATTTTTAAACCACTTTTTGTTTTATTGATAATTTTTCCCTGCCAGACGCCCTTTGTTTCAATACTATTCCACATCTGTTTATAAAAATGGGTATCTTGGGCACCTGACTGTAAGAGTGCTAGTGATTGACCCTCTACCTCTTGGCGTGAGTATCCATAAATTTTACTAAAAGCGCTGTTGAGAGATATTGCTTTTTTATCTGCATCTGCAATAATGATTGCCTCTTCTGTGTTTTCAAAAACACTAGCAGCAAGTTCAAGTTTTTGATTTTGTTTTACATAGTTTGTAATATCAAGTTTTATTGCAAGATAGCTGATGAGCTTTTCATCTAAAAAGACAGGAACAATGGAAGCTTTTTCGTAGTAAAGAGAACCATCTTTTTTCTTGTTTATAAATTCTCCTTCCCACTTTTCTCCTCTATCGAGTTTTTTGTTGAGTTCTATATAGAAATTTTCATCTTGTTCCCCAGACTTTAAGATATTTGGATTTTTCCCAAGTGCTTCTTGTTTAGAATATCCTGTTGTTTTTTCGAAAACTTTATTGACGAAAGTGATGTGTCTTTGTGGGTCAGTCAGTACTATGGTGTTGTCACTATGTTTAACAGCAAATTGAAATGCATAAAGTTCTTGAGAAATTTTAATAGAATTTCTATACACTCTAAATAGAGTAAAAAGGAGAAGAAGTGCTGAGAGAAAAAAGAGAATACTTATCTCTTTTTTTGTTTGTAAATTATTTGTATAGATAGCATCCATCATGTTGTGTATAGTTTGAAGTTTATCATAGAGAGTGGTTTTTTGTAGTTGCAAAGAAAGTTTCTTGAGTTCAGATACGGTTGTAAGCATTAAACGGGCATGAATATAAAAGTTTTCTATTAAAGGGTTGTCTTTATCTTTTGCAAAACGATATATTTGTTCTAGTTGTTTTGTGAGCCAAGTATCTTCTATATAGTCTGTTGTTGTAAATTTAAGTAGATAAAAAAGTGTTTCGTTTACGCTATTTTTGATTTCTGCAGAAATATTTGGATTTTCCCTGAGTGTTGCTTGTAAATCAAAAAGAAAGTGAGTAGTATTTAGTAAAGTAGAGTTGAGAGATTTAAAATATTCTAAATCATCAACTTTATACTCAAACGCTTTTTGTATCTCAAGAATGTTTTTAGAAATTGTTTCATTCTTTGGATACTGTCGTATGGTTGCCTCTTTAAGTTTTTCAAGGTTTTTTCTAAAAGTATTGATATCATTATTTAGTGTGTCATAATCTTTAAAAATACCAATAGTTTGGGAAAAACTATAAAAGTTTTTATCTTTAAGTTCTAAATGAACAATTTTGTCATCGATAGCGCTATAGCCTTGAATCTCCTTGTTAATTGAAAGCAGATAGATGAAAAAAATGATTAGAACAATAAAAGATACAAATAAAAGAGCGACAACACCATCAATTTTTTTTAGTAATTTCATTTAGGGTTCTATCCCTTGGGGAAGTTCCCCGTTTAGAGATTGTAAAAATGCTAAAATCTGTTCTATCTCTTCATCAGTCATTTTTCTTCCAAGTTGATACTCTGCCATAGTTAAAACGGCTCCTTTTAATCTAGGTTCACTTCCATCATGGAAATAGGGTGCAGTATTGGCAATATTGCGTAAAGAAGGAACTTTAAAGTAGTTTTTATCTCTGTCTTTATGTGTTATATCGTAGCGTCCCAAATCTGTTGTATTGGCGTCACTAAATATACCAAATTTATTGTACATATTCCCACCAAGATTTATACCTTGATGGCAAAGAATACACCCTTTGGATTTAAATAAGCTAAATCCTTTTCTTGCTTCTTTGGAAAGGGCTTTTTTATCTCCTCTGAGGTAACGATCAAAGGGTGCATTTGGGGTGATAAGTGTTTTTTCATACTCGGCGATAGCATTTGTAATGTTTGTTTTTGTAATGCCATCTTTGTAGAGAGCTTCAAACTGTTTTTTGTAAGGAGTCTTTTTGAGTTTTTTTATAAGATCAGGAAAGTTATAGGCCATCTCTACTGGATTTTCTATTGGTCCGGCAGCTTGTTCTTGGAGATCTTTTGCTCTTCCATCCCAAAATTGTCTAAAGTTAAAAACTGCGTTGTAAACAGTGGGTGCATTTCTCACCCCTTTTTGACCCTTTACACCAAAAGAGACTTTTAGGTTGTCATCTCCACCCTCACTAAGAACATGACAACTTGCACAACTTATAGTGTTGTCCACTGAAAGGCGTGTATCGAAAAAGAGAGATTTGCCAAGTGCGGCTTTTTGTTTGTTAACCTTAATATCTAGAGGTATAGGGGAGATGAGAGTGTCTGCATCTGCATTAACAAAGGAAAGTAATAACATATATAAAAACAAATTTTTAAACATGGCATATTTTAACGACAATTTGCTGACAGTTAGGCTCTCTATTATAAGTAGTTTGTTATAATCTTTTTAATGTAGCAATAGGGAACAAAAGAGATGTTAAACGATAAAAATTTTATAAATATAGCCACTGAGATAGCAAAAGCTTCCAAATGTGTTTCAAAACAGGTAGGAGCGGTAATAGTTAAAGATGGAAGGATACTCAGTACGGGTTATAACGGCACACCGGCGGGGTATGAAAACTGTTGTGATCACTGGAAGGGGGAATATACCCCTGAACATCATGAGTGGAGTAAAACTTATGAGATACACGCAGAGATGAATGCTATCATTTGGGCGGCAAGAAAAGGGATAAGTATAGAGGGTGCGACCATCTATGTAACCCTTGAGCCCTGCAGTGAATGCAGTAAAAATCTTATAGCTTCAGGGATACGAAGAATAGTTTATGCAAAAGAGTATGAACACACCCACTCAAAGGTTATCTCTAAATTTTTAGAAGATAACGGTGTAAGTATAGAAAAACTAGGCGTTTAAAAATTCCTGTACACGCGAAGGGGGTCTTGCAATGATCGCTTTATCCCCTTTTATGATAATAGGGCGCTCGATAAGTTTTGGATACTGCACCATAGCTTCTATAAGTTTTTCCTCATCATTTTCATCTTTAAGTTGTAACTCTTTGTAAATTGCCTCTTTTGTCCGCATCAATTCCCGGGCACTAGAAAATCCAAGCATTTTTAAAATATTTTTTATACTTTGTTTGTCTGGATTTGTTTCTAGGTATTTTACAACCTCTTTCTCTACCCCTTCCTCTTCCAATAAAGCAAGTGCCTCACGAGATTTTGAACATCTTGGGTTATGCCATATTTTTATACTGCTCATT
>Ga0256831_1001829_pt1 | contig 11186 bp, 8 predicted proteins | sample 132544metaG_FD_189087 | JGI IMG/M metagenome (GOLD analysis project Ga0256831, IMG submission 189087) | Hydrothermal vent microbial communities from Lau Basin, Pacific Ocean - 132-544 | ecosystem: Environmental > Aquatic > Marine > Hydrothermal vents | place: Pacific Ocean: Lau Basin | collected... | reverse complement strand
AGAAAATAACACCAGGTTACATAATCATTACCACAATATTCACTGCCGTACAGGCAGCTTAGAAAATATATCCCAATATCGTAATAGCAACAATAGCATTCACTGCCGTACAGGCAGCTTAGAAATTATTATACGCGCATCTTACAATCAGCCCGCTATTCACTGCCGTACAGGCAGCTTAGAAATGTTTGTCCATATATTCATAAGAACGAACAAAATTCACTGCCGTACAGGCAGCTTAGAAAGCAAAGGATGTAGCTACAACCCACCAGGCTACATTCACTGCCGTACAGGCAGCTTAGAAATGCAGGGCTGCCTGCCCCTTCATCTGTTCAGCATTCACTGCCGTACAGGCAGCTTAGAAATGGAAAAAACCTGAACTGCAAGTTTATTGGCATATTCACTGCCGTACAGGCAGCTTAGAAATAATTCTATAGCAATACTTGCTACCCCCTATTATTCACTGCCGTACAGGCAGCTTAGAAAGGTACCGGTTATTCCTCACTGAGTTATTTAAAATTCACTGCCGTACAGGCAGCTTAGAAATTATAAATCAATAGCCTATCGGTGAACATCTTATTCACTGCCGTACAGGCAGCTTAGAAATCTTTCAGTAATTCATTAATCTTGGTGAACTTATTCACTGCCGTACAGGCAGCTTAGAAAGATAACCAGAAAGGAAGGTTTGTCGTAACATTATTCACTGCCGTACAGGCAGCTTAGAAAATGATTCACTATCGCTTTACAGACATGATATTATTCACTGCCGTACAGGCAGCTTAGAAAATAATTTTGTAGTCAGTTATATTCTTCATGCTATTCACTGCCGTACAGGCAGCTTAGAAAACATACTGAACACCTGTTGCCATAACCGTGGCATTCACTGCCGTACAGGCAGCTTAGAAATTTTTGAAATTCAGGCCAGACTTTTTAGCGTATCCAGGGCGTTTGTTGTATTAAGTTCAGGTGGCACGGTGACATTGCTGTGTGACAATACGCTCGATGCGTTGCAGTGATGGATAATCACCGTATTGCTCTTTAAATAGTGCCTTTGTTTGTCCGAGCTGTTCCAGTAACAAGATTGCGGTTTCTTCTACCAGTTTGCTCAGGAAACGTGAAACCACATCGCATTCTCCGGTCAGCGATTCCAGTGTTTTGTGGTGATTTACCCCGGGTCTCTTTGCCCGTCAATATCGAAGGTGAGATGATAATCGATTCGTTCGATGGCGCGTGTACAAACCAGATCATAGAAGGACGATAGACGAATCTCGCCGTTTGGTAAATACAGTAGCGACAGGTTCCTGGCATGGCCATCCGAGTTGCCGGTCAGGACATTGAAAATTTTCCACGCAGGAGATTTTGTGTATCAAAGGCAGGATCCGTTGAGACATCCTGTAATAATTGGTAGCATTGCGCAAAGGTCGGGTCGCCGGAATCCTGGTATTTTTTTTCGTGCCCGTAGCCAAGCGCCTGACAAATGTCTTCCTGGTGCAGACGTTGTACTTCACCGCGTTCATCCCATACGCGATCATAGCGCTCAATCTGTGCATAGAAACGCTTTTTAATGGACTGCAATTCGATATCGACAACGGGCAACCCAATTTGTCTGGCAAGCAAGCAGGTAAACGTTTCATAGGCCGGCAGATGACGATAGTCCGTTAACTCGAATTTCAGGAAATGATCCATAATAATTCACGTACGGTACAAATTACAGGTTCTGTCGTATGTGAAGCATAAGCTCTTTAACCGTAGCCACGCCCCAGGGTGGCCAGGGTAGCAAAGAAAATTGACCTATGTGACATTCATGCCTGTATGCAAAAAAAAGAAGTAATCCTAGACACCCATTTTTTGCTGAGAAAAAACAAAGAAGGCTTTTTTAATTATATAAAACATCAACTGACATCAGTCATAATTGAAGCAGGCAATGTCAGTATTGGTTTAAAAAGAAAAAGGCTCAGAGATATTCGGGATTCTGGCTATTTTAAACTGAAAATCAAGCAAATCTGTTGTCAATAGCCTGTTTTGAAGATCTTATAATTAATAAAAATTTTATGATTAATATTATTGCAATAAATTCTGTGGTGTGTATAGTGTGTATGATTGCAAGCAATTCAGGCAGGAGGCAAATTGAAAAGCAAGGAGCTGATAAAAATGGTTGAAGCAGATGGTTGGTATGAAGTGAGAACAAGGGGGAGCCACCATCACTTCAGGCATCCGGAAAAATCGGGGTTGGTTACTATTCCACACCCTAAGAAGGATCTGCCAGGTGGTACTGTCAAAAGTATCTTAAAGCAGGCTGGTCTCGAATGAGGACAGTGTTTTTGTTTGGTTTGCCTTAAATGCACATTAGGAAAAAATATGGAATATCCAGTAATTATTCATCATGAAAAAAACAGTGCTTTTGGTGTGACTGTGCCAGATATACCTGGGTGTTTTTCAGCCGGTGATACATTGGAAGAAGCACTGCATAATACCGTTGAAGCAATTCATGGGCATCTTGAAATTTTGGCTGAGGACGGAGAAGATGTACCGCAGGCAACGTCTGTTGATAATTATTTAGATGAAGACGGCTTTATTGGTTTTGTTGATATTGATATAACGCCGTACCTTGGTGTGACTGAGCGGGTTAATATTACCGTGCCAAAACTGGTGCTTAAAAAGATTGACGACTATGTAAAAAAACATCCCGAATATGATTCAAGATCCGCTTTTTTAACAGAAGTATCATTGAGAAAAATAAACTCATAATCTCAATGGATATTGATGCTGACATACATCAGAACGTAAGGCACGAAAATGTTTGCCAGCCTTAACCGCCGCATGGAAATGGCCTGTAAGCTGAATGTCTTTTAATTGATAATACTTTTAACATCAACCAAAGCCTGATCCTGGGCAAACTGAATGGTCAGTGTCTGTCCGGTTTTTAATGATGCAGCAGACTGTACCAGTCGGCCATTCTGATCCTTGACCAGGCTGTAACCACGCCCCAGAGTGGCCAGGGGGCTGTAGGCATCCAGTTCCCGGGCCAGAAATGCCAGTTTCTGCTGTAGTTTTTCAAATTGCGGGTTAAGGCTTTGCTGTAGGCGCTGCCGCAGATAGTCCAGGCGGAGTTGCTGTTGTTTAAGCAGGTGTGCGGGAGAATGCTGCTGCAGACGGGCTTCGAGGGTATGCAGTTTTTCCTGGCGTGACTGCAGCTGAGTCAGCAGCAGGGTTTCCATTCGGTTGCTTAAATCATCAATTCTAAGGGCAATATCATCCAGATAGCGGCCTGGGTGTTTCAGGCGTTTGCGCAGCCAGTCCAGTTGCTGCTGCAGACTTTCCAGATAGCGCTGTATCCGGTTTGCTAACTGGGCTTCAACCGCTTCCAGCCAGTTCAGCCATTCCTGTTGATCCGGGCTGATAAGCTCGGCAGCGGCAGAAGGGGTGGGTGCACGGACATCGGCAACAAAATCACAGATGGTAAAATCCACTTCATGACCTACGGCACTGACCACAGGAATAGGGCAGTCATAAATGGCTCTTGCCAGCGGTTCATTGTTAAACGCCCATAGGTCTTCAATAGAGCCGCCTCCGCGGCCGATAATCAGTATATCGCAGACACCGTGCTGCTGAGCCTGCTGCAGCGCCTTTAATAATTGTGCGGGAGCTTCATCACCCTGTACCTGGGCAGGGTATATAATTACAGGCAGGCCGGGAAAACGGCGTTTTAACACCTGCAGAATGTCATGCAGGGCCGCGCCGGTCGGGGAGGTAATAATGCCCACACAATGTGGATATTCCGGCAGGCTCTGCTTGTGGGCTTCATCAAACAGGCCTTCAGTCTGTAATTTCTGTTTCAGCTGTTCAAAGGCCCGCTGCAGAGCACCGATGCCGGCATCCTCCATGGACTCAACAATCAGCTGAAAGTCCCCCCGTGCTTCATACAGACTGACCCGGGCTTTAAGCAGAACCTGGGAACCTTCTTCGGGAGAAAAATTCAGCCGCTGGTTATTATGCCTGAACATGGCGCAGCGCACCTGGCTCTGATCATCTTTAAGGGTAAAATACCAGTGTCCGGAACGAGGGCGAGCCAGATTGGAAATTTCACCGGTCACCCAGACGGCAGGAAAATTGTATTCCAGTACGCTTTTGACATTGCGGGTAAATTCAGAAACACTCAGCGGTTGAGAGTATGATGCTGTATTAGAGAACTCGGACATGGACTCATCATACCGAAGCAGCGCTTAAAAGTGAATTTTGACAGGAGAGCTTTGATAATTTCTCCTCTGCTCTTAATAATAAGAGACAGGAGGGGTCAAAGGATGGAGGGGGTTGTCAGGTTGAAAGTAACAAAAGAAACAGGAATATGAGCAGAAAAAACAAACGTTTAAACAGAAGCTTTTTTAATAATAAAACCACTCTGGAACTGGCGCAGGCCTTACTGGGCAAGGTGCTGGTACATAAGAGTCCGGCCGGGATTATTAAAGGAATAATCAATGAAACGGAAGCCTATTCCCAGGATGAAGAATCCTGTCATGCTTTTGGCGGCAAACGCAGCAAGCGCAATGAGGTGATGTTCTGGCGGGCCGGACACCTGTATGTTTATTTTACTTATGGAATGCATTACTGTATTAATATTGTTACCGGTGAGCCTGACCGGGCCGAAGCAGTTTTGATCCGCTCTGTACTGCCGCTGGAAGGGCAGGATATTATGCTGCTTAACCGTAAGGGCAGGCAGAAAAACCTGGCCGATGGCCCGGCTAAACTGGCTATGGCCTATGGTTTTGATAAAGCTCATAATGGTGTGGATTTACTGGACAGACAGTCTGTTATTTATCTGGAAGATCTGGGCTATAAGCCGGAAGAGGTTACGCAAACTGAGCGGATCGGCATTTCCAAAGCAAAAGAATTGCCCTGGCGTTTTGTCTGTCATAAATGTGTCCAATAGATATGGGACAATAAAAAAACTTTTCTATTTTTTAGAGGTTTTCCAGAACAGAAAAATAGACTATAATACTCTGTTATCTGTTTAAATTCACCTTGAAGGATTTCCCTTATGCGAATCGTTGAAGAAGCACTTACCTTTGATGATGTCTTACTAGTTCCGGCCTTCTCAGAAGTGCTGCCTAAAGGAGTTGATTTGTCAACTCAACTGACCCGTGATATCAAACTCAATATACCCATGGTAACCGCAGCTATGGATACGGTCACTGAGCACCGTATGGCCATTGCTATGGCTCAGCAGGGTGGTATTGGTATTATTCATAAAAATATGACTGCTGAAGAACAGGCCAGGGAAGTCATGAAGGTTAAGAAACATGAAAGCGGGGTGGTCAAAGACCCCATTACGGTTTCCCCGAACCAGTCTATTCGCGAAGTGATGGAACTGACTCGCATTAACAATATTTCCGGGGTTCCAGTTGTAGAAGGTGATAATCTGGTCGGTATTGTGACCAGTCGTGATTTACGTTTTGAAACTCATCTGGATGATGCCATCAGCAGCATTATGACACCAAAAGACAAGCTGGTGACTATTAACGAAGGTGCGAGCAGACAGAAAGCAATGGACTTATTGCATCAGTACCGCATTGAAAAGGTACTGGTCGTTAATGATGCTTTCCAGCTACGCGGTATGATTACGGTAAAAGATATGCAGAAAGCCACAGATTATCCCTGGGCCTGTAAGGATGACCAGGAACGTCTGCGTGTCGGGGCTGCAGTCGGTGTGGGTGCAGATACAGATGAACGTGTTAAGGCACTGGTTGAAGCTGGAGTGGATGTACTGGTGGTTGATACCGCCCATGGTCATTCCAAAGGGGTGATTGATCGAGTGGCCTGGGTTAAACAGAATTTCCCGCAGGTACAGGTGATTGGCGGTAATATTGCTACTGCAGCCGCGGCCAGAGCACTGGTTGAAGCCGGTGCTGATGCGGTTAAAGTCGGTATTGGTCCCGGTTCCATCTGTACGACCCGGATTGTGGCCGGTGTCGGTGTACCGCAAATTACGGCCATCAGTAATGTGGCTCAGGAACTGGAAGGTACCGGTGTTCCGCTGATTGGTGACGGCGGTATTCGTTATTCCGGTGATTTCTCCAAGGCCATTGTGGCTGGTGCTTCCTGCTGTATGTTCGGCAGTGTGTTTGCCGGTACCGAAGAAGCGCCGGGCGAAGTGGAACTGTTCCAGGGACGCTCCTATAAGTCTTATCGTGGTATGGGCTCCATGGGCGCTATGTCTCAGCAGCAGGGTTCCAGTGACCGTTATTTCCAGGAAAGCAGCGATGCAGACAAGCTGGTACCGGAAGGCATTGAAGGCAGGGTACCATATAAAGGTGCTATGCAGCCGGTGGTACACCAGATGCTGGGCGGCCTGCGTTCTTCCATGGGCTATACCGGCTGTGCGGATATTGAAAGCATGCGCAGTAAGCCGGAATTTGTCCGGGTTACTAATGCCGGTATGGTTGAAAGCCATGTCCATGATGTCACCATTACCAAGGAAGCCCCCAATTACCGAACCTGATTTCCGGTTAATGAACGGCTCACAACAGCACTATAAAAGGTCGGTATATCCGGCCTTGTTTTTTTAACCGTCTTTTTAATACAGCCTATTTGAAACACAGGAAAACCCATGACACAAAATATTCATGACCACCGAATTCTTATTCTGGATTTTGGTTCTCAATATACCCAGTTAATAGCCCGGCGGGTACGTGAAGTCGGGGTTTATTGTGAAATTCATCCTTCCAACTATGCGGCCGAGGCCATTAAGGAATTTGACCCCAAAGGGATCATCCTTTCCGGCGGTCCTGAAACCGTAACGGCCACCGATACGCCAAGAGCGGCTGATATTGTGTTTGAACTGGGTGTTCCGGTGCTGGGGATCTGCTACGGTATGCAGACCATGACGGAACAGCTGGGCGGCAAGGTGGAAAACGCCGATCACCATGAATACGGTTATGCCCAGGTCAGAGCCCGCGGCCATACCCGGTTGTTAAAAGATATTGAAGATCACGTTACCGAAGAAGGCTACGGCATGCTGGATGTATGGATGTCCCATGGTGATCGGGTTGTGGAAATGCCGGAAGGCTTTAAACTGATGGCCAGTACCGACAATGCGCCCATTGCCGCCATGGCGGATGAAACCCGTCATTTTTACGGCATCCAGTTTCACCCGGAGGTTACCCATACCAAGCAGGGCAAACGCATATTTGAACGCTTTATTGTGGACATCTGCGGCTGTGATACCCTGTGGACCCCGGACAATATTATTGAAGACAGTATAAAAAATATCCGTGCTAAAGTCGGCAGCGACGAAGTGGTGTTAGGTTTGTCCGGCGGGGTGGACTCCTCCGTAGTGGCAGCGTTGCTGCATAAGGCCATTGGTGAGCAACTCACCTGTGTATTTGTGGATAACGGTTTATTACGTCTGCATGAAGGCGACCAGGTTATGGCCATGTTTGCCCGGCATATGGGTATTCGTGTACTGCGGATCGATGCTGAACAGCGTTTTCTGGATAAACTGGCCGGTGTCAGTGATCCGGAGCAGAAGCGTAAAATCATCGGTCATGAATTTATTAATGTGTTTGATGAAGAAGCCGGAAAGCTGACTAATGCCAAATGGCTGGCGCAGGGTACTATTTATCCCGATGTCATTGAATCCGGCGGCCAGAACGGCACGGCACACCTGATTAAGTCCCACCATAATGTCGGCGGCCTGCCTGATGATATGGAACTGGGACTGGTAGAACCCCTGCGCGAACTGTTTAAGGATGAAGTCCGGGAACTGGGCCTGGAACTGGGTCTGCCCTATGACATGGTCTATCGTCATCCATTCCCCGGCCCGGGCCTGGGTGTGCGTATTCTGGGTGAAGTAAAAAAGGAATACGCTGATATTCTGCGTCAGGCCGATGCCATTTTTATTGAAGAACTGCACAAAAATGACCTGTACCATAAAGTCTCTCAGGCCTTTTCCGTCTTTTTGCCGGTCAGGTCGGTGGGTGTTAAAGGTGACGGCCGTTGTTATTCCTATGTCATTGCCCTGCGCGCCGTAGAAACCATTGACTTTATGACCGCCCGCTGGGCCCATCTGCCTTACGAAGTTCTGGAAACCATTTCCAGTCGTATTATTAACGAGGTCGATGAAGTTACTCGTGTCAGTTACGATATTTCCTCCAAACCGCCGGCGACCATTGAGTGGGAGTGACAGAGATTTATAACCTATTGAATAATAAGGGTTAAATTAATCATATTGATGATGTAATCTGCATCATCAATGGTATTTTTCATGGTATTTCCTGTGCGCTGTAGCGCACAAGCCAATGATACCATGAGAGGTAGATTGGTGCTGGCATGGTATCAGCCACATCGAGTATTTCCTCTTTTAGCAAGCCTCAGCCCGCCGGCAATAAGGGGCTTGAGCAGCTCTCAGACCACGAAGGGAGTGTATGTTCTTGCTTGTTTTTCGTCGACCTTACCCCGCGCTTACTATAAAGGTCCAGAGGCGCCGAATAGTGCTTATATTATGACAGGAAAACCCCCAGCTCAGCCGGGGAGATAGTAAGAGTTTGACAGATACGGGAGTCCATCGGAAAACTCCAGTTCGTGAGCCGCCAAGCACACGACATAAGAGAAACCGATGGACGAATACAAGAGTTTAAGTCACTCCAAATGGGAGTGTAAGTATCATGTGGTGTTTATCCCGAAATGCCGCAGAAAGACGCTCTACGGTCAGTTGCCAGATAGCCATCTGGCCACCGGCGAGTTATGTCACTTCGGATTTGTCTGGCGAAATTTTCTGCCCCGTCTTCTTTATCCACTCCATCTTTCCGTCCTGAAGTCACGGATTAGGTGGAAAATAATCACAATATGTTCCCAATCTGTCACCTGGCAGTGGTTATCCTTTGTTGCAAGCACGAGGATATTTCACCAACAAGCAGAGACAACGCGCATGTCGAAGAACAACAAGAAAATGAACATCACCCGCCTGATATTCAGGACGATGCAAATCGTCATCCTGGGCCTTTGTGCGTCGGCGGCCTCAGCCAGAACGAAATGGAACCCGGTTTCCTACGATTGTGCGGAATACGCCAATTTCGCCGATGAGCTTGAGATTTCGGGTTTCAACATCATCAGTCAGTCCGATGCGGGCAATGGTCTGGTGGATGTGGTGATCGGCGCCGAGCTGAAGAATCAGGATGTCGGTCTTTTCGAAAATGCCAGGCTGGCGATTGATTTCCGGGCGGCCGGTTTTCATCCGGCCCTCACGCCCCAGCCAATGACCTTCGGTTCCATCAAGCCCAAAGGCAGCGCCATACCCGACACCAATCTGCAACTGCGCCTGCCGTCAACCGAGGTGCCGGATCTTCTGGACAGACTCAATAGCGGCAAGATCGCTCTGACGGTGAATGCCGCGGAGAGGGCACAGTTGGCCGATGATGTGAGAATATATTATTGGGATTTACCTGAAGAGGATAGGTTTCATACCTATTTTATTCCTGATGATCCGATCGCGACCAAGATTAACATACCCATAGACTACTTTAGTCGTGATGGTGCGAATCCTTTCCCCAATATTCGTATTGGCGAACGGATCTATATGACCGTGGAACCGGACTTTTATCTTCCTCAGGATGTGCCTCAGGAAATCTGGAATGTAGAGGTAGTCGGTGTGCCCACCATAAGGTATGGCGTAGCGCCGGCACCTCGATATATCGATCCGGCGCAACATGATCTGACCACAACGATCTCGACCGGCAGCTTTTGCACCTCCCGATCCGATCTGGTCGATCTCCCGGTGCAAGCCAGCCGCCTGAGGGAAATCGATGGCGTCACGCAGGACGACGAAGAGCGCGACCGTCACCCTCAGCCGATGCGTTTCAATGATCTGAATTTTGATGGCATACAGCTCAGCGGACAGGTCAGCGCACAGGTTCTGCGCCCCCGCTTGCACATTCGAATACGCCAGGGCCGCGTCAAGATCAACAGTGACTTCGACAGCCATCTGAGCCTGGTGGCCAGCATTACCGCAAAGGAATCCAGAACCTTCAGTCGGGAGGTGGATCTGTACCATTTCTGTTTTCCGCTGCCCGAGCTGAACCTGGGGCCTTTTCTGTTGCATCCCAATATCACCCTGGAACAACAGCTCGGGCTCGATGCGTCGCTTACCGCCGGTATGCAGATGGGCATACAGAAAAGCTTTCGCAGCACCCAGAGCATAGGTTACGACTCCGAACGGATCGAACCCTTTTATACTTCGTCGCGCTTCGATCAGACGCCCCTGGACTTCACCCCGCCCCGGCTGACCGACGATACCCAGGCCAATGCTGAGGTATGGACCTCGGTGCGGGCAGCCCTCAACCTGGAACTGATATCGACCTATCCGGATTGCCAGAACGGCCTGGGCAGCTATGTCAATGTCCGCGCCGGGACCGAATTCACCGTCGACCCGCAGGTCGATGCCTGGTGGAAGGCCCAACCGTCACTGAACATTGGTGGCGGCATCGGTATCGATTTCTTTGGTCTGCATGCCTACCACGACGCCGAGACCCGCAATTATCTGGATGATCTGGTCGCCCAGGCGAAACCACCGGCGCAGAAGAGCCTGTCCGCGAAAAGCCAGCATCGACTGGATGGCGGCAGACAATCCGGCGAGGGTCAGCGCTGGATCGTTTCCACCCGCTTGCACAGCGATGATATCAATACCCAAAGCATCAAGGTGGAACACGCCGATGTCGCCGCGACGGATGACGGCGTGGTTGCGGTCAGTCACGACAGCAACCTGTCGGCGCATAACCGGCTCTACAAGTGGGATCGCTTCGGCGCCCTGCAATGGGCGAAGGCGTATAAATCGGTACAGTATCCCAAACGGGTTCTGCCCCAGGCGAATGGCGAACTGCTGGTGGCTGGCAACAAGGTACAGGAGGCCGGCATCTGGCTGGCGCGCCACGACAGGGCAGGCAATGTGCTGTGGAGCAAGAAGCACCGTGTGCTGGATCCGGATGCCGATCCGGTTTTTCATTGCGTGTTGGAGGATATCGTTGACTTCGATGCCGGCATGGAGCGGCAGTATCTGGTCGTCGGGGTACGGGGTGCAGCCGATCTCCGTCAAAGCGACGGTTGTATCGTACGACTGGCGGGGGACGGCAGCGTACTGTGGGCCAAAATCTACGACGATGTCAACGATATGCTCAAGTTCAAGGCGGTCACTGTTA
>Ga0256831_1001828_pt1 | contig 11195 bp, 10 predicted proteins | sample 132544metaG_FD_189087 | JGI IMG/M metagenome (GOLD analysis project Ga0256831, IMG submission 189087) | Hydrothermal vent microbial communities from Lau Basin, Pacific Ocean - 132-544 | ecosystem: Environmental > Aquatic > Marine > Hydrothermal vents | place: Pacific Ocean: Lau Basin | collected... | reverse complement strand
TTCACTGAGCATAAACTCATACGGTGTCATTCCCTCTTCGCGAGCGGGAACTTTGTCCAAATGCATAATCATTCCGCTTCCGGCACGTCCAGCCATCTCGAACGAGCTCGATGTAAGTCCTGCCGCACCCATATCCTGTATACCGACGACATAGTCGGTTTTGAAAAGTTCCATACATGCTTCAAGCAGCAGTTTTTCGGTAAATGGATCACCTACCTGTACAGTCGGGCGAAGGCTTTTGGACTCTTCGGTAAAGCTGTCACTACTCATTACAGCACCGCCAAGACCGTCACGTCCTGTTTTGGCTCCCACATATATAACAGGGTTGCCGATCCCCTCGGCTCTTCCATAAAAGACTTCATCGCTCTTTGCTATACCGAGGGTAAAGGCGTTGACAAGGATGTTGCCGTTGTAGCACTCATCGAAGCTCACTTCACCGCCAATAGTCGGCACTCCCATACAGTTCCCGTAACCGCCGATCCCTTCGACAACACCGCGAACGAGATAGCGCTGATGTTTGGAAGTCTTGTCGTCATTGAGTACATTTCCAAATCGAAGCGCGTTGAGGTTCGCTACCGGGCGAGCTCCCATCGTAAAGACATCGCGCATAATTCCGCCGACTCCCGTTGCCGCACCCTGATATGGTTCTATGAAACTCGGGTGGTTGTGGCTCTCCATTTTGAAAACGGCGGCATAGCCGTCACCTATGTCGATAACTCCTGCATTTTCTCCGGGACCCTGGATAACCCACGGCGCTTTTGTCGGAAAACCGCTTAGGTGAATTTTGGAGGATTTGTACGAGCAGTGCTCGCTCCACATCGCGCTGAAGATCCCAAGTTCGACAAGGTTGGGCTCACGACCCAAAATCTGCTTGATATGCTCATAGTCTTCGTGAGAAAGTTTGTGTGACGCTAAGAGTTCGTCGATATTCTCTAATGGCTGGTTCACGGAAATATCCTAATGAATGGTTTTTAAAACGCAAGTATATCCAAAGGTGGGTAAAAGAATTTTAAAAATTTTCTATTTGAAACGAAAATCCTCTTCTGTGGGAATGTTTTTTTTCAGATCGAAGATGGGAACATACTCGATCTTCTCGATCTCATACTCCTTTTTCCCGCTTGGAAGCTGTAGCACTACTTCATCCCCCTCTTTTTTTCCTATAAGTGCTTTGGCAAGTGGTGAGTGAATCGAAATAAGTCCGTTTTCGACTTCCGCTTCGAGAGAGCCGCAAATGGTATAGACCTCTTCTTCATCTGTATCAAGATTAAGCAGGTGGACTCTGCTGCCGAAACATACACGGGAATGATCGAGTGTCGAAGGGTCGATAATGACAGCTTTTTCTATCATCGAGTTGAGGAAAAAAAGACGCTTGTCGATATGGCGAAGTTTCTCTTTTGCGGCATGGTATTCCGCATTTTCACTTCTGTCTCCGTGAGCTGCGGCTATCTGCTTTTCACGGGCGACTTCAGGTTTGTGTACGTCTTTTAAAAATTTGAACTCTTTGACAAGAAGGTCGTAGCCTTCCTGACTCATCGGTTCTCGCGCCATCAGGCGGTAAATCCTGTTATATAAAAAGTGTCTTTGCCGTCTACTTTTACAAGAGCGACTTTGTATTTGTCTTTGAAACGCTCAATTTTTTCTAGTGCATCCTCTTTCATTTCCGGAGTTTGCGCTTCAACTTTTATTTTGAGGTAATCGTTTGAATTGGACAGCGCGACATAGGACTTGTCCACTTGCAGCGCATCATGCAGATCAAGGATGTGTTTGATGATTTTTTCATAATCTTTTGTATTTTCTTGAATGCATTCAAGCTGTTTTCGCAGGGCGTCACTTGGTACGTAGCCTAACTTTGTCAAAACTGCATCGGTGTTGATCGTCGTCATTGCTCACTCTCTTTTTTTGTGAAAATATTATCAGCTTTTCGTAAATATTCAGTCTTGATTTATATGAGTGTACTATAATTACATTAGCAAGTATATTACACAAAAGAGGTTATCAAAAATGACAGAAGAAGTACTTAAACGCATAAAACAGCTTCCTCCTCTTCCGGAAACTGCGATGCAAATTGAAGCAGTTTATCAGAATCCGAATTCAAATTTTCAGGATATGGTGAAAATTATTGAAAAAGATCCGCTTCTAACAGCTGACATTCTTAAAGCGGCGAATTCTCCTTTATATGGTTTCAGTAGAGAGATAAACTCCATATCGCAAGCTGTGGGACTTTTTGGAATGGGAACGGTTCGAGGTTTCGCACTCGCTTCGATTGTGAAAAAAAGTTTTTCGCTCGATCTCGAGCCTTACGGTCTTACTGATGTCGGGTTTGCCGAACTTTCCAAAAAGGAACACGCTCTAACCACCGCATGGTGTCTAAAGAAAGAGAACCGACTTATGGGTGTGCTTTCTCCGGCAGCTTTTCTTGTAGAAATAGGCAAGGTAATCATCGCTCAGGTAGTCAAAGCCGACAAAAAAGAAGAAGAGTTCAAAAACGCTCTTGAAGAGCTCAATTACGATGCCGATGCCGCTGAACTCGAAGTAGTGGGTGTTGCGACTCCGGAAGTCAGTGCCAAAATATTCGAACACTGGCGTTTTGAAGAGAACCTTGTCGAGGTTATCGGGAAATGCGCTGCGCCGGAAGAAGCCTCCAGTGAAGACAACAAAAAAGCTGCGGCTATTTTACAGGTGGTGAGAACTACTGTCTCTCTAAACGGTAGTGTCAATGATGAGAATGTTCAAAAGGCCAAAGCGCTGATTGAAGAGTATGGTTTAGATATGCCAAGTTACGAAAACGCTTTGGAGGGCTTGAAATAAGTTGAAACATCTTCTTACAAAACTCTCGCTCGGTCTTTATGAACAGGATATTTCCGAACCATACAAGCCTGTTGTGGAAGAGTTCTTACAAAAAGGTTATATTAAAAAAGACGGTGACGTATATATACTTAACTCTAAATACAGATTTGGTTCGATAACACTTTCAAACTCCAAAAACGGCGCCTATCTGCATGTTTACGGTGAGGCTGTCAAAGATATTTTCATAGCGAATGAGGATTTGGCAGGTGCTGTAGACGGGGATATCGTCGTTGTGCAGCGTTATATCGCCAAAAAAGGACCGGCATCCGGAAAAGTCGTTGAGATTGTAGGCCGTGAAGAAAGTTACAGCGTCGGTGTCATTATAGAAAAAGAGAACAAAAAAACGCTTGTAGACATACGTACATTGCATCCTACCGGAGTAGAGATCACCCAAGAGGAAATCGATTCGTATCGTACAGGAACGCTTTTTAAAATCGATAATCAAAAAAATGCGATTATGGAAGAGCTTGGCAATATAGATGATCCGAAATCCGATGAAAAGATGGTACTCGCGCAGTTCAACAAGCATGATGAGTTTGAAGACGATGTACTTAAAGAGGTAGAACAGTTCAGTGAAGTAGACGCTTCAAAACACAAAGACCGCAAAGACCTGCGTCATTTGCCTTTTTGTACAATAGACCCTATAACCGCGAAAGATTTCGATGACGCTATCTACTGGGATGAGCAACGTTCTACACTTTATGTGGCGATCGCAGATGTCAGTCACTACGTCAAGCCTTTTGGAGCGTTGGATAACGAAGCGATGTATCGGGGTTTCTCGATCTATCTTCCGCATCGCTCCATTCCCATGCTGCCGCGAATCCTAAGTGAAAAGCTCTGCTCGCTCCAACCCGAAGTCGACAGGCTCGCTTACGTTTTTGAAATGAAGCTCGATATGAAGTCGTTGGAGGTCAAAAGTTCAAAAGTTTATGAAGCCATCATTCACTCCAGACGCCGTTTCAATTATGATGAAGTCGATGCGCTGTTCGAAGGAAAACTCAAAGCGCAAAACGAAACTGAAGCGGGTATTTTTATTTATCTCAAAAAACTGAAAAGTGTTACGGACAAATTAAGAGAGAAGCGTCTGAAGGTAGGATTTGATTTCCGTAACGACGAAATTTCGATGACACTCGATGAAAACACCAACCTCATAGCTACACAGATAGAAGAGCAGACCCCTTCACATGCACTCATTGAAGACTGTATGCTTCTTGCCAACAAAGAGGCGGCCGCGCGGTACGACAGAGGAGTCTTTCGTGTCCACGAAGAACCGAGTCAGGCAAAACTGCAAACTCTCTATCAGGAACTCTCTGCCATAGGGATCAATATCGAGATAAAAGAGAACATCAAGGAAACCATAGAGGATATTCAACGTCAAGCTCGCGAGCTTGGTATCGAAAAAGATGTCGATACGCTTATTATCCGTTCTCAGATGCAGGCTCGATACTCTCCTGTCAATCTTGGTCACTTTGGACTCGGATTTGATCGCTATACGCACTTTACTTCACCGATACGCCGATATGCGGATCTGACGGTTCACAGACAACTCAAAGCTTTGTCCAAAGGAAAAAAAGAGGAAGAGAGCTATGTTCTTCGTAACATCGAAGCGTTGTGTGTCTCCATCTCCAACCTCGAGCGCGAAGCGGATATGGTGGAGAAAGATTATATGCAGCGTAAATATGCCAGATGGGCAAAAGAGCATATAGGCGAAGTTTTCAATGCCAAGATCAGTGCGACGACACCTGACTATAAAGCGGATCTCGACGATGAAATCAAAGGTGCCGCACTCTATATAACCAATCCCACAAAAGCCGTGCTTTTTCAAAAAGTCAAAGTCCGCATAGAAAATGTCGATCTTTACCGAGCTAAAATTTTTGTCACGATCGTGGAGGATTGATGTATAAAGCGGAGTTCGATCGGCTCCTTGCAAAAGGAGTCAAAGAACAGAATTTCCTCCTTTTTGGGGAAAGCAGCTTTTTTATCGATCGTTACAGCTCGTTGCTTGCCGATATTGAAGATGCGAACAAGCTTGCGCTTTATTTCGACGAGTATGATTTCGCTGCGGCAAAAGCGCATCTTTCACAGGCATCACTTTTTGGAGGGACCAACCTGTTGCTTGTCAAAAGCGAGAAAAAGATCCCGAAAAAAGAGCTTGAAACCCTCTTTGCGCTTTGCAACAAAGGGGACAACCGTTTTATCTATGCCTACTATGGCAGTGATCATAAAAGTTATAACAATGCTTTTAAAAAACAGGGGGTCCTCACCGTTCGTTTTTTTCATCCAAAACCAAACGAGGCTATTGGCATACTGATGGAAGAAGCCCGAAAAAAAGAACTCAATATCGACGGTTATACATTGAGTCATCTGTTGGGACTGCATAACGGCAATATTGAACTGGCTTTGAGCGAGCTGGACAAACTTGCGCTTCAACCGGTAAAACAGATAACGACCAAAGAGATCGACACTCTCGTTTACGGAATGGGAGAGGTGGACATACACACCTTTGCCAAAGAGTTTTGGCAAAAAAAAGAGTATCTGCCTCATCTTGAAACATTGCTTGAGACAGGAGAAGACGAGATACGCATCCTGACTACTTTGACAAACCATCTACATGAGCTTTATCTTTTCAACATCTATATTCGTATGCATGGGACTGCAGATGCCAAAGCTATTCTTGGTTACAGCCCTCCACAGTTCGTCGTCAATGAGAAGGCGCAGATGGCGATGAAGATCAAACCACAGAGTTTTTACGAATTGACTCGGATCCTTCTTGAAGCCGAACTGAAAATGAAATCAGCCAATAATGACAAAAGGGCGATTCTTTATTCGACACTTCTTTCATTATATAAGAAATTTTGATATAATTGTGATACCTAGACAATCTATGAGGGTATCACATGAACAAAAACAACTACTTTAACGTCGCAATTATCGGTGGGGGTATCTCCGGTACTTCTTTGATGTACACACTGGCAAAGTACAGTGATGTCGGCAGTGTCGCTCTGTTTGAAAAATATGATGAGATAGCGAGTGTCAATTCCAATGCAAAAAGCAACTCTCAAACACTTCACTGCGGTGATATAGAAACAAATTACACACTTCAAAAAGCCGCAAAAGTAAAAAAAACGGCAAATATGCTCAAAAACTATGCGCTCAATCATGGTTACAACGAGAAATATATTTTCAAGTTTAAAAAGATGGCTCTTGGGGTAGGAGAGGATGAAGTCGCCTATATTAAAAAGCGTTTTGAAGAGTTCAAAGAGCTCTATCCCTATATGGAGTTATGGGATGAAAATCGTTTGGCCGAGCTTGAGCCTGCATTGACACAGGAGAGAAAAGAACCTATAGCAGCAATGGGGGCAATGGATGAGTATACGGCGGTTGATTTCGGTTCCATAGCCAAAAGTTTTGTAGAGAACGCAAAAGAAGCGAACGAAAATTGTGAACTCTTTTTAAATCATGAAATTGAACGTATAGAAAAGATAGGCGACAAGTTCCATTTGTTCAGTAAGAACGGTGAGAACTTCTTTGCGGATTATGTTATTGTAGATGCCGGTGCTCATTCGCTTTTACTCGCTCATGAAATGGGCTACGGTCTTGAATATTCCGCTTTGCCAATAGGCGGAAGTTTCTTTTTCTCGAACAAAGATGTATTGAATTCGAAAGTATATACCGTACAAAATCCGAAGCTTCCTTTTGCAGCTGTACATGGCGATCCTGATATCATAGACGGTCGTGTGCGATTTGGACCTACAGCACTTGCTCTGCCAAAACTAGAACGATACCACTCCGCACACTTTTTGGACTTTTTGGAATCACTCAATCCCGATCCGGAAGTCTTCGAAGTTTTCTACGATCTTGTTAAAGATGAAGATATCCGTGATTATATAGCCAAGAACTTTATGTACGAGATCCCGGGAATCAGACGAAAACTTTTTGTCAAGGAGATCAAAAAAATCGTTCCGACACTTACAAGTGACGATATAGAATATGCAGAAGGTATAGGTGGTCTGCGTCCTCAGGTTATTGACAAAGTCAACAAAAAGCTGCTTCTTGGTGAAGCGAAAATAGATAAGAAAGATGGTATCGTTTTTAATATGACTCCATCACCTGGTGCGACAAGTTGTCTTGGGAATGCTTATGAGGATGCTAAAATAGCGTGTGATTATCTCGGGAAGAAGTTCAAGGAATATGAATTTAACAAGGATTTGGTAGAGAGATAGACCTCGTAAGAGATCCTCTCTTTACTTAGTGGCAGCCACAGCTTCCGCCACTAGGCTGAGACTGTTGTTGCGGTGCCGCACCTGTCGAACAGGCACTTACTCCCGGAGGTGTTGTCGGCTGAACAGCTTCGTTGTCCACACCACCTTCGGCATTAATTTTCTCGATGAAGTCCCAGACTTTATCGGCTGCTTGAGCGTAACGTTTCGCGCTTTCGCTTTCAGGATAGACAAAACTGATAGGCTTACCGGTATCTCCACCTTCTCGGATAGCCGGCTCGATAGGTATTTCGGCGATGACTTCGGTATCGTACTCTTTAGCCATTGGCTCGGAAGTACCTTTGCCGAAAATATCATACTCTTTGCCGGTATCAGGAGCGATGAAACCACTCATGTTTTCAATGATACCCGCGATTGGAATGTGAAGCTTCTTGAACATATCCAAACTTCTTCTACTGTCATCAAGTGACACTGTCTGTGGAGTCGTTACGGTTAGACCTGCCGTTACGGGAACGCTTTGAGCAAGTGTCAACTGTGCATCACCCGTGCCCGGTGGCATATCGATAACAAGTACATCGAGATCGCTCCAGAGGATATCACGTAAGAACTGTTCGATCGCTTTCATGATCATCGCCCCTCTCCAGATGAGAGACTGTCCTTGCTCCATCAGGCTTCCCATAGACATAACTTCAAGGCCGTACGCTTTTATTGGGAGTACTTTGTTGCCTTGGACCTCAGGTTTGATATCTTCTATACCGAGCATTCTGGGGATGTTTGGTCCATAGATGTCTGCATCGAGAAGTCCTACTTTCAGACCTTTTTTGGCTAAAGAGATAGCGAGGTTGACGGATGTGGTCGATTTGCCGACACCGCCTTTACCGGAGCTTATCATCAAGAAATTTTTGATCTGAGGAGCGATATTTTTTCCTCTTGAACTGCTCTCTTTTGGCATTTGTGGTGCCGTAATGTTGATAGTGACATTTTTTGCACCTGCACGTTTGAGTTCTTCTGTCGCTTCTTCACGGATTTGCTGTGCAACTTCAGGAGCGGATGAAGTGATATCTATGTCGACTTCTACATCGTCCCCGTTTATTTTGATATTTTTGACAAAACCGAACGTTACTATATCTTTGGTAAAACCGGGATACGTAACCTTCGAGAGTGCCGCTTTGACGTTCTCTTCAGTCATGTTCTTTCCTTTACAGAGTGGATTTTAAATGAGACAAATTTTATCTGATTTACTGTTTGAGCGAATTATAGCACTTGATAATTAACCGTTTCTTAAGTATCTATTCTACTTGAATGTCATGAGGGCATAGCCTTTGTTCTGATATTTTATAGTCTGTATAAAACTGTTCTTCGATATTTTGATTTTTGGTAAAATAGACTCTGCTTCTATTTCGTTTGCATCGAGACTCATTGCGCATACATATACTTTTGCTTTGTCCTTTTTAAGCAACTGCAAAAGATACTTTTGGGCTTGAAGAGCTTTTTTCTTCTGTTGTTCATCAACATAGAACTCAAGATCTTCAGAGGCAAGTTTGGCGCACTGACCGTGCATCGTCAACACGGTTTTAAGTGTATCACCATTGTCTTTGAACATATCGACAGTTTTGCCTATCAACCACATACGACTTTTGAGATACCCCATATCACCGGAACTACAGTCAAACACCACTTTGTACTCTTTTGCCTCTATAGTCACTGCCAGTAGTATAAAAAGAAAAGTTTTCAGCATTTTCACTCCTTTTTAAGAGTAATTATACATTTTTTAAAGTATAATCCCATCAACTTTTTTCAAAGTAACCACAAAAGGGCCCTTAGCTCAGCTGGGAGAGCGCTTCGCTGGCAGCGAAGAGGTCACCGGTTCGATCCCGGTAGGGTCCACCATTTATTTATAAGACTTCCAGCAATTAAACACATCCTGATTATCTGTCTTTTTTTCATTTGCTATCATGCACGATAGATCCTGTCATTTCTCAAGCTTCTCTGTCAAAAAGAGGATTATCAAGTTGTGTGAACATTTCCAACTTCTTGATGAAATATGCCGGCTAATTTTTGAGTGTCTGTTTGAAAAGTTTTGTACCATTACTTAAAATAAGCTATAATCTAACAACTAGTTTTCAAGGATTTCAGTGAGCAGATACGCAGAGATAGCAGACTTTTTGGTGCGCTTTTTGGACAACGAAGTTAAAAAGACGGGGCTTACCCGTGCCGTTGTCGGACTCAGCGGCGGGATAGACAGTGCGGTTGTTGCCGTTTTGGCACAAAAAGCTTTCGGTGATGATCTGCTTTGTGTGAAGATGCCGTCTCACTACTCCTCACAAAGTTCACTCGACGATGCGGAGGAGTTGTGTGAAAAGTTCGCTTTACGCAATGAGACGCTCTCCATAGAGCCGATGCTTCGAGCCTATGAAGAGCAGCATCCTGACATGGACAATCTCAGACGGGGCAATCTAAGTGCCAGGCTGCGTATGGCGACGCTTTTTGACATCTCTGCCCGTGAAGGGGCGTTGGTGCTTGGCACGAGTAACAAAAGTGAGCTGATGCTTGGCTATGGTACGCTTTATGGCGATCTTGCAAGTGCTGTCAATCCGTTGGGTGATCTGTACAAAAGTGAAGTCTTTGAGCTTGCAGAGTATCTTGGTGTGCCTGAGAGTATCATATCCAAGCCTCCTTCAGCCGATCTTTGGAGCGGTCAAAGTGATGAGGCGGACCTTGGTTACAGCTACAGCGAACTTGATTTTGCATTGCAACTTTATGTGGAAGAGCGTCTTGACGACGATGCCATTTTGAAGCGAGGGGTTGACAAAGAGCTCCTATCTATGATAAAAAGCAGAATATACAAAAACCAGTTCAAAAGAAAGATGCCGGTTATCGCCAAACTGACATCAAGAACGATTAATCACGATTTCAACTACCCGAGAGATATAGGGTTATAAAGGATAAAAGATGGAAATCCCTTTTCACAAATATGTAAGCGAACTTGCGGAACACTCAAATGTCAGTGATGTCCTTGACGGTGAGGAGATCGATCAAAACGCGCTGTTGGAAGAAGATTTTGCCGAGTATGTTGCCAGTGAGTATGCACTTTCCACCGCAAGCGGGACAGCCGCTCTTCACCTGGCCATGCTCGCACTCGATCTCAAACGGGGTGACAAGGTTGTATGCAGTGTCAACACCCATCCGGCAGTCCCCGAAGTAGTACGCCACTTTGATGCCGAGCCGCTTTTTATAGATATAGATGAAGAGAATTTCCATCTCGATCTTGACAAACTGCAGTCGTATCTGGATGAGCATGCAAGCAAAAAGCTCAAAGCGATTATAGTCACACTTCTTGGCGGGGCAAATATGGATCTGCCACGTCTGTACAAGATGGCGGGTGAGCATGATATCAAGGTGGTTATAGATGCTTCTGAAGCACTAGGAAGCAGCTTCGAGGGAGAGAAGATAGGTTCTGTATATGCGGATATCACCTGTTTTGACTTTTCTCCACATCTCAAAGAGAATGTCTGCAGCGGTGGTATGCTTGTCACGGATGATGAAGAGATTATAGAGCGTGCGCGTTTGCTTGCAAATCACGGCATCAAAAAAGATGAGAGCGCGCTTGATTATATCTACGATGTTGTCGATATCGGTAACGACTATCGCATGAGCAAACTTGACGCCGCGTACATAAGAGCAGGGCTGGAGCGAGTCGATGCGAACATCCAAAGACAGCAGGAGATAGCTGCGATATACAATAAAGAGCTTGAAGGCGTCGAACATGTCGAAGTGCCGAAAATAGACGATGCGGATTTCAGTTACAACCTCTATATGATCAAGATAGACAAGAACCGTGACTCTTTCGCACTGGATATGCTCAAAGAGGGAGTACATACCGGTTTGCACTATATACCGCTGCATCTGCTGAGCTACTACAAGTCAAAGTACGAGTTGCGTGTCAATGACTTCCCAAAAGCGCTTCGCTACTACCAGCAGATCCTCTCACTTCCCATCTATCCAAGTATGAGTGATGAAGAGGCACAGTATGTCTGCGACGTCATCAAAAAAGTGGCAAAAACGAAAGTGTGAAACAGCGTTTCGTTTTCTGGGTAGAGAAGTATTTCTACTCGCCCGCTCTTTTTG
>Ga0256831_1001827_pt1 | contig 11199 bp, 10 predicted proteins | sample 132544metaG_FD_189087 | JGI IMG/M metagenome (GOLD analysis project Ga0256831, IMG submission 189087) | Hydrothermal vent microbial communities from Lau Basin, Pacific Ocean - 132-544 | ecosystem: Environmental > Aquatic > Marine > Hydrothermal vents | place: Pacific Ocean: Lau Basin | collected... | reverse complement strand
GAAGATCAATGAGCTTCGTGAGCGCTATAAACATATCTTTATAAAAGATAAAAGCAAAATCTTCAATACCGAACTTCAAGAAGCACTTGAATTCGGACATATGCTTGATTACTCCAAGTTTATCGTAGAAAGTGCAATAGCGAGAAAAGAGAGCCGTGGAGCGCACTACAGAGAGGATTACCAAAAACGTGACGACGAGAACTTCCTCAAACACACGATGGCATACATGGACAAAGAGGGCAACATCACGCTTGACTATATGCCGGTCACTCTTGGTAAATTCGAGCTCAAAGAAAGAACATACTAATAAGGGAATACGATGAGTACTATAGAGACAAAAAAAGTAAAATTTAAAGTATTTCGTTTCAACGCGGACGAGGACTACCTCCCATACTATGACGAATACGACATGGAAGTGACCTCCGAAGAGGTCGTCCTTGACATCCTCAACCGCATCAAATGGGATCATGACGGAAGCTTCTCTTACAGACGAAGCTGTCGCCACGGTATCTGTGGTGCATGTGCGATCAAGGTAAACGGTAGAAGCACGCTTGCGTGTAAAGAGCGAATGTTCGATATGATCGATCTCTTTGGAGATGAACTTACTCTCGATCCTCTCAGCCAAAAACGCGCCATCAAAGATATGATCATCGACAAAAGCGACTTCTGGGAGAAGCATGCTGCTGTCACTCCATACCTCGTAGCGGAGATCGATGAACACCCTGAAAGTGAAAACATTGTCACTCCAGAAGAGGAGCACAGACTGCTCGATGCGGATCTTTGTATCCAGTGCGGCGCATGTCACTATGCATGTCCGGTTATAGAGATCAACGAAGAGTATTTCGGTCCGGCAGCCTTTATGGCAGCGTACAGATTCAGCGCGGATGTCCGTGACCACAGTGAAAACAGACTCAAAGATGTCAACGAGATGGGTCAAGGTGTCTGGGACTGTGTTAAATGTTTCGAATGTACCGAGGTGTGTCCAAAAGAGATCGATCCGTTTGAGAAGATCACAAAACTGCATCAAATGGCGTTCCAAGAAGGAGTCGTGGAAAATAATGTCGCGGTACGCCACGCAGTCGGATTCAAAAAGTCCATAGAGAAACGCGGTGTTCTCGATGAGGGAGGACTGGTTCTCTACTCGGAAGGTCCGGCAATCGTCAAACACATCCCTGTCGCACTCAAGATGTTCAAAAAAGGCAAGATACAAATGCCTTGGAATATTCCGACATCCAAAAATCTAGACGAGATCAAAAAACTCGTCAAATCATCATCAACTGCTGAGTTCTAGGAGAAAAATATGAGTAAACTACGATACGCACTATTTACAGGATGTACCGCCAAGCAGAGTACACCCGAGCAATACATGTCGACAATGGCAGTTGCGAAAAAACTCGGCATAGAACTTGTGGAACTTGTCGAAGCATCTTGCTGCGGAGCCTCTCACCTGCAAGACTACGATGAGTTTCTTTCGCTCGTTCTCAATGCCAGAAACATAGCCTATGCGGAAAAACACGGTCTAACGATAGTCACCATTTGTAATACATGCCAGCTCAACACGGCCATGACGAAACACAAGCTCGACAATGATCCGGAGCTCAAAGCCAAAGTTAATGAAAAGCTTCAGGAAGTCGGTCTCGTATATAAAGGGACATCTGAAATCACTCACTTCCTTTATGCAATCATCGACGATATCGGTCTGGACAAAATAAAAGAGATGGTTGTCAAACCGCTTTCTCAGTTCAACATAGCACCGTTTTACGGATGTCACAATATCAGACCGAGCGAATTGCAAAACGAAACGCATAAAACTGCGGAAAGCCCTTATAATCCGACTTCACTCGATGATCTCATCATTGCCTGCGGTGGAGCGAATGTAGACTATGAAGAGAAAAACAAATGTTGCGGTTTCCATGTCGAACTTCAAGCACCCAAAACAGCGGCAGTCCTTACCGGAAACGCCATAGCGGGAGCGATGGACAACAATGCTGACATGATGGTAACACCGTGTCCTCTTTGTCATCTCAAACTCGACACACAGGCGGACCACGCAGGAGAGGCTATAGGTCGTGAACTCGAAATGCCTGTTTTACATATGCAGCAGATGGTTGGTCTCGCTCTTGGGTGTGATCCAAAAGAGCTGGGATTACAACATCACGTCGTTGACGTCAACTTCGTATAAATCACTCTCCCCGTTCGGGGAGGCATCCAATGAAACAAAAGTTTTTTCTCTCTTTTTTAATTATCTTCTTCTCTTTTGTCGCTTTTTCCACCACTATTGATCTGCATGCCAAACAACTACTCGATGAAGCACTGCAACGGACGTTTATAGCTTTTGGTCTTGCCAAAGCACTCAATGCAGCCATCTCCATACTTCAGGGAACCCAACTGAGTTTGATGCCGGCAGGCATCGGCCTCACTCTCAGCGTCGGAGAAATTCTTGACCCGTTCAATGACTTGGTGGAACGTTTTTCGTGGATTATGCTGCTGGCAGGCATCTCACTTGGTATTCAAAAAATTCTTCTCGCTCTTGGAGGCAAGCTTTTTCTCAAATTTTGCATAGCAATCACCGGAACTGTTGCAGTTGCACTTTTGTGGAGTCATAAAAAACGGAGCTTTGCGCTACTTGCAAAAACTTTTCTTTTCCTGCTTCTGCTTCGTTTTTTTGCCGTCTTCTTTCTTTACGCCTCACAGTTTGTCTATGTCGCATTGCTGCAAGAACACTACATCGACGCTACAAAGAAAATCGAAATAACAAAGACAGAAATAGAGCAGTTTCAAAAAGAAAACGAGATAAAAGACAAACACACCAAAAACTCCATCACCGAATATTTTACAAACAAATATGAAGAGATTAAAAACACGCTCGATATCAAAGAAAAATTCCAGCAACTTCAAAGGCGTATAGATGCCAGTTATGTAAGCATCGTCAACCTGGCGACTGTATTTGTCGTTCAAAGCATTTTGTTCCCACTTTTGTTTCTTTGGATTTTCATCACACTGGTTAAACTTCTGCTTAAAAGAGACTTGTCCAAATTGACTTTTCCGTCATAGTTGTAATTTTCATTGTTTGAGTGTTCCTGAGATAGAAATCAATTTTTTATCTCATTTTTAATAGATATTAAAAATTAACACTGTATAATATTGAACAGATATCAGAGAAAAATTATTTGGCAGGTTTGAAAAAATGCAACATCGAAGGCAACCAAAAAACGAAGAGATCCCCTATCCTAAAGGCGCGCTCAATCTTATCGTCTCGAAAACGGATACCAAAGGCAGAATCACCTACTGTAACGAACTTTTTATCTATATGAGTCGTTTCGAAGAGCATGAACTTCTCGGGCAACCCCATAACATTATTCGCCATCCCGATATGCCACGTATCATTTTCAAACTTCTTTGGGACACCATCCAGTCCGGTCAGGAGATCAATGCCTACGTAAAAAATATGGCGAAAGACGGCGCCTATTACTGGGTTTTGGCGAACGTAACCCCCTCTTTTGACAAGAACGACAAGATTATCGGTTACTTCTCCGTAAGAAGAGAACCTTCAAAAGAGGCTCTTTCGGTCATAGAACCTCTTTATCGCAAGCTTCTCGAACTTGAAAAGAGCGGCGGCATGGAAGCTTCGAAAGCGTATCTCGAAAAACTACTTCAGGAAAAGGAACTCTCATATGAAGAATTTATCCTCTCTCTCTAAGATCAACATTCTCAATATCCTGCTTATAGCTTCCATTGTGCTGACATGTGTCATCAGTGCCGTTACGTTTGGAGTCCATGTATCGGTCATACTGCTATCGCTCATAAATGTCGTTTTGGCGATTTTGGTTTTCCGCTACGTCAAGAAAACGAGAAACTACCTTCATAGAGCCATCGATGTATTCGAAGACGCGCTTCACGGCAATTTCGAAACCAGAATCGTCAACATCACCGAAAAACAGTATCTAGGCAAGCTCGGATGGTCCATCAATAACTTTCTCGATCAGCTTGAAGTCTTTATAAGAGAGGTTAATACCTCCATAGACTACGCCTCTCAAAACAAATATTTCAGACGTATCAATACCAAAGGACTCAACGAGGGCTTCCAAAAGACATCGCAAAAGATCAACATGGCAATCGATGCGATGCAAGAAGAGTTCGAAGAGCAGAGAGAAAAGAACTTCGCAGCTGAACTTGGCAAAACGGGTAAACCGCTGATAGTGAGTTTTCAGGCTATACAGGAACAACTTTCAGAGGGTGTAAAACAGCTCAACTCCACAGCGGACAAAGCCGAAGCAACCGCCATAGCATCCAATGAAAGTGTTGAGGAGTCCGAAGCGGTTATAGAAAAACTCCTCAGACTTTCCGAATATATAGACAACAACGTCACTGCAGTAGAGAGTCTAATCGAGAGAACAAACGAAATAAGCGCCGTTGTGGATCTCATCAAAGATATCGCGGATCAAACGAACCTGCTTGCTCTCAATGCGGCTATCGAAGCTGCAAGAGCGGGTGAACACGGACGTGGTTTCGCCGTCGTCGCAGATGAAGTAAGAAAACTTGCCGAACGAACGCAAAAAGCCACAAGCGAGATCAATATATCGATCCAGACTCTCAAACAGGAAACGGGAACAATCTCAGAAAGTGCCGAAGTGATGAACAGCGTTTCGAACGAATCGGTAGAAACGCTGCAAAGTTTCAAAGAGAAACTCTACCAGTTCAACAAAAATGCCAATGAAATGAAAGTGGATGCGGAAGATCTCAAAAGCGCTCTTATGGTTATTCTCGTCAAGATAGATCATATCCTCTTCAAATCCAACGCTTTCAATCGCGTTATCACACACAAAGGAAGCCAGGGCGTGCTGAGCCACAAAGAGTGTCGGCTTGGCAAATGGTACTACGGTGAAGCAAAAGAGATTTTTGGATTCACAAACGCTTACAAACAAATCGAACCACCACACGCAACTGTTCATGATGCATCGATAGAAGCCGAAGAACTCTTCAAAGACGGTTACAACGAAAAAGTCGCTCCGATCGTCATTGAAAAGTTCAAAGAGATGGAAAATGCCAGCATGGAGCTGTTTGAACTTCTTGATGAAATGCTCGTAGAGTACCATCAGGCACTCGAGAGAAAAGCTCAACAAAGCATGCTGCACTAATGCAGCACAAAGAGAAGATTTTACTTGGATTTCGGTCTAAACGCCTTTATGACATCTTCATTTGTCTCTATATAACGTCCGCCTATCAAGTCTACACAATAGGGAACAGCAGGAAAGACAGCATCTAGACACTCTCGTATAGACTTTGGTTTGCCGGGAAGGTTGATGATCAAACTTTTACCTCTAATCCCTGCAGTTTGCCGCGAAAGAATGGCAGTAGGCACATACTGCAGACTCACCTGTCGCATCAGTTCTCCAAAGCCGGGCATCATCTTCTGACATACGTTTTCCGTCGCTTCAGGAGTCACGTCGCGCGGTGCAGGCCCCGTTCCTCCGGTTGTAACCACAAGATCACACTCCTTCTCGTCGCACAATTCTATCATCGTCTTTTCTATGACATCCTGCTCATCGGGAATGCATCTATACTCTATCTCAAAAGGGTTTTTGAGATACTCTTTCATTGTATCCTGAATGGCCATACCGGAAATATCTTCATATATTCCTTTGCTCGCTCTGTCACTTGCCGTAATGACCCCTATTTTTATTGTATCCATACAGTGTTCTCCTTATTGATTGAATTGTAGAAAATGGTTCGCATTTTTGAAAAAGGTCACATTTGCGACATCTTTAAAAAACTCGAATGCCCCGTTGACATCAATAATCTCATCTTTTTCCCCAAGGTAGACTTCAACAACCACTCCCCGTTCTTTTAGCTTTAACACTTCATCTCTCTTCCATTCATGATACAAAAGCTTTTCAAGGTCTTCGACACCGTCTTGTCTAATTTTTACATCCATAACATCATAAGGCGCAAAACAACTTTTTATAAAGTTGTTCAAATAGCGTGATGAATTTTTTGAAAAGCTTCGAAGCTGTAACTTTTTGAAAGCTTGTGAAGATGTTTGAAAAAAAGCGGGTGAAAAGAGAACGAGTCTGTCCACTCTTTCGTAATTTTCCAACTTTTTTTTCGTCTCTTCAAACGCTTTTATGGCACCGTAACTAAAACCGTACAGATTGAAAGCTCCATTCTCTATCAGATGAGAAAACAAAAAACTCTCATCCTCCAGACAAAAACCACTATAAAACCGCATCGAGTATCTCTTGAACCTCTTTTTTGGTGATCGACTCTCTTTTGGAAAGTATCTCCTGCACCTGTTCTATGGCTTCTCCAAAAGACTCTAACAATGTCTCGGTCTCACTATAGAGTCGTTCTATGAGATCTACATACTCATCTTCATCACCTACAAGCGTCGCTCCCATGCCATACTCGCATACCATTTCTTTCGCAATTTTTTTCGCTTCATCGAGGTCACTTTTGGCGCTGCTTGGATGTTCGGTGTATTTCATATCGCATAAAACGATACCCGCCAACAGAGTTTTGATATGCTTTTCGAGCTCACTTTTAAGCAACGGTTCATTTTGTCCCGGAGGGGTGAGGCGTTCGTTGCTTAGCAAAAGTTTCTCAAACGGTAGGTCGAAATGTGTCGCAACGAGCACTTTGCCGCTTTGGTATGTGACACGCTGTCGCTTTTGCTCGGGCGTGAGGATCTGTAACTTTTTTTTACCGAACATCACCTTGTCTTTGACAGCATAAAAATGTTCCATCGTGACTTGAGAATGATTCTGGCGCAAAGCCAACAATGCAGCTTCATTGACAAAAGCCGCCAATGTAGCACCACTGAAACCAACTGTTATGGAGGCTATTTTTTCCACGTCTACATCGTTTGGAATGTTGGCAAGATATTTTCTCAAAATCTCTTCACGCTCTTTTTTTGTCGGTAGATCGACAAAAACGCGTCTGTCAAAACGTCCGGCGCGCAAGAGAGCCGGATCGAGTACATCGATCTTGTTCGTAGCAGCCATCACGATGACACCGCTTTGCGACTCGAAACCGTCCATTTCGGTAAGAAGCTGGTTAAGCGTCGCTTCCCGCTCGTCGTTACGGTTGCCGTCACGCTTTTTACCCACGGCATCGATCTCGTCGATGAAAATAATAGCCGGAGCGTTTTTCTTCGCCGCCGCGAAGAGTTCATGCACACGTTTTGCTCCCATTCCCACATAAATCTGCACAAAACTCGCTCCACTTTGATAGTAAAACGACACTCCTGCCGCATTGGCAACTGCCTTGGCTATCATCGTTTTCCCGACCCCGGGCGGTCCGACCAGCAAAACACCACGAGGCAAGCGTGCTCCGAAGTTTTTGTATTTTGTCGGATTTTTCATAAAATCTATAATCTCTTGAAGCTCTTCTTTGACATCTTCGATTCCTCCGATGTCATCGAACGTCACATCGGTTTTTGTCGCTTCGATAGGCTGATACGCTTCTTCTTCCTCTATAGAAGACTCTTTCGAACCCCTAGAGGAGATTCTCTTTTTGATATTCGGTATCCCTCTGTTTTGCTGTTTCTGCCACCATCGAAAAAGAATGGAGCCTCCTCCCACTATCAAGACAAAAAGCAGTATGTTCATCACTATGTTTGAACTTGTATCTACCTTAACACTGTAATCGGCTAGCATTTTTGGGCTAAGAAGATTTTGCGGTACTTTGTAGATGCCATCAGCCGTTTTGAGGTAAACATACTCTTTTGAAGCGAGAACTTCTTTTACCTTGTCATTGGCAAGCAGCTCTTTTGCCTGTCGCAATGAAACAAGTTCGGAGGTGTCTCTAAAAAGCGCAAAAAGCACCAGTAAAACGATAAAAACGGCAGAAACGACGATAAGCAGACGGTTAAACTTCGAAGTTGGCATAATTGAACTCCTCTTTGACCTCGTAATCCTCGATCTCTAGCCAGTTTCCAACAAGGTCCATTGCCGATTTTACCCGAATTTGGTTAAAAAACTGATCATATCCGATGTAGAAACCATCCTTTTGAGACTCTATAAGAACTTGCAAAGGAACTTTTTGCTCTTTCCTGAAAGCGTAGTTTTTTTCCTTGACAAGCGCCTCTATTTCATGGAGTCTTTTTTTGGCTGTTTTCCCGTCGATTTCGGGCTTCATAATAGCAGAAGGCGTACCGTCACGTTTGGAGTAGGTAAAAGCATGAAGGTGCGTCAAAGGCAGTTCCTGAGCGTTCCGCATCGCTTCTTGCCACAGTTCTTCACTCTCGCCAGGATGCCCTGTTATAAAGTCGGTGCCTATGGCAAAACCCTTGTTGCGAAGATACTCGAAAAGTTCTTTATCCTGTTTGTAGACGTTGCGTCTGTTCATAAGCTTGAGCATCTTCGGCGAAGTGTGTTGCAGGGCTATGTGTAGATGTTTCTCAAGCCACGGTTCATCGAGCAGCTCTTTGAACTCATCCGTTACCTGAATCGGCTCTATGCTTCCAAGTCTGATGCGTCGTACGCCCCGTACGTAACTTATCTTTTTCAAAAGCTTTGCGAGGGAGCTTTTGGTATCGACGCCGTAACTCCCAAGATTCGTTCCCGTCAAAATGAATTCCCCAAACCCGTTTGCCGCAAGTCGCGTTATCTGCTCTATGATTTTACTCTCATCAAGACTTCTTGCATCACCACGCACATAAGGAATTATGCAATAAGAACAACGGAAATTACATCCTTCCTGAATTTTTATAAACGCCCTGCTTTTGCCTATAAATTCGCCCACTACCGAATCATCGACGAACTTTAGATCGCCTATTTCGTAAAATCCTTCCGGTTTTTCGAGAAGTTTGTTGATTTTCTGTTTTTCACTCTGACCGAAAACCCCGGCGACTCTCCCCTCTTTAAGAAGCTGTTCACCTTTTGTGTGAGCACCACAGCCCGTCAGATAGATCTTCGGAGCACTGCTTTTTTCGAGTTTGGAGATATAATTACGGACATTGCTGTCGGCTCCGTTTGTGACGGTGCAGGAGTTTATGACCACAACATCCGCTTCCGCTTCGTTTTCCGTAATCTCATAGCCTTGCAAAGCGCTCTTCATCACCTGCGAGTCGTATAAATTGGTACGGCATCCAAATGTTTTGAAATAAATTTTTTTACTCATACCAATTCACCGTCGTTTGGCTTGATCTGGGCTCGATCACGCGCGACATTGATACGCTGTGTCGGATACGCTATCGTGATATCATCTTCGGCGTTGAAAGCATCGACTATCTCCATGGATATGACACTTCGAAGCGTCAAAGTCGCATAAGCGTTTGTTAGATACCAAGCTTCGATGTCTATGCCGTACTCCTCGATAAAAGAGTAGATACGCGGCTCGACGTTAGTATTTTTCAGGCTGTAATGATGACGCAGTTTGTTCAGTTGCTTTCTGGTGATGTCGGTGTACCCCTTGGAGTACTTCTTGGCTATCTCTTTGGCGATATGCATCGCTTTTTTATGATTCGAATCAAATGTCACGGTTATCTTTACACCATCCCATACCGTTTTAAGCGAATAGTGCGTGTAGTTGGCTATCATTCGAGTGAAGACATAATTGTTAGGTATAAAAACTATCCGCCCTGCTCTACGGTTATGAGTAATTGAGGTAAGAGTTATATCTTCGAGGATAGTGATACGAAGCAGAGAGATATCCAATACATCTCCTATGTATTTCATCCCGTCCATATCGACACGGATACGATCGCCCACATGGATACTCCCGCCAAATACGATGACCAGCCATCCGAGAATGGACATAAACCAGTCCTTCATAGCAATAGCAATACCTGCAGAAGCGAATCCAAGAATTGTGACGAGATAAGAAGCGTTTTCTATATAGTTGAAAAAAATGATAAGCAAGATAATCGAAAAATTGGTGAAGGTGATAAACTTGTTCGCCATATAGAAACGTTCGTTGTCGGTGATGTACTTTTTGGCGATAAGCTTGAGAATGAAAAAAATCAGAAAAACGACAAGAACGATAATGCCGATGTTCCCGAGCTTGAGTGCTTGAGCTTTAATCTCTTTGTTGAGATTGAGTTCGATGACATCGAGCCTCTTTTTATAGACATCCGCCGTAACCATCAAGATGTCGTATGCGGCTTGAAACTTGTCCAGCTCTCTTTGACGCTTTATGAGCGCTTTTTTGTAGCGTTCGTCTTTGGTCAGTTTATAAAGCTCATCATAAACGGTTATCTCTTTTTTAAGCAGTTCTATAAGTTTGCCAAGCTCCTCTTTTCGCTGCTCGTAATTGCTGAACTCTTTTCTGATTGTCTTAAGAAAAGAGATAGCTGAAAATATATTGAACGGGTTTTTCACTTCTGGTGCATTGTCGATCTTGGGAGGGGTTATGAGTTCTGAAAAAGGAGACGAACCTTTTTCTTTGAGTTCGCTCAGTTGTGTCGTAAGTATTTTCTTTTTCGCTATAAGCGCTTCAAGTTCCTCTTTACGTTCTCTTGTACTTCGAAGACGTTTGAGGCGATGGATCTTTCTTTCTATCTCTTTGAGACTCTTTTCCACTTCGAGACTTGTCAGATAAGAGGAGTAGCTCTTCGTCCAGATCTTCTCCTGTTCAAGCTCCTTTTCTATCTCCGCAAGTTGAGCCTCTAATCGCGTCATATGCTCTTTTAGCTGTTTTTGTTCCTGGAGTCTCGTTGTATTAAGATCGACTTTTTTTACAGTGACACCTTCTTGAGCCGCACTACTACTTGGCAGTGCGACAGCCAACAATGCAAACAACAAAAGAGCAAAAATTTTCATCACATTAGGCCTCAAACTCTTTTAAAACAGCCAGCACATCCTCTTTTTGAATGTCGTCACGTATCTCGACATCACCTATGCCGCGTGGAAGAATGAACTTGATCTTCGAATCACCGCTTTTTTTATCCAAAAAAAATGCTTCATAGAAGCGCTCGACATCTTCAATGGTGTATGAAGTCGGTAATTCGTAACGCTCAAGCACTCTCTTGATACGTTTGGCTTCCTCTTCCGTGAGCATTCCCAGACGCACGGCAAGCTTGTTCGCCATGACGATTCCTATGGCTACGCTCTCTCCGTGGAGGTACTTTTTGTATCCGGTCTCCTTTTCGATGACATGTCCAAAAGTATGCCCGTAGTTGAGTGCCGCTCTGAGACCTTTTTCCTTTTCGTCCTCAGAGACCACTCGCGCCTTCGTTTCGACAGAGTATTTGATAGCGAG
>Ga0256831_1001826_pt1 | contig 11204 bp, 23 predicted proteins | sample 132544metaG_FD_189087 | JGI IMG/M metagenome (GOLD analysis project Ga0256831, IMG submission 189087) | Hydrothermal vent microbial communities from Lau Basin, Pacific Ocean - 132-544 | ecosystem: Environmental > Aquatic > Marine > Hydrothermal vents | place: Pacific Ocean: Lau Basin | collected... | reverse complement strand
TGAAGGTCGTGCTACCGGAGGACACCCCAGATCTAAAAATGGTATTCCTGCTAAAGGTTTCCGTACCAGATCTAAAAAGAAATATAGTAATAAGTATATAATTGAACGTAGAAAGAAATAAGATATGGCTAGATCGTTAAAAAAAGGACCTTATGTTCATTATAAGTTAGAGAAGAAAGTGCTTGCCAATCAAGAAGCATCTTCTAAGAAAGTTATCAAAACTTGGTCAAGAGCCTCCATGATAACCCCCGATTTTGTAGGGCAAACAATTGCTGTACACAACGGACGTCAATTTATTCCGGTATATATAACCGAAAATATGGTGGGACATAAATTAGGTGAATTCTCTCCTACTAGAAGTTTTAGAGGACATGCCGGTGACAAAAAAAATAAAGGCAAAAAATAAGGGATTATGGGAAGTAGAAAACATAAAATGGCTCAGGCCATAAAAGAAAGAAATAAGAAAATTGCTTTTGCTAGTTTGGATAATCACGGAGTTTCTGCCAAAAAAACCAAATTAGTAGTTGACTTGATAAGAGGAATGGATATAGCTCCAGCTTTGGGTGTATTAAAATTTACCCCCAACAAAAGTGCAGCTGTTATTGAAAAACTTTTATTAAGCGCTATTGCCAATTGGGAAAGTAAAAATCCGGATAGAGATATTGAAGAAGCAGGTTTGTATATTAAAACCATTTCAGTTGATCAAAAAGGAATGCTAAAAAGAATTCAACCCGCTCCACAAGGACGTGCACACCGAATTCGTAAAAGATCAAGTAAAATTAACATAGTTTTAGGCGAAAAAAATAGTTAAGAAGTATGGGACAAAAAACAAATCCAATAGGAAACAGATTAGGAATCATCAAAGGATGGGATTCTAATTGGTATGGCGGAAAAGACTATGGTGATAAAATAGCAGAAGATCACAAAATAAGAAAATACATAAAAGCACGGTTACCAAAAGCCAATATTTCAAAAGTTATCATTGAAAGAACTTTGAAACTTGTTACCGTTACCATTTCAACCTCACGTCCCGGTATTATTATCGGAAAACAAGGTTCGGAAGTGGACAAATTGAAAGGTGAGCTTTCAAAATTGACAGGTAAAAACGTTCAAGTTAATGTTTTTGAAATTAAGAGACCCGAATTAGACGCCAACTTGGTTGCACAAAATATTGCACGCCAAATTGAAGGTCGTATTTCGTACAGAAGAGCTGTAAAACAAGCCATTTCTTCCACAATGAGAATGAATGCCGAAGGCATTAAAGTTCAAATTTCAGGAAGATTAAACGGCGCGGAAATGGCTCGTTCTGAAAGTTATAAAGAAGGTAGAATTCCACTTTCTACTTTTAGAGCAGATATTGATTATGCTCTGGAAGAAGCCCATACTACCTATGGAAGATTAGGTATCAAAGTCTGGATTATGAAAGGTGAAGTTTACGGTAAAAGAGATCTTTCTCCTATGATTGGTTTATCCAAAAAGGATGGTAGAAAATCACGAGGAAATAGAAGAAGAAAATAATTTATATTTAAAATTGTAAAAAATGTTACAACCAAAAAGATATAAACATCGTAAGCAGCAAAAAGGAAGAATGAAAGGAAATTCTCAAAGAGGACACCGTTTGGCTTATGGTAGTTACGGTATCAAATCTTTGGAGTCAACTTGGATGACATCCAGACAAATAGAAGCTGCTCGTGTTGCTGCCACTCGTTATATGAAAAGGGAGGGGCAATTATGGATTAAGATATTTCCGGATAAACCTATTACTAAAAAACCTTTAGAGGTAAGGATGGGTAAAGGAAAAGGTAATGTAGAATATTGGGCTGCCGTTGTGCGTCCCGGTAAAGTATTATTCGAGGTGGACGGCGTACCTATGGAAGTGGCAAAAGAAGCCCTTCGATTGGCTGCACAAAAATTGCCGGTTAAAACCAAATTTATTATTGCACCCGAACTTGAAAAATAGGTAAGTTATGAAAATGTCTGAAATAAGAAAAATGGAATTGGCAGAGCTTAAAGAAAGATTGGCAGATTTTGAAAAAAAATATGCAAGTTTAAAGCTTAGCCATCATGTTACCCCCTTGGAAAATCCGATGGAGCTTCGTAACATCAGAAGAAATATTGCCAAAATGATGACGGAATTAAATCAAAGAGGTAACTAAAAAGAATCTAGGAAATGGAAAATACTAAAAGAAACTTAAGAAAAGAACGTATTGGTTTAGTTACCAAGAACAAAATGGATAAAACCATTGTCGTTTCCGAAGTGAAAAGAATGAAACACCCATTGTATGGTAAGTTTGTTCATAAGACCAAAAAATATGTGGTTCATGATGAAAAAAATGAATGCAATATAGGTGATAAAGTAAAAATAATGGAAACTCGTCCTTTGAGTAAAACCAAAAGATGGAGATTAGTTGATATTATAGAAAGAGCTAAGTAATTATGGTACAGCAAGAATCAAGAGTAAAAGTAGTAGATAATACAGGAGCCAAAGAGGCACTAGTTATTCGTGTATTAGGAGGTACTAAAAAGAGATATGCTTCTCTAGGTGATAAAGTGGTTGTAGCAATTAAAGTTGCCACACCCAACGGAACGATTAAAAAATCGGCTGTATCAACCGGAGTTGTTGTAAGAACCAAAAAAGAAGTAAGAAGACCTGACGGCTCTTACATCCGATTTGAAGATAACGCAATCGTATTGTTAAATCCAAATGGAGAGATGTTGGGAACCCGTGTATTCGGTCCCGTTGCAAGAGAATTGCGTGACAAGAAGTTTATGAAAATTGTATCATTAGCCCCTGAGGTATTATAAGTCAAAGCAAATGAAAAAGTTTAAAATAAAAACCGGAGATCAAGTAGTTATACTAACCGGTAAAGATAAAGGCGCTAAAGGTAAAGTACTGAAAATCATTAAAGATAAAGATCGTGTGATTGTTGAAGGCATTAACATGATCAAAAAACATGTGAAGCCCAGTACCGAAAGCCCCCAAGGCGGTATCGTAGAAAAAGAAGCTCCTATACATATTTCCAACGTTGCATTGGTTGACCCTAAGTCCGGTGAAGCCACACGCGTAGGATATGAAATCAAAGATGGAAAGAAAGTAAGAGTTTCTAAAAAATCAAAAGAGGTTATATAAATCATGAAGAATTATACACCAAGATTAGAAAAGGAATATAAGGAACGTATCATCGATGCGTTGATGAAAGAGTTTGGTTACAAAAACGTAATGCAAGCACCCAAATTGCAAAAGATAGTTGTAAGTAGAGGTGTGGGCGATGCCGTTTCTGATAAAAAACTAGTTGATTACGCTTTAGAAGAATTGACCACCATTACCGGTCAAAAAGCATTATCAACCATTTCAAAGAAAGACGTTGCTGCTTTTAAATTGCGTAAAGGTATGCCGATTGGCGCCAGAGTAACCTTAAGAAAAGATAAAATGTATGAATTTCTTGATAGATTGATTACCATCGCTTTACCGCGTGTAAGAGATTTTCAAGGAATAAAACCGGATGGTTTTGACGGAAGGGGTAATTATAATTTGGGCGTAACCGAACAAATTATTTTTCCTGAAATTGATTTTGACAAAATCAATAAAATTAACGGTATGGATATTACTTTTGTAACATCTGCCAATACCGATAAAGAAGCGAAAGCATTGTTAACAGAACTAGGTTTACCATTTAAAAAGAAAAAATAATATGGCAAAAGAATCAATGAAAGCCCGTGAGCGTAAGCGCGCTAGATTAGTTGCTAAATATGCAGCAAAAAGACAAGCCTTAATAGAAGCGGGAGACTGGGAAGGTTTACAAAAATTACCCAAAAATGCATCGCCGGTACGTGTACACAATAGATGTAAAATTACCGGACGTCCCAAAGGATATATGCGTGTTTTCGGTATTTCCCGTGTAACTTTTAGAGAAATGGCTAATCAAGGATTAATCCCGGGCGTTAAAAAAGCCAGTTGGTAAATTTAAAACAGTAGAAAGATGAATACAGATCCAATAGCAGATTTTCTAACGAGAATTAGAAATGCACAAAGTGCAGGACACAAAGTTGTTAGCATTCCCGCGTCAAAATTAAAAAAAGAAATGACCAAAATCTTGTTTGATCAAGGTTATGTCTTGAGTTATAAATTTGACAAAGACGGTAATAGAGAATTTATCAAGATTGCTATCAAATATGATAAAACCAATAATTTGCCCGTTATTAAGAAATTAGAACGTATCAGCAAACCCGGTTTGAGAAAGTATGTAAATACAAATGATATGCCCAAAGTATTAAACGGCTTGGGAATCGCCATTTTATCTACATCAAAAGGAGTAATGACCGACAAACAAGCTCGAAGAGAGAATGTAGGCGGGGAAGTTTTATGTTACGTTTATTAAAAAGAATTTGAACTATGTCAAGAATAGGATTTAAACCCGTAAACATACCTGATGGTGTAACTGTAGATTTTACCGATACACAAATCACCGTTAAAGGTAAATTGGGTGAATTAACACAAGAAATCAAAGGAGGAATTACTTTTGATGTGAAGGATGGTGTAATCGATGTAAAAAGACCTTCCGACAGCAAAACACACAAAGCCTTTCACGGTCTATACCGTTCGCTTTTATTCAATATGATTGAAGGCGTGTCAAAAGGTTGGACCAAGGAATTGGAATTGGTAGGTGTTGGATATAAAGCAAGTAATCAAGGACAGTTGCTAGATGTGTCTTTGGGATTCTCTCATAACATATTGATTGAAATACCCAAAGAAGTAAAAGTAGAGACTGTTTCTGAAAAAGGAAAGAATCCGATTATCAAATTGACTTCGTATGACAAACAATTAATAGGTCATATTGCAGCCAAAATCAGATCCTTCCGTAAACCTGAACCTTACAAAGGAAAAGGAGTGAAATACGTTGGAGAAGAAATTAGAAGAAAAGCAGGTAAAACAGCTTAATAATTTATAATTATGAAACTAAGTAAAGTAGATAAAAGAAAAAGAATTCATAAAAGGGTAAGGAAGATTGTTAGCGGTACTGCTCAAAAACCCAGACTTGCTGTTTATAGAAGCAATAAGGAGATTTATGCGCAATTAATCGATGATGACAATGGCGTAACTTTGGTAACGGCTTCTTCAAAAGATAAAGATATTGCTACGCAAAAAGGAACTAAAATTGAAAAAGCAATTTTAGTAGGTGATAAATTAGCCAAAACAGCTAAGGATAAAGGTATTGAAAACGTTGTCTTTGACAGGGGCGGTTTCTTATATCATGGTAGAGTTAAGTCATTAGCAGAAGGTGCCCGAAAAGGCGGATTAAAATTTTAAGATATGCTAGATAAATATAAAGATATTGAAAGAGTAAAACCGGGCGGATTGGAATTAGAAGATCGTTTGGTGGCTGTAAACAGAGTTACTAAAGTAACCAAAGGGGGTAGAACATTCGGTTTTTCTGCCATCGTGGTTGTTGGTGATAAAAACGGCATCGTAGGCTTTGGTATGGGAAAATCGAAAGAGGTACCCAGTGCTATTCAAAAAGCCATTGATAATGCTAAGAAGAATTTGGTTAGAGTACCGGTAATCAACGGAACCATTCCCCACGAACAGTTGGGTAAGTTTATCGGAGCACGCATTTTCTTGAAACCGGCTTCTCCCGGTACCGGTGTAATTGCCGGTGGTGCGGTACGTGCCGTATTGGAGTCAGCAGGTGTACACGATGTTTTGACTAAGTCACACGGGTCATCTGACCCCGGTAACGTCGTAAAAGCAACAATGGATGCACTATTGAATATGAGAGATGCACATACTGTTGCCAAGCAAAGAGGTATTTCTCTTAATAAAGTTTTTAACGGATAAAAATTTAGGAAGATGGCAAAAGTTAAAGTAAGACAAGTAAAAAGCATCATTAAGAGACCCAAAGATCAAGAAATGACTTTGGCAGCTTTAGGTTTGAGAAGAATAGGACAGGAACGTGTGCACGAATTAACACCCCAAATTGCGGGAATGATTAAAAAAGTGAAACACTTAATCTCAGTAGAGGAAATATAATAAAATTTAGGAAAAATGGAGTTACACAATCTTAAACCTGCAAAAGGTTCGGTTAAGAAAAATATAAGAAAAGGTAGAGGAGAAGGCTCTAAACGTGGTGGAACAGCAACCAGAGGACACAATGGTGCCAAATCACGTTCAGGATATTCGCGTACACCCGGTTTTGAAGGTGGCCAAATGCCATTGTACAGACGTGTGCCTAAATTTGGATTTACGAATATTAACAGAGTGGAATATCAAGCTGTTAATTTAGATACGTTGCAAAAACTGATAGACGACAAAAAAGTGAAAGATGTAATTACATTTGAAGACTTTGTTGCACTAGGTTTGGTAAATAAAAGAGAAATGTTGAAAGTTTTGGGTAGAGGAGAAATCAAATCACCCATTACTGTTAAAGCGCATAAATTCTCTAAAAAGGCACAAGAAGCTATTGAAGCAGCCGGTGGTAAAGTAGAACTATTATAACAATTGATTCATGAAGAAGTTTATAGATACAATAAAGGCAATTTGGGATATTGATGAGCTCCGTAAAAAGATACTTTTTACCTTGAGTTTAATACTGGTTTATCGTTTTGGTGCGCAAGTTTCCTTGCCCGGAATTGATCCGACGCAATTGGCTAATTTGAACAGACAAACAGCGGATAATTCATTGTTAGACTTGTTAAATCAGTTTACCGGTGGTGCTTTTTCAAGAGCTTCCATATTTGCTTTGGGTATTATGCCTTATATCTCAGCTTCTATTGTGGTTCAATTGATGGGAATTGCGGTTCCTTATCTACAAAAATTACAAAAAGCAGGAGAAAGCGGTCGGAAAAAGATTACGCAAATTACGCGTTGGTTGACCATTGCTGTTACACTCATACAAGGACCGAGTTATGTATACAACCTGTACAATCAATTGCCCAAGTCGGCATTTTTGATTGAACAAACTTGGTTATTTGTAACCCTTGCGGTTATCGTACTTTCAGCCGGTACCATTTTTGCGATGTGGTTGGGAGAAAAAATTACAGATAAAGGAATTGGCAATGGTATCTCATTATTGATTATGGTGGGTATCATGGCCAGAATGCCTTCCGCATTTTTGCAAGAGTTTACCAATAGGGTAACCGAGCAAAACGGAGGCCCTATGTTGTTGTTGTTTGAAATCGTGATGTGGTTGTTGGTAATTGCCGCTAGTATCATGTTGGTGAAAGCTTATCGTCCTGTTCCTGTGCAATACGCACAAAGAGCAGTGGGGGGAGGTTATGAAAAGAATATTTTTGGAGCCAGACAGTATTTACCTTTGAAATTGAATGCTGCCGGTGTTATGCCCATCATCTTTGCGCAAGCTTTGATGTTTTTCCCTAGAATGTTTGCATCATTTTCCGATTCAGATATGGCATCAACCGTAAAAACAACTTTTAGCAATATTTTCAATCCATGGTATAATTTGGTCTTTGCACTGATGATCATCATCTTTACATTCTTTTATACAGCAATAACTGTACAAACGAATAAAATTGCCGATGATTTGAAAAGAAGCAACGGCTTTGTTCCCGGTATTAGACCTGGAACAGACACCGCCAATTTCTTGGATGATATATTGTCAAAAATAACTTTTCCGGGGGCTATTTTTCTTGCATTAATCGCTGTTTTACCTGCGTTTGCACATTCAATGTTTCCTGGAATGATTCGTTCTTGGGCAATGTTTTATGGCGGAACTTCCCTATTGATTTTGGTGGGTGTAGCAATTGACACCATTCAACAAGGAGAAGCCTATTTGCTAAACCGTCATTACGATAGTTTAATGAAATCCGGTAGAAAAAGATAAATTATGGCTAAGCAACCCGCAATAGAAGTTGATGGAATCATCAAAGATGCATTGTCAAACGCAATGTTTAAAGTGGAACTGGAAAACGGACACGTTATAACCGCCCATATATCCGGAAAGATGCGTATGCACTACATACGTTTGCTACCCGGAGATAAAGTAAAGGTAGAACTCAGTCCGTATGATTTAACAAAAGGAAGAATAACCTATAGATACTAATAAAGCTTTTAGCCTAGGGCTACCAGCAAAAATATTATAATGATATGAAAGTAAGAGCATCAATTAAAAAAAGAAGTCCGGAAGACAAAATTGTCAGACGCAAAGGACGCTTGTATGTTATAAATAAGAAAAATCCGAAACATAAACAAAGACAAGGATAATTATGGCAAGAATAGCAGGGGTAGATTTACCAAAAAATAAAAGAGGCGTAATCGGTCTTACCTATATCTTCGGAATAGGAAGATCAAGAGCTAAAGAAATTTTAGCCAAAGCCGGAGTAGATGAAAATAAAAAAGTGGTCGATTGGAACGATTCCGATATCGCAGGTATTCGAAAAACAATTTCTGATTACAGAATTGAAGGAGAATTGCGTTCAGAAGTTCAATTGAACATCAAACGATTAATGGATATCGGTAGTTATAGAGGTATCCGTCATAGATTGGGATTGCCATTACGTGGACAACGTACCAAAAACAATTCACGAACTAGAAAGGGTAAAAGAAAAACTGTTGCTAACAAGAAAAAAGCAACTAAATAATAATTTTAGACTATGGCTAAATCGAATAATAGAACAGCTAGAACAAAAAAGAGAAAAGTTAAGGTTGAACCAAATGGTAAAGCATTTATTCAAGCAACCTTTAACAACGTAATTATTTCCCTTGCCAACAAACAAGGAGAAGTAATCTCTTGGTCTTCTGCCGGTAAGAACGGTTTTAGAGGATCTAAAAAGAATACACCTTACGCTGCACAAGTAGCTGCAGAAGACGCTGCCAAGGTAGCTTATGAAGCAGGATTGAGACGTGTAAAAGTTTATGTAAAAGGACCCGGAAATGGTAGAGAATCTGCCATTAGAACTATCCATAATAGTGGTATTGAGGTAGTAGAAATAATCGATGTAACACCCATTCCTCATAATGGATGTCGTCCACCCAAAAGAAGAAGAGTATAATAAATAATTGAATTATGGCTAGATATACAGGACCTAAAACCAAAATTGCCAGAAAATTTGGCGAAGCTATATATGGTGAGGATAAAAGTTTTGAAAGAAGAAAATATCCCCCCGGACAGCACGGACCCAACCGTAGAAGAGGAAAAAAATCGCAGTATGCTATTCAGTTAACTGAAAAACAAAAAGCAAAATATACATACGGTATTTTAGAAAAACAATTTAGAAATCTATTTACAAAAGCTTCTCGTCAAGGTGGAAACACCGGTGAGGTGCTGATGCAATTAGTAGAATCAAGATTGGATAATGTCGTTTACAGACTAGGTTTGTCACCAACAAGACGTGGTGCACGCCAATTGGTTTCTCACCGTCATATCACTGTTAATGGTGAAGTGGTAAATATCCCTTCATACCAATTAAACCCCGGTGATGTAGTAGGTGTAAGAGAAAAATCAAAATCATTATTGACAATCAATGATTCATTAGATCAAAATAAATCAAATTTTGAATGGTTGAAATGGAATGACGAAAAAATGGAAGGTGAATTTGTAAACCGTCCGGAAAGAGTCCAAATTCCTGAAACGATTCAAGAACACTTGATTGTCGAGTTATACTCTAAATAATAACAACAAATTTATGGCAATATTAAATTTTCAAAAACCGGATAAGGTATTTCAACTACAAACCACTGATTATAATGGTAAATTCGAATTTAAACCGCTTGAACCCGGCTTTGGATTAACCATTGGTAATGCGCTTAGACGTGTGTTGCTTTCTTCCTTGGAAGGATATGCAATCACATCGATAAGAATTGATGGTGTGGAGCATGAATTCACCTCCATTGACGGTATTGTAGAAGATGTTACCAAATTTATTTTGAATTTAAAACAAGTACGTTTTAAAAATCAAGTAGAAGGTATAGACAGAGAAACCGTAAAAGTTTCTTTCACCGGAAAGGAAGTACTAACTGCCGGAGATTTGCAAGAGTACATTTCAGGATTTCAAATTCTGAATACGGATATGGAATTACTTCATTTGGATCCCAAAACCAAATTCAATTTTGAATTTACCATCGAAAAAGGTAGAGGATATGTTCCGGCTGAAGAAAACAAAAAACAAGAAGTTCCCTTTGGTACCATTTTTATCGATTCGATATTTACCCCTATCAAACATGTGAAATATAGCATTGAAGATTTTAGGGTAGAGCAAAAAACCGATTATGATAAACTGGTTATCGAGCTGGAAACAGATGGTTCTATTCATCCAAAAGATGCCCTTACAGAAGCCGCTAAAATATTGATTCAACACTTTATGCTATTCTCTGATGAACGCATCTCCATTGATGAAGATGTGAGTTCTGATGCGGATTCGTATGATGAAGAATCCTTGCACATGCGACAATTGCTCAAAACCAGATTGGTTGATTTAGACTTGTCTGTAAGAGCATTAAATTGTTTAAAAGCTGCCGATGTGGAAACCTTGGGAGAATTGGTACAATACAGTAAACTCGACCTGATGAAGTTTAGAAATTTTGGTAAAAAATCTATGACTGAGTTGGAGAAATTGGTTGATAAAAAAGGACTTACCTTCGGTATGGACCTTGCACATTATAAATTAGAAGAATAATAAAGAAGACATTAGGCTATGAGACACGGAAAGAAATTTAACCACTTAGGAAAAAAATCTGCGCATAGAAAATCTATGTTGGCAAATATGGGTAGTTCGTTGATTAAACATAAAAGAATCAATACTACCGTTGCAAAAGCCAAAGCATTGCGCGTATTTTTGGAACCATTGGTTACAAAATCAAAAAATGACACCATGCATAATCGTAGGGTAGTATTTAGCTACTTGCGTGATAAATATGCGGTAACAGAGCTTTTTAGAGAAATCTCTACAAAAGTAGCTGACAGACCCGGTGGTTATTTGCGTATTATAAAATTAGGGAACAGATTGGGTGATAATGCTGAAATGGCAATGATCGAATTTGTAGATTACAATCCTACTTATAATGCAGATAAACCTGCTAAAAAGAAAACGCGTAGAAGAAGAAAAAAAGCAACTGCTGAAGTTGTTGGAGAAACTACTGCTACCGAAGCTAAAGAAGAAAAATCAGAGGAATAAATATTTCTTGATAAAATCTTTATATAAAAAGCCGATTGTATTTTGCAATCGGCTTTTATTATTTCGTAACTTTCCAC
>Ga0256831_1001825_pt1 | contig 11209 bp, 9 predicted proteins | sample 132544metaG_FD_189087 | JGI IMG/M metagenome (GOLD analysis project Ga0256831, IMG submission 189087) | Hydrothermal vent microbial communities from Lau Basin, Pacific Ocean - 132-544 | ecosystem: Environmental > Aquatic > Marine > Hydrothermal vents | place: Pacific Ocean: Lau Basin | collected... | reverse complement strand
TCTTAACGGACTGGATAAAGGAGGGGCCTATGCATTAATTGCTCTGGGTCTGACTCTGGTGTTTGGAACATTGGGTGTGGTCAACTTTGCGCATGGCGCCTTGTTTATGCTGGGGGCTTTTTGTTCGGTAACCTTTCAAAAACTGCTGACTATTTCCAAACAGGTCAAAGATACCAGCATTACCTTTTTTGATGCCTATAAGGAAATGCCTTATCTGGAAATCTGGTTTGGTGATTATGGCAAGGCAATTATTGACTGGTCTGTGCCGCTTTCTATCCTGTTTGCGATACCGGTTATGCTGTTAATCGGTCTGGCAATGGAACGTGGTTTAATACGACATTTTTATAAACGTACACACGCCGAGCAGATTCTGGTAACCTTTGGCCTGGCAATTGTTTTACAGGAAATAATAAAACTCAGCTTTGGTGCAAATCCGATCCCGACACCTGCACCTGAAATCTTTTCCGGCACCGCAGCTATCGGTGCTTTATTTGGACTGGGTGAATCTGTTGTCTATCCCTGGTGGCGACTGATATATCTGGGCTTTGCTTTTTCAGTGATCGCGTCAGTATTTGCCTTTTTAAATCTGACTACTTTTGGTATGGTCGTTCGAGCCGGGATGATGGACAGGGAAACTGTTGGACTGCTGGGTATTAATGTGGAACGACGCTTTACTATTGTGTTTGGTCTGGCAGCCGTAGTGACCGGTCTGGCTGGTGTAATGTACTCACCGATTTTACCGCCGGATTATCATATGGGTATGGATTTTCTGGTGCTGTCCTTTGTGGTCGTGGTGGTCGGAGGCATGGGTTCTCTGGGCGGCGCAGTCGCAGCGGGTTTTCTGCTCGGTATTTTACAGTCTTTCGCATCCATGAACGAAGTAAAATCAATTATTCCCGGTATCGATCAGATCATAATTTATCTGGTGGCAGTATTTATTATTCTGGTCCGGCCCCGTGGCCTGTTTGGGCGTGAAGGGGTAATGGAGGACTGATTATGACGATACCATCATTTAAAAAAGATATGTTTGTTATGCTGATTTTTTCAGCGGTTATTTTAACTATGCCTATGTGGTTAAAACCCCTGGGTGCAGGTTATCCTGATTTACTGCAGAAATTTGCCATCTTTGGTATTTTTGCTGTAGGTTATAATATTTTATTTGGTTTAACAGGTTATCTGTCCTTTGGGCATGCCGCCTTTCTGGGTGTCGGTTCCTATACAGCTGTGTGGTCATTTAAGCTGCTGACCATGAATGTTCTACCGGCTATATTGTTCAGTGTGGTACTGGCAGGTATTGTTGCGGCAATTATCGGCTTTATCAGCCTGCGGCGATCAGGTATTTATTTTTCTATTCTGACCCTGGCTTTTGCACAGATGTTTTATAATATGGCTTATTCTGTCTTAACCCCTGTCACCAATGGTGAAACCGGGCTGCAGTTAGCGAGAACTGATCCCAGAATTATTGATAATCTGTTGTCAGAAGCCGGTGCTGGTCTGCCGTCACCGACATTGTTCGGTATTCACATGAGTGGCTATTCCGGCTTTTATTTTTGTGCAGTAATATTAATTATTGCCTTCTTTATATCCCAGCGCATCTTCCATTCTCCCTTTGGTATGAAATTGCAGGCTATTAAGTCGAATCAGACCCGGATGAAATACACCGGTTATAATACCCGCCCTTATTTATTAAGTGCCTTTGTTATTTCAGGTATGTATGCCGGTCTGGCCGGAGCGCTTATGGCGGTGACAGATCCTCTGGCCGGTGCTGAACGTATGCAGTGGACAGCTTCCGGTGAAGTTGTTCTAATGACTATACTCGGCGGTGTAGGTACCCTGATTGGACCCTTGCTGGGTGTGACTATTATTAAATATTTTGAAAATATATTTTCAGCACTTAATGAGCAGGCATTGCTGGCGGCTTATTCCTTTATGCCGGACTGGTTGGCTAAAATGATGGTTACCATTACCTCACCATTTGTAGGTGAAGGCTGGCATTTAACACTGGGTGCTCTGTTTGTGATTATTGTGGTCTTTCTTCCCGGTGGGGTTATGGAAGGTCTGGGTAAAATAAAAAATCTGTTTCGAAAAAGGCCGCCGGATCCACTAGCAAAAACTCTTGTTGAAGGACAAAGACAGGAGGAAAAAGGATGAGCCATATCATACTGGAAATTGATAATGTGCAAAAATCATTTGGTGGTCTGAAAGCGCTCCATAACCTGAATTTGCAGGTTGAAGAAGGTAAAGTTCATGCGATTATCGGTCCTAATGGTGCCGGTAAATCCACTATGCTCAATGTCTGTATCGGCCGTCTGGCACCTGATAGTGGCGTGGTGACCTTTAATGGCGAAAATGTACTGGGCAAGCAACCACATGAAATTAATCAGGCGGGTATTTCCCGGGTTTTTCAGACCCCGGAAATATTTCCTGATCTGTCCCTGATTCAAAATGTCATGATACCTGCTTTTGCCAGACGTGAAGGTTCCTTCAGGTTTAATATGTTCAGTAATTTGTGCAGTGAAAAAGAAGTAATGGATGAAGCCAGCCATATTCTGCATGATATTGGTTTAAATGAGCAGGAAAGTGATCACGCAGGCAGTCTTTCCAGAGGTGACAAACGTCGTCTGGAACTGGCAATGTGTCTGATCCAGCACCCTAAATTATTATTACTCGATGAGCCAACAGCAGGTATGGCAAGACATGATACCAATAGAACAATTGAGTTATTAAAGAAAATTAAAGAAACTGGTATGACCAAGGTGATTATTGAACACGATATGCATGTGGTTTTCAGTGTAGCGGATCATATTTCCGTGCTGGCACAGGGAACTATTATTGCATCGGGTACACCGGATGAAATTCGCGGCAATCCAAAAGTGCAGGAAGCTTATTTAGGGGGAGCGCATTTATGAGTAATATTCATGTGCCAGTGGCTCAGAAAATAACAGCAACAGGCAGTTCACCGGCGTTTTTTTCATGCTGGGATTTACATGCCTTTTATGGTGAAAGCTATATTGTACAGGGCGTGACTTTTGATGTTCGAGAAGGTGAAATTCTGGCCTTATTAGGTCGTAATGGTGCGGGTAAAACCACCACTCTGCGTTCCATTGCTCGTGCTTCTTCACCGACAGTAAAACATGGTGAGATATGGCTGGATCATAAGCCTGTTCATAAAATGAAATCCTATGAAGCAGCTCAGAACGGTGTGGCACTGGTGCAGGAAGACCGCTGTATTATTCCCGGTTTAACCGTGGAAGAAAATTTAAAACTGGCACAGATTGCAGAACCGGTTGGCTGGTCTATAGAGCGTATTTATGAGCATTTTCCCCGTCTGGGAGAACGAAAAAATCAAATTGGTGTGACTTTATCCGGTGGTGAACAGCAAATGCTGGCAGTGGCACGTGCTCTGGCCAGAGACATTAAATTATTATTACTGGATGAACCCTATGAAGGTCTGGCACCGGTAATCGTACATGAAATTGAATCTATTCTGGATAATATTAAGCAGCTGGGTATAACCACCATTATTGTAGAACAAAATGCCATTGCAGCCTTGCGTCTGGCAGACCGGGCTATTATTCTGGATATGGGTGAAGTGGTGTTTGATGGACTGGCTCAGGAAGTTCTGGATAATGAAGAGCTGCGGCAGCAGTATCTGGCGATTTAATAGTCTCTGTATTCTTGAAAAATTATCTGAGAGGTACAGGTGAATGCAGCTGATAACAGGAATAATTATGCAAAATAAATCTTATACCATAAAAACTACAATTCTGCTTAGCGTGTTACTGTTTATGTTATCAAGCTATGCTTCTGAATCAAAACAATCGTTTATATCTCAGGCGGGTAATCTGACTTATCAGGGTATCTATGATCAGCAGTTAGTGCACCTGAAAAAAGGCCTCTGGCAGGGTAAGCCATTTCAGCCTGGCAGCGCCAGCAGACCCCGTGTTGGCCTGATTAAAGACTTCAGCTTCAGCGGTGATCTCAATCAGGATGGTCAGCCCGAGCAGATTGTCTTTTTATGGGAAAGCTCCGGTGGTTCCGGCACCGGGGTGTATATGGCTGTGCTTATCCGGCATAATGGTCAGTGGACCAATATAGCGACTCAGTTTCTGGGCGACAGAGTGCAATTACAAATGGGCCGTGTGCAGCAGGGGAAAATTGAGCTGGATATTATCCAGGCCGGTGATAAAGATCCTGCCTGCTGTCCCACACAACATGTATTAAGAAGCTGGTCGCTTAAAGGTACAAAGTTACAGGAAGCCCCGATACTGGATTTGGGTGAAATTTCTATTAAGGATCTGCAAGGCATAAACTGGCGGCTGGTAAAGTTAAACTGGCAGGAACAAGTGCCTGACAGCAGTACTGTTACCCTGCAGTTTAAGGCAAATAAAGTTTCAGGCTTCAGTGCCTGCAACCGATTTACAGCAAGTGTTAGTGATGGCAAAATACCCGGTAACATTAAATTTGGACCTATAACAGGAACCCGAAAATATTGTGAACAGGAAGTCATGGAGCTGGAAACACGCTTTCTTAAAGCACTGGTCAATACACGAAGTTTTAGTTTTGTAAATGGACATCTGACACTGGAATGGCAGGATGATGGTGCCGTCAGTACTCTATTTTTCAGGCCGGTAAAATAATTTTTAAACTTTTTTTGAGCCTCTGATATTGAGTTTTATTGGCAGGCAGACCAAAACGGATGCCCGATTTATCATCCAGTAAGCGGGATAATATGCCCTGTTGCGCCAGACATTTATGCAGTTCGGCAGCCCGATGGCTAACAATGGTTTTAAATAAACAGCTGCCTGAAATGCGGGCATCCGGATCAAAATCAATCAGAAAGGCGGATAATAATTCCTGCAGGTAAACAGAGTCATCGACTAATTGCCTTCTGGTCTGCTCAATCCATTGCTGGTCAGTCAATGCATGGCGGACAATATAACGGGCAGGATTATTTACAGACCAGGGGCCCTGATAATATTCCATGGTGTCAAGAATAGTCTTATGAGCCATGATAAAACCACAGCGAATACCTGCCAGCCCAAAAAACTTTCCAATAGAACGTAAGATAATCAGATTGTCAATCTGATTAAAATCCATTACAGATAAAAGACTGGATTGGGCAGTGCAATCCATAAAAGCCTCATCCACAATAAGCAGTCCCCCCTGTTTGCGTAATTGTCGCTGCCATAATTGCAGGGTTTCCGGGCTGGATAAATAACCATCGGGATTATTGGGGTTTATTATGACCAGTACATCCAGTCCCGTAATAGTATCAGAGATGCTGGTTCTGTCCAGATAAATAATTTGAGCATTATCCATCTGCCAGGAAAATTCGTGTTCAGAATAAGCGGGTGACAACAGGCCGACCCTGGGTTTATCAGAAATAAGTCCCAGCTTTTTTAAAACGAAAGGCAGTAATTGAATGGCCTGCTGGGAACCGGCGACGGGTAAAATATTTCTGGTCTGATAATATTGTTGTGCGGCCGGCAGCAGACCATCATCAGCTTCCGGCAGTCGATTAAAAATATCAGCTGGAAGCTCTGGAACCGGCCAGCCATTAGCATTAATCCCGGTAGATAAATCAAGCCATTGTGACGCTTCAATAGCATACTTTTGGGCCGCCTGATTAAGACCGCCGCCATGCTCTGGTCGAATATTTTCGTTATGCCGCAAATCAGCTCTGATAGTTTGCATTTTTTGTTTAAAAGTCATTTATTTTATGAGTAAGCGATTTTAAAAAAGCAGGCTGATAATGCCTGCTGCAATAACCCATAAAATAGTGCTTCGATTTAATAACTGACAGGCTTCAATAATGGTTTGAGGTTCGGCCGGTTTACCGCAGCCCAGACCGGGACGTTCTTTTATTTCACCATGATAGGGATCACTGCCGCCCAGCTGCACACCTAATGCTCCGGCACCGGCAGCCATTACCACACCAGCATTAGGGCTTTCCCAGAATGGAGCCTGTTTTGACCAGCATCGGGTAGCATGATGCCAGTTGCCCATTAAGGCATAGACTAGAGCTGTTAAACGTGCAGGGATATAATTCAGTAAATCATCTAATTTAGCCACAAAATAGCCAAACGCCAGAAACCGCTCGTTTTTATAACCCCACATGGCATCAAGAGTGTTAGTGAGTCGATAAACAACCACCCCGGGTGCGCCCGCTACCATAAACCAGAAAATAGCAGCAAATACCGCATCATTACCATTTTCCAGAACAGATTCAGTGGCTGCACGAGCTATATCTTCGGCGTCCATGTCCTGAGTGTCCCGGCTGACAATCAGAGATAAAGACTGTCGGGCTTCGGCCAGTTGATCCGCCTGCAGTGGGGTAAAAATATTCATGGCGTGTTGTTTTAAACTGCTTAGACCAATGGCGATAAATACAATCACTATCTCAATGGCATAGCCAATCATGTTATCGGGAGTCATAAAGTCGGTCAGAAACCAGGCGGGGATCAGGCAAATCAGTACGGCAATAAAGCCATTAACCCGTAATTGTTCATCTGAGTGGTGGATATGCTGATCATTGAGGCGTAGTTCCAGTTGATCCGCCAAATGCCCAAAGCCCACCAGAGGATGATATTTTTTGGGTTCAGAAAATAAAAAATCAAGCAATAATGCACAGGAGAGTATAATAAACATTTTTTTCCTTTCTCTTTTAATCCATTAAAAGTGATACGTTAACAATTAAAGAAGCATATTCTAACATGCAAAACAATATTAAGCAGGCTAAAACTTTAATGCTGCAGGGAACCACTTCAGATGCTGGAAAAAGCGTCATGGTGGCAGGTCTGTGTCGTCTGTATGCCCGCAGGGGAGTCAGGGTTGCACCCTTTAAACCACAGAATATGGCACTTAATAGTGCCGTGACCAGAGAGGGCGGCGAGATAGGCAGAGCTCAGGCGGTACAGGCTCAGGCCTGTTATCTGCAACCGCATACCGATATGAACCCGGTTTTACTAAAACCCAGTTCAGATACCGGGGCGCAGGTGATAATTCATGGCAAAGCACGAGCTGATATGGATGCCCGGACATATCATCAATACAAAAAGATTGCCATGCGGGCGGTGCTGGAATCTCATCAGCGACTGAGCGAACAATATGATTTGATTATTGTAGAAGGTGCCGGCAGTCCGGCGGAGATAAATCTGCGGGAAAATGATATTGCCAATATGGGTTTTGCAGAAGCCGTAGACTGCCCGGTACTGGTAGTGGCTGATATTGATAAAGGCGGTGTTTTTGCCCACCTGTACGGTACTTTGAAAATACTGGAATTATCGGAACAGCAGCGGATAAAGGGATTTATTATTAATCGCTTTCGAGGTGATGTATCCTTACTCGAACCGGGTAATCAATGGCTGGAACAGCAGACAGATACCCCGGTTCTGGGGGTTATTCCCTATTTGCATAACCTTCATATAGAAGCTGAAGATGCCATAATAACCAGGCAAACAGCCACGACAGGGGAGGTGCTAAATGTTGTGGTACCGGTACTGCCCAGAATTTCCAATCATACTGATTTTGATCCTCTGCGCTTACACCCTCAGGTTAAACTGATTTATATTGGAGAAGGGGCTGAGATCCCGGCTGCGGATTTAATTATTTTACCGGGCTCAAAAAGTGTCCGGGCTGATTTGCAATGGTTGAAAAATAATGGCTGGTCAGAAGCACTGCAGCGTCATTTACGTTATGGCGGTAAAATACTGGGTATTTGCGGCGGCCTGCAAATGCTGGGGCAGGTGATCAATGATCCGCTGGGAATTGAAGACTCACCGGGCAGTGCTCAGGGATTGGCTTATTTTTCCTATCAGAGCACTCTGACAAAGGAGAAATGTTTGCAGCAGGTAACAGGTGTTTTTGCTCAATCAGGGATTAAGGTCAGTGGTTATGAAATACATATGGGGCAGACCACAGGTATTAAAACGCATCAGAGTCTGATTCAGTTAGACAATAAATCGGATGGAATTATGTCAGAGGATCAGCAGATAATGGCCACTTATCTGCACGGGATTTTTAATCATCCACAGGCTTGTGAGTACTTACTTAGCTGGGCAGGGCTGTCTGTTAAGGAAAATTTTGACTATAGAAATTTCCAGGAACAGGCTATTGAGCGCGTAGCTGACGCCCTGCAGGATAATATGGATATGGCAGCAATAGAAAAAATTCTGGGCTTTTAGGGGTTTATCAGACTCTGAATGATAAACATCAAGACAAAACGCATAAGAGAATGGTAATATTTTAGTTTCGTGAGCAGCTATAGCCCTAAGCCAGTAACAAGAGTAAGGAATTATAAATGAATGTCGGACCAAGAGAGATTATCACCCCGTTTCGTCCCATACCGCTGGATGTGCCGGAGGGTATGAAACCCAATGAGTTTTTTAACAGCACAGAAAACCTGCAGGATCTCTCTCAGAATAACGGCCTGCTTTGCAATCCTGAAAATCTGTTGATGTATCGTAAGGCTCTGGGTCATAGCAATGAATTTGATACCTCTATTATTTTTAATTCTTCCAAATGTATTCTTGATCCACTGGGGCGTCCGGTTCGACGCACACAGTTGCCTGAAGTGACCAAAAACTCATGGAATCGCATGAATCAGATCATGATTGAATACATGATAGAAAAATACCCGGATCCCGGTGAAGCACTAATTCTTGCCGGTGAAGCCAGTCTGGATTCTACCTGGCCCTTAACCGCTCCGGGCGTACCCAGTATACGTATGCTGCATAACCACTTTATCGTATTTAACATGGAGCAGCTGCGTAATGCGGAAATGGCCGATCCCAATAATCCCAATTTGACCGATGGCGGTCAGAATAGTCTGTTCCAGGCGCATATGCGTGCGGTATATCGTAAATTTTTTGAATCCCTGGAGCTGAAAATTCTAAAACCTATTCACGGCACAGAATCTCAGATTGGCCTGACTGGCTATCCACAGGGGTTGCCCAGCTGGGAGATTCAGGGTGGTGTAGCCATGCTTAAAAGCACCCATTTCTGGAAAGAATATGATCTGATCCTTAAAGGTTTTCTGGATTTTTATCGTACTTTCTTTACTCAGGTTTCTACTCGTAATGCACCAATACCGGAAAAAGCATTTTTCCCGGATCAAATTGAAGACAACCTGTTATTTGATAATGACTTTCTGGCAGCGGCTAAAAAAGTCCGTGATATGTGTATTAAAGATGCTAAATACGCCAATGCCATTCGCTGGCAACCGGCTTTTAAACAGCTGATTTACCGCAATGATGAAGGCAAACTGATTGTTACTATCAGTCAGAATTCCATTGGTAATGCCATTACTGAATTATTGGGTGTAGTAGTGCGCCGGGTACCGGACGCAGAAGCCTATGAAAAAACCGAACAGGCATTAATTGAAAAGCTGCTGGAAGTCAGACAGCGTTTAATTAATGCTGATCTGGGCGATGCCATAAAGACTAAATACTGGGAATAATTGTTTGCAGCTGAGACATCGTTTGTATTAGGGGCTGTTAATCCTGAACTTTAGTTGAAAAATGCTGGCTATCGAGATTATGATGCTTTAGTTTCTGGTAGACAGCGCGAGTGCTGAGATTAAGAAATTCAGCAATGTCATCAACTCTGCCGTTAAATTGTTGCAGTGCCTGTTCCAGAATTTGTTTTTCAACTTTATCGGCGGCACGTTTTTTAGCTAATTTGATATTGGGTATTTTATTAGTGATTAATGTCGAATCCGGTGTCAGGTCGAAGAAGATTCTGTGTATAATCTTTCCTTCGGTAAATAAAAAAGATCGTTCCAGTACATTTTCCAGTTCTCTGACATTACCTGTCCAGTCATGTTCCAGTAAAATATTGGTAGCTGATGATGTCAGGGCTTTAACTTCTGTCTGATAGCGTTTGCCAAACCGTTTCATCATAAGCTGTACCAATGGACGCATATCTTCAGGGCGTTCTCTTAAAGGAGGAATATAAAGAGGTACCACATTCAAACGGTAAAACAAATCACGACGAAATTGCCCAGACTCAACCAGTTCAGATAAATCATGATTGGTCGCTGCAATGATTCTAATATCACAGGGAATTAGTTTTTTTCCACCAATACGTTCATATCTATTTTCCTGGAGAACTCTTAATAAGGTAACCTGAGCTTTTAAGGGGAGACTATTGATCTCATCCAGAAACAGGGTACCTTTATCTGCTCTTTCAAACCGGCCTTCTCGAGCGGTTTTTGCATCGGTAAAGGCACCCGCTTCATGCCCAAATAATTCTGTTTCTACCAGCTCCAGTGGAATGCTGCCGCAATTGACTGCAATGAACGGAGCATCTCGACGTGGACTCATGGCATGTATTGAACGAGCAATAATTTCTTTGCCGACACCGGTTTCACCGCTGATTAAAACCGGGACACGTGTCGGAGCAACAATTTCGACACTTTTTAATACTGACAGCATTGCATCACTTTGAGCAATCAAACCCGGCGGTTCTCCCAGGGCTTCAGAAAACGGTTCAGGATTTTCTTTTAACCAGAGGCTATGTAAACGTTCTTCTATGAGTTTTTGCAGTTCTGAGGGGGCTCTGACTTCAGCAAATATTTTTACTCCATCACTGAAATATTCATCACCAATAATCTGTTCACTGGATTGTGGATTTGTATGGATACAGATATCACAATGATCACTGCCCAGTGCAATTCTTTTTTTCAGTTCAATCTTGGCATAACCGTAATTGCGTGCAGCAATTCCTCCAAAAATACTGGATGTCATATGACACAGGGCTGGAGCAGATTCGATTAAATCACCAAATGGACATTTTGTTGTTTTAAGCTGCAAATTATCACCATCCATGGCAACGATCTTAAACTCGCCTCCTATTGTGTTTTTGAGGTTCACTAACAGATCACCATATTCTTTTAAGCTCAAAATGCCATCAATGTTATGACTGTCCCTATAAATATCCTCAAGAACTTCACTTGAATTAAGAACAATTTTTTTTATGAAGGATTCCAGAGTAGAACAATTGACACCTTGTGCCATGCCGCCTGTTTGCCCAATAAAAAGCTGCAGATAGCGCTCTGGAGTTAGATGCCCAAATGGCCTTAATGTTTTCATAGTATTAATCTCAGCTTTATGAAGTTTTGTTACAACTTTTGAAGCATAGCTTCAAATTATAATGCGAACCAGAAATATAATTGTAAACTAAAATAGCCGGCAAACTGTATTTACAG
>Ga0256831_1001824_pt1 | contig 11210 bp, 13 predicted proteins | sample 132544metaG_FD_189087 | JGI IMG/M metagenome (GOLD analysis project Ga0256831, IMG submission 189087) | Hydrothermal vent microbial communities from Lau Basin, Pacific Ocean - 132-544 | ecosystem: Environmental > Aquatic > Marine > Hydrothermal vents | place: Pacific Ocean: Lau Basin | collected... | reverse complement strand
TCATGATAACGGTAGACCAGCTCGTTCTGAGGAGGCTTGAACTATGGGTGAGACGCTGGTACTGGTGAGGAATCTGGAAAAATCCTTCAACGGCGAGAAAATCCTCGGTGGGATAGACCTCGATGTTGAGGGAGGCGAGGTTGTGGGCATAGTCGGGCCGAACGGAACCGGGAAGAGCACCCTCGTGAAGATTTTAGCCGGCGTTGAAAAGCCTGATTCCGGCGAGGTCTCGGTTAGTGGCAACATCTCGGTCGTTTATCAGGAGGACTACCTCCTCCCGTGGAAGAGGCTCCGCGACAACATCTGCCTCGGTTTGAGGTTCAAAGGGAAAGAGTGCAACCCCTCTAAAGTTGCCAAAAGGCTCAGCATAGAGGGGTTCCTTGAGAGATACCCTAAGGAGGTCAGCGGTGGAACGCGGAGGAAAGCGTCGATAGCGAGGGCTTTACTGCTAGATTTCGACGTCCTGATTCTGGACGAACCCTTTACGGGACTAGACGAGAAGTCAAAGGAAACACTTATTTCGATAATTATGGAATTAGCTAATTCCGGAAAAGCTGTCCTAGTTGTCTCGCACCAGCTCGAGGAGCTTTTTAGAGTCGCACACAGGGTTTACGTCCTCGGGGGAAGGCCCGCGAAGGTTAAGAAAATCCTGCGGAGGGAGGAACTTGGTAAGGGAGCTTTTTAACAGCATAGCCGGGCGCTATGACTTAGTTAACAGGCTCACAACCCTCGGTCTCGACAAGAGGTGGCGGAGAAAGGCCTGTGAAATAGCCCTTGCCTACATGGACGTCAAAAAACCGCGCATTCTGGACGTTGCCTGCGGAACAGGGGACATGATAAGGTGCATGATGAAAAGGCTTGAGAAGAGAGGCGTCCCGGCCAGATTCTATGGCCTTGACTGCAGTGAGCGAATGCTCGAAATAGCGAAGAAAAAGGTTCCCTTCGCGGAGCTTAAGGTGGGAAACGCCGAGGATATTCCCTTCCCGGAGGGGAGCTTTGACCTGGTGAGCGTTGCCTTTGGCCTGAGGAACTTCTCTGAAAGGGAGAAAACTATTAGCGAAATCCACCGCGTTCTAAAACAAGGCGGAATCCTTCTTCTCCTGGAGTTTTCCAGAAACGAGAGCTTTCTCGGAAAACTGGCGTGGTTCTACACGAGGAGCGTCGTTCCCATCATTGGAGGGATTTTAACGGGCAACAGAGAAGCTTATAACCACCTGTGGCGTTCCATAGAGGCCTTTCCTTCCCCGGAGGAGCTTTCGCTGGAGTTTGAGAAACGGGGCTTTGAAGTGCTCACAATCCGGTGGTTCTTTCCGAGGATAGCCTTCGTCATGGTTCTGAGGAAGGTTTAGCTACCAAAATCCTGACGGCGCCGTTTACGAGGCCCTTCTCCTCAATGACATCGAAGCCGTTTCTCCTGAGGAGTTCTCCAACATCAACCCTGAAGTCAGTTCCGGTTATTTTACTTGTTAGCGCGCTTAGTCCCCTCAAAAAACCCCTGAAGATTGGGTTTCTTGGAGGGGAGCACTCCATCGCGAGAAGAATCCCATTGGGCTTCAGAACACGCCTTATCTCCCTCAAAACCCTTTCCTTTTCCGGGACGACGCAGAGGAAGAAGGTGGAAACGGCGGTGTCGAAGCTCCCATCGGAAAACGGCAGGGAGCGGGCGTCGGCTTTGAGGAACTTCACTCTGGCCGGGCTTTTCTTCCTCTTAGCTTTTCTCAGCATGCCCTCGCTGACGTCAATCCCAATAACTTCAACGCCTTCGCGGTAAAGGGGAAGGTTCAGGCCAGTTCCAACGCCGAGCTCAATAACCCTACCTCTGGCCTTTTCAATTAACTCTCTTCTGGCTTTTCTTATCCCCGCCGGCTTTTCGAGGAGAGCGTTTATGGGCTCGTAGATATAACTCGCTAAATCGTACCTCATCTCAACCCCTCCGCCGTCCAGAGGAGGGACTCTTCAAGTGGCCTTAGGTTCCTGAGAATTTCCCGGGCGTGGTTGTGGGCGCAAACGCTGTCTTTCAGTGCCATGAGGAGGGACTTATCGACCTTTCCGAGTGCCCTCGCTATTGCCTTCGGAAACGGAACGAGAAACACCCTTTTTCCGGCCCTTTTGAGAACGTTATCAAGGAGCTCCCCAAGGGGAACGACCTCCTCACCGCAGGCATTGAAAGTTCCGTTTTTTGAGTCGATGAGACGGAGGTAGAGCTCAGCTAGGTCCCTCAGGTCTATGGGCTGAACCCTTCCAGTCACCTTTGGAAAAACCCTAAACCGTAATGCCTGCCGAAAAATCCTCTGACCGGCTCCGAGGACGAGGGAAGGCCTGACTATCGCATGGCTTTTAACCTTTCTCACGGCTTTCTCACCAAGGGCCTTCGTTCTGAAGTAGGGTATCTCAGAGTTTTCATCCGCCCCAAGGGCGCTTGTGTGGATTAGCCTTGCGTTTATTTCCTCCGCGCCAAGGGAGATGAGCTTTGGGATTTCAACGTGGGCCGTAGAATAGTCTCCTCTCAAAACGCCGATGAAGTTGATAACCACGTCGGGGTTCAGCCCGGCTATAAGACCCGGTATTTCATTCGGACTGCTGAAACTTACCTGCCTGAATTCAGACCTGCCCGGTCTTCTTACGGCCAGAACTACCTCATCAACCGAAGAAAGGCGGGAAGAGACGAAAGAGCCCACAAAGCCCGTCCCGCCGAAGACAAGAATCACGTCAGACACCCTGGGTAAGAAGGTTCCTCAGCTGGGCCTTTCTTGTTCCCAGCTCCCTGTCCAGCATGAATATTCCATGGGGGTGGTCGCCGATGAGCCTCAGTTTGTCCACTATGGCCTTCGTCGTTGCCTCCTCCTCCACCTGCTCCTCAACGAACCACTGGAGGAACTGCTCGGTGGCATAGTCGTTTTCCTCTCTGGCCAGCTTCACCAGCTTGAATATCGACTGTGTAACCCCTACCTCGTGAAGGTAGACTGCCTCAAAGGCCTTCAGCGGGCTTTCGAAGTCCCCCTTGGGCTTTTCAAGTCTCTCAAGCTCGACCTTTCCGCCCCGGTCGAAGATGTAGTCGTAAAACTTCATAGCATGTCCAAGCTCCTCCTCCGCTTGAGCCTCCATCCAGCTCGCGAAGCCATCAAGGTTCTGGGCCTTAAAATACGAGGCCACCGCAAGGTAGAAGTACGCGGAGAAGAGCTCCTTGTTGAGCTGTTCGTTAAGGGCCTTGAGCATTCTTTCACTCAGCATAGTATCACCTCACCTCTTTTTTGTTTTCGAACCTTATAAGTTTATCTATCGAACCGCCAAAAGTGTCTGTCATAATGTATGCATTTGGAGCTTTGCTTGACATTTTCTTCCAAAACACACCTTTGTGTAACCAAATCGTCAAAAATCTCTTTAATCTCCTACGGATTTTTTGTCGTTTTGCCAGAGGAGTTTTAGATTAGCCTATCAAAAGTTCATTAGGGAAACCGAAAAAGTTATATTCTCCAACATCACTGGTCATAATCGAGAACAAACCCACAGAAGTGGGTAAGGAGGTGGGGTGAAATGGCGAAGACAACCTTTGAGGAGGAGATTTACCTCAGGGCCCTGACCGGAAGGCTCGTTGGAAAGGCTTTAGCGGATCTCGGACTCAATAAGGTGGCTGTTGTTGCCAGCAGGAACATAATCTGCTCCAGCATAGCAACCGCCACCGAGGCGACCTTCATAACACTCAGCGGGGGAGTTACCTACCACTTCCTGGCCGAGAAGGGCAAGGAGGAGGACATAGCCGAGCGTGTCAAGGCCTTCGCTCCCCAGGTCACAGTTCTTCAGTTCGGCGGTGAGACGCCGATTGAAGAGACCAAGGAGATATTCGTCGAGACCCTCAGGGGGTTCGCCGAGAAGGACGTTCCCGGAGCGTTCGTCGTCCACGTCAGGATATTCGCCGTTGGCGGCCTCGCCAAAGCTCTGGAGGACGAGAAGATAAGGGAGTACCTGAGCAAGAAGGACCTCTTCGTCTACACCGTTGGCTTCGACGAGGGGAAAGTTTATCTCAACAAGATACTCCTTGATGGCACCGAGATAAAGCTGGAGAAGATAGCGGAGTATCAGGTTACGCTGGAGCACGCCGACCTGCTCAACCGCTCCCTCAAGGACAGGAGCGTTACCTTCGCCTGACCTCTTTCAGACTTTTCTTTTTATAATCCTTGAGAAAAGAAGCACGTGAACACTAAATCCCAGCTCCGCTCGTAGCATACTTCACTCTTCGAGGATCCCCTTGAGCTCTGCTCAATCTGCCACTTAATGAACCAGACTATCCCCGTCATGTTACTCCAAGGATGACCATGAAGATCGTATCAACCTGGCCGAATTTAATCATTTAGTTCAACATAAAATAAACATCCACTACACCGTTATGGGATGACATAACTGATCTAATATTTATGTTCTTAACCATAAGTTTACGAAAATCATAAATACTTAGATCCTCCTACAGGTTATGCAAAAAATTGAACTGGAGGGCGTACGGATGGTGAAGACAATTCTGTCAAGACTGATATCCGGCCCCACTCCAGCAGGAGGGTGCTGCAACCGCAGCCAGAGGTGCAAAAACTTATTGTTTTAGCTCCTCCTAGTTTTTATTTTTATGCCGGCCCCTACCATCACTACACGAGAACTAAACAAATATAAAAAGGAGGGAGTATCAAATGAAGTATGTAATTCACAAAACTCTTCCCAATGGCCATGCCGTGTTGTTCAATATATTGACCAGATCCATTGAAGTTGTGTCTGATAGCACTGACATTGAAAGCATTTCGCAAAGACTAAAGGATTCCTTTATCTTGCTTGAGGACGAGGACGCTTTGAATAGATACATCCATAACAAGTTAAAGTATCCCTCAGAGAACAGGCTGATAATAATAGATGCTTGGACATTTAACTGCAACCTATCCTGTACTTACTGCATGCAACAGGATACTCGAAAGCTAAATTCGCAATTATTATTACCTCCAGAAGAGAGAGTTCAAATATGGAGCCAACTCCTTACGATTTTCAGGAAAGGATACGTAGATGTGTTGCTATTTGGTGGTGAGCCCTTCTATGATCCCGGCTATGTAGAGGAAATGTTATCTGTGAGTAGAGATCTTGACGTTCCTGTTGGACATTATTCCGCGATAACAAATGGAGTATTCAAAGATCCCGAAAGAACTATACGTATTATCACAGAGTATCCATTTGAATACGTCCAAATAACGTTAGATGGGCCTCCAAAAATTCACGATAAACGCAGAATCTTCCCCACAGGAGATGGGACGTTTAACAAAATAATGAAAAACATTGAATTACTGCTGGAACACACAGACATACGCATTATTATACACAGCGTTATAGATGCCCAAAACTGGAAGCACTATGGTGAGATGCTAGACATTCTATTAAGCAAGTTTGGAGAGCAAATTGAGGATAGACGAATTGTTTTCAACGTGGGAATGGAGAGCCATCCCTCTTCCCCATGTGCCCATACGATAAGTAACATTCCAGATCCAGAACAATACGCAGCGATGTTTCTTTATGCAATTGGGGAAGCTATAAATAGAAAAGTACCCTTAATTTCCTTCCTATCGGAATCAGTGTGTACATACAATAAGGACAATGAACTAATCGTGGGTCCCGATGGTTCCATATATAAGTGTACATCGGCTATTGGATTGGATGAATTCAAAGTAGCATCAAAAGAAGAGGTATTCAATAATCCGGAGCTATTTCTAGTAAAATATTCCAAGTTTATCGAAGGAGGGAAGGGCGACAGTTATTGCTGGAGCTGTCAGTATTTCCCCGTGTGTGGTGGTGGATGTGTATACAATGCACGAATTGAAGGCAAAAAGAAAGATTGTTGGGCTATATTTCATCAAAAGACACTGCCAAAATTCGCAGAAATGTTGCTGGAGATGGAGGAAGTGGAACCCGATATTTGGGTACCATCTGGCAAGTAGTTCATGGCCACAACACGTCGGAGAGAATGGGAACACGGTGGTTCATCATGAATGCCGAGGTAATTCAGCTTACTAACGTCTCCAAATCTTTTGGAAACACCAAGGTACTAAAAAAAATAAACCTTAGAATTAGTAAGGGGGAGTTTGTAGTAATAGCAGGCGAAAATGGTTCGGGTAAAACAACACTCCTCAAATTAATGACAGGCCTGTTACTCCCCGATGAAGGTGAAATTAGAGTTTTAGGATTTGATGTGTCCAGAGACTGGAAAAAACTTTCTAAGCATATCGGTGTTGCACTGGCAAATGAGAGGAGCTTATACTGGAAGCTTACAGGAATGGAAAACCTGGAGGTGTTTGCTGGGCTTTATGGAGTCAAAAAAGGAAAAAGAAAGGCCCTAGAGATTCTGGAGAAGCTTGATTTGGCAAAAGCAAAGGATAAGCTTGTGGAGGAGTACTCAAGTGGAATGCGGAGGAAATTACTTTTGGCTAAAGCCACAATCCACAGTCCCAAAATTCTGTTTCTTGATGAGATACTTAACGGTCTCGATCCCAAGTCCTATCTAGAAATAATAAACTTTCTGGAGGAGCTAAACCAAAAAGGAACAACCATTGTAATGGTCAGTCATACCCTTCATGACTTACCTCAAAGGGTCAGATTAATTGTTATGAAAAGTGGTATGATAGTACTTGATGATAAACTTTCAAGGCTCAAACTGGATAAGAGCATAAAAATAAGAGCTATTGTTGACGGAGAAGAAATTGAGAAAATAGTGCCCGAAAATGAGCTTGATGAAACACTAATAGAGCTAGCAAAGATGGGGGCCAAAAATATTCAAATTGAGAGAGATGACCTGTATTCTATTTTAAGGAGGGTTCTTTAGATGGTCAACCTGAATGGAATAATAACAATCGCTAAGAAGGAATGCAAAATACAACTTAGATACCGGGTAGTGTGGCTTAACTTTGCACTAACTCCATTCTTCATGCTGGCCCCCTGGGTTCTAACTGCCAGAATGTTCTCTCCAAACTTTGGAGAAGCAGTTTTGGTCGGTTCTCTCATGTGGTACTGGCTCAATCAATATTTTTTTGGAGTTCAAGAATCATTCGAAGAGGAGAGAGAGGAGGGAACTTTAATAAGTATCGCTCTCGCCCCGATCTCACTGCTGGATTTTTTGATTGGAAAAGGACTGTGGATTCTTGTGGAATGTATATACATAACAGGGATAACCATGCTAATCTTCTGGGTTCTAGGAATATCACAGGCAACCTCATTTCAGATGTTCTCCCTCTACTTACTCTCAGGGCTGTATATGTTTGCATTTTCTATCCTCTGGGGAGCTTTAGTGCTACGATTCAGAAGAATTGCGGGAATAAATTTTATAACTCAGGAACTCTTGGGAATTGCCTCCGGCGTTACTGCTAACATTAATTCCTACCCTCAAATGATAAAGAGTGTGGCTTACATTATTCCCCTAACATACACAATAAGAATTGGTAGGGGTATTCTAACAGGAAAAACTCTTCTTGATGTTGCCCCCGATCTGATTATGTTGACAATCGTAACATTGCTATACTTTTCTATAGGTGTCTGTCTGCTCAGAAGGGCCGAAAATAATTTAAGGGTTGTTGGGGGGTGGGAGGCTTGGTGAGATTCTTATACCTGGCAAAGGCATCTCTACTAACTGCAAAACGCTACAGTATAGACTGGTATGGTAATGTACTGATGCCAATTCTTGGAGTTCTTCCTGTTGTTATTGCCGTTTGGTATGGGAACAAAATTGGTTTCCTAGATTTCTCACATGTCGTTGGGACTCAGAGATTTTTCGAGTACTATATCCTTGGAATCGCATACTGGAACTACATTGAAGCGGTATGGACATCAATTTTTGCACTCAGAGAGCACATGAAGATTGGACAACTAGAAGAACTCCTTCTCACCCCAATTAAACCATGGGAATACATCCTCGGCTGGTCATTCTTGGCAATAAGCTTAACAACGATGGGATCTCTGCCATTGATAATAATTGCGCTGGTAATGAGCATCTTTCACCTAAGCATAGAAACTTGTGTTCTAGCAGTATTTATATTTTTGACTTCAATGATAGCTTCTTTTGGTTTCGCATTTTTAATCTTCGGTTTAACTTTAGTGATCAGGGAAGGGGATGAAATCGTTTCATTACTTGGAAATGCCGCCCCACTTCTGGGTGGTCTCTATTTTCCGGTGACTATACTTCCAACACCCTTGCTGATAATATCTTATGTATTCCCATTCACTTGGGGAATAGATCTGCTCAGAGCGGTATTCTTAGGTTCCAAAACAATTTTCAGTTTTAAAACTGAACTAGTGCTCCTCTCTATAATATCCATCGGGTATTTTGGAATGGGGGTTCTAGGTTACCACATACTTGAGATAAAAATGAGAAGAAGGGGTATTCAAGGATTTTAACGTAATTAATTGTAGCAAAAAGCGAATATCTCAGGACTTAGGAATTATAAGCTACTTTTAGACTTTAAATCGGAGCAAGTTTCTCCAAAAAAGTTTATATTCCAAGTAAGATCATCGAGAGCAGGAGCGCGGCCAAAAAATAGGGCACGGAAATCCTGTGGAAGTCCTTCAGGCTTATTCCGGCTATTCTGACCGCTATGAGGTTGGCCAGCGAGCCGATTATAAAACCCGTTCCGCCAGCATTCACTCCGACCGCCAGCGGAAGCCATTCGGGTTTTGAGCCGATGAACAGAACAGTCGCGGGAACGTTGCTTACGGCCTGACTCAGGAGCGACGAGGCAAGCAGGAGATGAACTCCAGTGTGGGGAAAGGACAGGCCAAGGGAAGCGATGATCGAGGAAACCTCGCCGAAGTCGACGAATATTAAGGCGAAGGTCAGAACCAGTACCCAGTCGAAGGCCAGTAAAGCTTCGCGGGAGAAGAGGAGCAGAACGAAGAAAGTCAGGGGAAACGTCCAGAGCGCCCTTCCAGTTTCCGCCAGAAGAACGTCCGCCACAATCAGCAACAGGGCCGAGAGGAAGGCTTTCTTTCTGAGAGGTACAGCGGGAATCTCACCAACTTCAAGCCTTCTTTTTCTCACGGAGAGCGCAAAAGCCAGGAGGAGCAGAAGCCAGAGGAGGACGAAGGGGAGCATGGCCAGGATAAACGCCCCAAAGGAAAGGCCGTAGGTCTGCCAGATTATAACGTTCTGCGGGTTCCCTATCGGCGTTAAAGCTGAACCGGCGTTGGCCGCTATGGCGGAAAGGGTAACTGCCTTGGCCTTGTCTATGCCAGAAAGCTCCGAGGTAATGGAAACCAGCGGGATGAAGATGAGCATGGCCGTATCGTTCATTATGAGTGCCGAGGTTAACGCTATGACCGGCAGGAGGATCAGCATCAGCCTCCTTTCAGAACCGTCCGAGAGGGCTATCAACCTCGAGGAGAGCCGAACGAAAACGCCCGAAAGCTCGAGGGCCTTCGAGGCTATGATGAGCGAGGTTATAAGCGACAGACTTTCCCAGTCGATTAAACCGGGCGTCCTCTGAAGGAGCGAGGGATCGAGGAGAAGTAGGACTAGGTAGAGCGAGAGAAGGGAAAGGAAGAACCACTCCCTTTTGGCGAATTTTCTGATCCTACAGTCCGTGCCTCCTCACCTCTTCCGTAAGGCCGTAGTCGGGCACAAGCTCTTCTCCGTCCCTGCTCACGCGGACGTGGAGGACTATAAAGCTTTTCCATGCCAGGGGCACGATCCAGCAGTCCTCCGGTTCCCTGAACTCGCAGGCCTCAATCACTTTCAGCCCCTCCAGAACTTCCCGGGCTTTCTCCTCAACAGAGGGGCATTTGAAACCCTCAAAGTGTCCGGGAAAGCCCTTTGGTAGCGGCGTTCCGCTCAATGGATTGAAGTGTATCCGGTCTATCGCAAAGTCTAGGTAGAGAACCGGGACGTCTATCCTGTCTGGCCTTTCTATGGGCTTCCCGGGCCTGAAGAACGGCAGGGCTTTCCTCACAAGCTCTATAGCTTTTTCCGCGTCTTCCTCAGCCGGCGGTTCACTCCTCCCGGGAGGGCCTCGAATTGGGGGTAAGCCTGGCATGGCATCACCATGAAAACTACCCGGAAACCCGTATAACCTTTCCCCAAATTCGTCCAGAAAATGATTTAAACGTGAAGATTTAGGAAGAACGGTGGTAGGAATGGCCGGGATTTTTAGGGTTCCAAGGGAGCCCGGAGCGGGCGGAACGATAATCCTCTCAATGATAGGCGGTTTAATCTTGAGCCACGCAGACTGGAGGGGTTGGCTTATAGGAATCGCCGTTGCTTTAATCACTTTCTTTACCTTTGACTACGCCTTCGACTCATACAGGGCGTGGAAGCTCAGGGACATGGCCCTTGCCCTCGGCATTAACGGGCTTGCATACCTCCTTCCGGCCCTTTACTGGTGGAAGAGCGTTAAGAACCTGATTAACGTTCTTGCAATTCCTATGTGTATTGTTGCCGTTCTCTTTGCCCTCCACTTCGCGTTCTCCAGAAAAAAGGGCTGGAAGAACCCGGTAACTTACGCCCTTGGAAACCTTATTCCAGCGGTTCCAGCTCTTTTCGCCCCAGCGGTTTCGGGAAGGCCCTTCAACTACGACGTCCTTGTCTTCTGGTTCCTTCTCGCTTATTACGAGGCCATTGGAGCGGCCTACGTCGAGACAAAACTGGCGTTCAGAAAGTTCCCAAGGAAGTACCCGCTTATAGCCTGGCTTCCTGCCTTTCTCGTGGTTTTCTACAACCCCTACCTCGTTCTGGCGCTTATAGAACCGACGGTGAGGCTCATCAGAAACCTGAGGGACAGCACGTACGTTACTAAAATTGACGACATCAAAAGGCTCGGCTGGAGCGTGTTCTGGAGCGTGATGCTACTATACACCATAACATTGGCGGTGCTTTACCTGACGTGATGAAAAATGCCCTTCAATCCGGCCTTCGCGGACCAGCTTGACAGTCCTGAGAGGAGAAGAGCCCTCCCGATAAAGGAGATACTGCGCTACATCCTCTCCCTTCCGGTCGGGAGGAAGGTTGCTGTTGATGTTGGGGCGGGAACGGGCTATCTGACAATTCCCCTCTCATGGGTCTTCAGGAAGGTCTACGCGGTCGAGGCCAATCCCAAGATGGCCAAACTCCTGGAAAAGAGGCTGAGTGAGAGGGGAATTACAAACGTTGAGGTAATCCTCTCCGAAAAACCGCCTGAAATACACGAAACGCCGGACCTTGTTGCCTT